>JGI20130J15133_1000378_pt1 | contig 42205 bp, 23 predicted proteins | sample WasSprMetagenome_FD_15133 | JGI IMG/M metagenome (IMG submission 15133) | reverse complement strand
CTCCCCTTTTAATCCCCTCTACCCATACCCTTGGATTTTCGCCGCGCGGCGCCGCACGACAAAAAGTCAAGGGAAAGGGGTTGACGGGCTTTTAAAGATGTTTTTTAATAAATCGTTTTTCAAATTTTGACAAAAAGGTCGGCAAATTTTTTCAAACAAAAATTGCTGCTTAATAGATTAAAAAAAGATTATTCTAATCTATGGCAGAAGAAGTTGAAAGAACATATTTTTTTTGGACAGCCGCAGATATTGACAAATTTCCAGAGCTTCCAAAACCAGAAGAGGTATGGGAACTTGGGCCTGGCGAGACTCGTAAGATTGGAGTAATCAGATATGGTCTGTATAAGGATCTAATCCATCCTGATTTTTATCCTCCTGGTGTTTTTAAAAAAGTTTTAACCCTTAGAATCTGGGTCGATAGAAAATATAAACCTACTGGAGCCCCATACTGGGATATCCACCAATCACATCTCGTGAGTTCCCTTGTCCCTCTTTTAGATAAATTCAAATTTCCTGACTACGAATTAGAGATAACCTGGGTAGGAACTGGCCCATCAGCAAGGCCAGAAATTAAGGTTATACCCTTGAAAAAGGCTTAAGAGGGTAAAAATATCATCTTTTTTAAAAGAGGCTCTTAAAATTTGATTTTATTGCGTCCTTTAAGGGGAAGTTTTTTATTTTTGCGAAGTTTGTGGCCCCTCGAATTTTTGCTTCAATTTTTCGTATAACTGCCTCTCTTTATACTCCATTATGTAATTTTCAACGAATTCGATGGCCTTGACAGGATCTGGCTCAATTTGTCTAATATCTTGAAGTATCTTTATGCAATTATGACAGATTATTAGTGCTAAAACGTCATCCATATCATACTTTAAACCACAAATCTGGCATGTCCTTAACCTTGCCAATTTTTCCATCTCCTCACGTGGGCCTAAATCTGATGGCCAATACTCAGGTTCTGCTATTTTAGCCCTCTTTATTTCATCAAGTTTGTTAGCAACAAAATGTTGCATTTCCTTTACTCCCCAACCCAAATCTATTGCTGTTTGGATTGCATCATAAATTAGTTTTTCATTTTGAAGCTTTGCTGCTTCAAACACAACCCCAACTGGAATCCTTCCAGAACGTAAGGCAGCTTTAAACTCATCTGGCAAATCATTTAGTACAAGCATCCTTTTAACCCATTGAACAGTATGTCCAGTCCAGTTTGCTAAGTCTTCTTCACTTGCCCCGGCCTTTATTGCAGCTGCCATAGCTTCTGCCCCATCAACAGGGTTTTGAAATCCCCGGGCATAATTTTTTTGAAATGAAACCAATAAAGCCTTTTTTTCATCAGAATCGCAAATTATATATGGGGATTTTTCATAGCCTAAGACAATGCATGCTTCCAATCTGTTTTGACCATCACTCAATTCCAATTTTCCATCTTGCCTCTTTCGTAAAACGAGTGGTTCAATGAATCCATTGCTGACAATTGAGGCTAAAAGATCCTTTTTTTGCTCTGGGGTTAAAATTGCATGAGGCCTTGGCCAAGGAATAACTATTTGATCCAATTGAATGAAGGGATATCCTGATAATTGCTGCATATCCAATTCTATCCTCTTTCTGATCGTTCCCTCGTTAACGTTTGGGTTTTCAGATTTTAATACTAAAAGGGCATTTTTGTACTCTTCAATCTCTTTTTGAACTGGCTCAGGAAATTGTTGAATGTCTATTGGCATTTATGGTAGAATAGTTTAATAAAGGTCGACCTTTTTCGTCAAATATATTCTAACATGGCAGAGGAAAAAGCTCAAACACCACAAATTCCTGATGATGTCAACCCAATTTTTGAATTGTATGACCTATTAAAAGATGCCGAAGATCCGAGATTTACTGATTCAGAAATCAGGAATAGGTTGAAGGAATTGAGGCCAAAATTGAAGATTTTATTCGCTCCTCCTCAAACAACTAAATAAACTATGGCAGAGGAAAAACTAAAATACGAAATAATCTCAAGGAGGATTATTGTTGAATATCCTACTTTAACTGAGGAAGTAAGAACAGTCCATACCGTTTTTAGATACAAGGATTTACCGCCAATGTCTATTGATATTCCTGAAAAGGAATATTCTGAGGAATTGGAAGATAAAAAGATCCAAGAAGCAATTAAAAAAGAACTTGAGAGATTAGGCCGAAAAGAGTAATCTCGGCCTTTTTTTTAATATGGCTGAAACATACACCATTAAAAAGGGCGATACTCTTTCTGCTATTGCTAAAAAATACGGGGTTTCCTGGCAGCAGCTTTATCAATGGAATAAAGATATTATTAAGAACCCGAATTTAATCTATCCTGGGCAAGTTATTAAAGTTGTAGCTCCAACTCCGCCAAAACCTCCACCTGCTCCAGCACCGGTAGTAACTCAAATTCCAGCTCCAGCTCAAATATCTCCACCACCTTTAACCCTTCCTTCTCCAGAATGGCCTATAACTGAATTGCCTCCAGCTGTTCCAGCTACACCTCCTACAAGCTGGACAGATAAATTGAATCAGATTTGGGAAATGGTAAAGAGCATACCCGAAAAGATAGTTAATTTTTGGAATGAGTTTAAAGATTTACTAAGGAATATTTTTAAAGGAGGTTGGCTAAACGAAACTATCGAAGCCTTAAGGTTATTCTTATGGAATACAAGTGCCGATTTAAGGAAAATCTTTATGGATCCGATCGGTCATGTAAAAGGATGGATTGAAGAGATTGCGAGAAGAGTTAGGGACTATTTAATTGAAGCTGGAGATTTCATAAAGGATATAGCCGAGAGAGTTTGGGCCGTTGTAAAAGGAGGAATAGAGAATACCAGGGATTTTATTGTTGAAAAAGTTTGGGGCTACGCAGAAAATCTCTGGAGGAATTTCAAAACTTCCCTCGATAATGTTGTTCATGAAATAATCGACCCAATTTCAAATACTTTCCAATGGCTTTGGGAACAAATTAAGGAGTTTTTCAATAAATATCTTTTTGACCCAATCAGGAATATCTGGTACAGAATACAAGTTACTTGGGAGGATATTAAATTGGTTTTTACTGACATTGGCATTTATATCTCAGAATTTTTCAAATCTGTAAAACTACTTTTTACTCAACCCGGGGAATTCTATAAGAGGTTGGTAACTGAAATCGGCCAAATTACCTCAAGTGAAACTTTTAGGAAAATTTATAGTGCTGTTGAAAGAGCGTGGGATTGGTTAGTGGAAATCTTTGAAAAAATAGTTAGGACAATCATCGATGAAGCAAAAAAATTTGCCCCAACTGCTCCCGAAAAGGCTGAAAGTTTAATAGAAAGTGGAATAAAGTTAATGGGAATAGCAACTGCTGGATTTGGAGCTTTAACAGGAGTTTCGATGGCTGTAAGTTGGCTTTCTAAACATCACTTAGGACATCTATCAGCAATCTTGTATGATATGTCCTCATACAGGTTAATTTCCACTGCCTTAATCGGAGGTTTAATCACAGCCGCCTATGCCCAACCATTGAGATATTTTTACAACGCAACCTTTAGGCCCTATCTTCCTCCTTTTAGAGATGCCTTTTCTGGTTTTTCAAGGAATATCATTTCGAAAAAGGGATTCCAATTCCATCTAAAATATGCCGGAATTCCAGATACTTATTTAGAATTTTACGACAGACTTGCTTCTGACCCAATTTCACCATTTCTATTAAGAGGAATGGCCGAGGCAGAAGTTGCTGATGCCGATACTCTTTTTAAGTATACGATGGACAGAGGTTATTCCTTAGAAAAATCGATAGATGTTACTGGTTCTTTAATGTGGCTGGCAGCAAGGGATTATAGGAAAGCGGCTGAAAATTCAGTAAAAAAGCACTTAATAGAGGGTTATATTACTGAAAAAGATTATAAGGCTGAAATTTCGAGAATCAGGAATAAAAGGGAAGTTAAAGTCTCATACAAGACAATAGATGGCGAAACCTATTCTGGAACTGTTTTAGTTCCCCTTTCCCACGAAGAATTAATGGAAATTTCAGCAAGATGGGATAGTTTATTCGATAGGCTAAAGGAAAGGGAAAATTCTATTAAATCTGATTTAAAGGCCGGTGATATTGATGCTGCTACAGCCAGAGAACAATTAGCAGAATTTATTAAGGATGAATCAAAAATCAACGATATTATTCGTGAATGTATAAGGCATTTAAAAACTAAGGAGGAACCTGATAGGGGAAAATCGATCAGAACTGCTCTTAAATCGAGGTTAAGGGCTTGTTATAAAGAAGGTTTCATAAATAAAGAGAGGTATGATAAAGAGAGGGATACAGTCAATAAAATAACCGATCCAATACTTTTAGAGGATATGTTAGCTGAATGGGATGCCTTTTACGATGATATGGCAGATCAAGTCTCGAGATTAAAGAGCATGGCAAAAAATAGGGAAATAACTGTTGATAATTTGAGGACAGAGTTGACTAATTTAGGAATGCGGCCTTCTAAAATCGATCTGATAGTTAAGGATGTCCAAGATTATTTAAGGGTTAAAAATGCCGCCGAGAGGATTAAAATTGAAGCAAGCTTGACGAGATTAAGGGATAAATTAAGAGGGATAGCGGCAAAATTATCTGATTTAGAAGAGCAAATTGAGGCAGAAACCGATCCAAAAAGAGTTGCTACATTAGAGGCAAAATATGAAAGGGAATACGATAATTATACAAAGGTCGAATCAGAAATTGCCGCCAAAGAGGATGAATTAAGGGCTTTGGCGGCTTAACAATAAAAAATATGGAAATTAAATTTTTAAGCGGCTACAAAACGTACATAGTGGCGATAATCATGATAATCTGGGCAATCTATGCTGGAGTTAGCAAAATGATTGCTGGTGAACAGGTTGTCCAATACGTATTGCAGGCTTTGGCAATAATTGGATTTAGATCAGCGATCGCAAAGTTAGAATCGAAATAAATATGAGCTATCGTTTTTAGTAGCCATCCTCTTGATTCTGGTTTCCTTGTGGCCGTGGCAAGAGGCTCTGGCTCCTAAAATTGAAGATCCTGAACCAAGCCAATGGATTTTAATTTCCGGAGATACTTTAAAGGCAAATTTTATTCAGTATCGAAAACCAAAAACTTTTGGGATGATTTTAGAATGCTTAGAATATCATGAATCAAAAATCTGTAAAACTCAGAATAGGGAAAGATGTGTCGGACCATTTGGTGAAAAGGGTTGCCTCCAATTCTTGGCTTCAACCTTCTCTAAATATTGTATTGAAAAATATAAGGTTGCCAAAGGAATGGATCAAATATGGGATTGCGATATTCAAAGAGAATGTGTCCAAAGAATGCTCGAGGAAGACTTCAACCTAATTAAGAATTGGTCTGTCTGGAAAAAGTGTGTAAAATAAATAAGGGCGGAGGTTCGGTCGTCCGAATTCTCCGCCCTTTTTAATTCTTTAGTTGTGGATAATTTGCCTCTTGACAAGGTCTCTTGGTCCTGCTATATAGATAGTAATGGCAATAAAACTTAAATGTCCAAGATGCGGGCATGAGTGGTCATACCGGGGAAAAAACCCTTGGTATGCCACTTGTCCATTCTGTCTTATAAAGGTCTCAATTAAAAAGTACAGGCAAAATGGAGCAAGAGATAGAGCAAAAATTAAGAGAGGTTGAGGCCGCAGTTCAGTTTTATCGCCGGCGTTTAATCTCCAATCAATCTTTAATGACCGTTTTAATCGATCTGTACAGTTTACTTGAGAGTTTGGAGGCAGAAAAAAAGATGCCGGCCTTTTCAAAAAAGGTCGAGGAAAAGGAGGGGAAATAATAACCCCAGCCAAAAAAAATGAGGAAGGGAAATTGGAATTTCGAAATCGAAGTAGGATTTATGGGTTATAATCGGCACAAATATAGAGGGGCTTTCCCAGATAGAGTCGAAAAGGTTATTAAAAGTTTAGTTAAATCGCCGTGTCTCCATTTATTCTCTGGAGTTTCAAAAATTGGAGATGTAAAAATAGATTTAATAAGACCAGAAGCAACTCATAATCAAGATGTATTTGAATTTATCAAGAGTGATGAAGCAAAAAGACAATGGGAGTGGTGCATATTAGACCCACCATATAATATAAAAAATAGAGAGGTAGAGTTAAAAGATTATGCTGATAAAACTCCAATAAGTGCTTCTGTTCCTAAAAGAAGAGCTTTGGCTGAGTTTTTTAGAAAGTACTGTAAAAATGTCCTATGGTTAGATCAATGCGCTCCATTACCCAAAGGATTTATTAGAAAAAAAGTTTGGTTCTTTTTCCCTGGTGGTTATAGAACAATAAGGGTATTATCTTGGTTACAAAATATTGAATTAAAATAGCCAAAAAAAATGCCAAAAGGGGAATTTTCAAAAAAAGAAGAACCAGAAAGGACAATTGTAAAATTTCAAAAAAATGGATGGCTTAGAGTTGTTAAGGGAATATACAGAATAGATGTAGTAGTTTCCCCATGTCAGATTTGGTTTAGACCAAATTTAAAATCTGGAGCGATGTTACTCGGAGATTTTGCTTCTAATGGGCTGATTATCCTAGACCCTCCAATTACTTTGTCAAAAGGAAATCTAATAAAATTATGCCAAAAGGGGAATTTTCACAGCGGGAAAACCAAAAAAAGCCAGTGCCGGTAAAAATTGAAGGGGAAAAGAGTGAAATTGAATATTTTAGGCCAAAACCCGGAAGGACTAAGGGTTTTGCATTAGTTCCTGAAAACGAAATGCTAACTTTAGATATTGATAAGATGATAGAATTGTTCCGAAAGTATCAGGGAATTAAGGAAAAGCTGAAGGGAGAAGGGGATATTATTCTGATAAGAGATAAGGAATTTTCAACAAGATCTTTTGTAATGAAGCTTCAAAGGTTTTTCGGAATTTCGAAGGAGATAATTAGAACAATTAAGGAGGAGAATAAGCGAACGGGGGAAATTATTTATAAGGTCTGGGTAAAATGTATTTTGCCATCAGGAAGGTTTGTTGTTTGTGGAGGGGCTGCTTCATCATCTGAAAGGAATTTTGCCCATTTAGAACACGATCTTTATAGTTTGGCTGAAGTTAGAGCAACAAAAAGGGCTTGTGAAGAATTATTAGGTTTCGGAAAAATGCCGCCCCTTGTTGAAGAGGAGGAAGCAAGTTAAAATTAAAAAGCCTGGGGCCGAAATTGGATATACCCAGGCTCAAAACCTCTAGCGGGTTTTGATTTTACCCTTAAGGGATTAGGATAATTCTATAGGTTTTCCAAAGATTTGTCAAGGGGAACTTGACAAGATTGTTTGATTTGATAGATTGAAATTGAGATTGTGTCCTTTAAAGGAATAAAGGCCCTTAAATCACACCCAGACAAAACGGCGGGGGGCCAAATCTGGGTGTGACCCGCCGTTTTGGTTTAAATAAAAAAACTCCCCATCTATTTTAGATGGGGAGGGTCTCCTGGGTCTTCCCCTTTGGGGCTTCCACCGAATACAAAGAATAGGTGGAGGATACGACCCTTGCGGGTCGTAGTAACCAAACCTTAAGACCCAGGCAGCTGCCTGAGGGGAAACCCGTTAACCTCAGGTTAGGGGGAGCAGGGCGTAGGAACCCTGGAGACTCGGGAAGTATCGGCGAATGCCGAGGCATATCTTTGGCCGTGTCATACAAGCAGTCATCTAACCCCCCTATTAGATGACGAACATATTAAGCTAATATAACAGAGTTAAATAATCTTGTCAAGAGTTAAACTCTTGACAAGAAGTCTCTCTGTTAGTTAAGTTATTCGGGGAAGCAAGTAAAGGAGGAAACCCCAAAAGAGGTTAAATTACACGAAAAAATTAAAAGCATGCAACCTCTGAAACCCGAAGATATTAAATACTTAATCGTCCACCATACCGCAACTCCCAGAGATTCTACTACATTTGAGGCTGTAAAACGCTACCACACGCAAGAATTTGGCTGGGAGGATATTGGATACCATTTTTTTATAAATGGCCAGGGAATTTTGAATTTAGGACGTCCTGTAAATTATGTCGGCTCCCATTGTTCGGCAGGATCGATGAATTTTAAATCGCTTGGAATATGTTTGGCCGGGAATTTTGAAGTTGAAAAACCTTCTGAAAGTCAATTGAAAATGCTCGAAAGTATTTTAAGAGAACTAATGAATAAATATAAAATTCCAATCGACAATTTATTGGGACATTGTGAAGTTCCAGGGGCAAAAACCCTTTGTCCAGGAAAAAATCTTTTAGAATGGCTTAAAAATTACAGGGAACAACAAAAAAGAAGTTCAGATATAGCTAATATCCTTCAAGCCATTCAAGAAACTCTTGCTCGTCTTCAAGATCTGGTTTCCTCTTTGAAATCTCGGCTTTAAGCCTCAAATAATCTAAATAAACTCTAATAATCTCTAAAAAAAGAGTTAAACTCATTATTACGATCTCAGGCTCTGGGTCTTTTTTTTTTACCACAACAAATTGATTAGGCCATTTAGAACCATCTAAATATTCCTTCCATTCTGGGTTATCATCACAGAAAACCTTAATATCGATATACCTCTTTTCAGGAATTCCGGTATCAATCTGAATTAGACCACCATCTTCCATTTTGTCAGTTATGGCCTTTAAATCAATCTTTTTTTTGCCGTCTAAATGGATATATGGAATTTTACCTGGCCTTTTTTTTGCCATACTTTTCCTCAAACCCCTTTAATAATTCTACCACTTTTTCTGGTTTAGAGCGAATGGTTGACAAAATTTCATTAAATTCACCTAATTTCCCCTTAGCCTTATTTAAGACCTTAAATTCTCCCTTACCTAAATATTTAGCCCTTAAATACCACTGCTTTTTTTGCTTTGTATTGGTGAAAAACATTGCCTGTTCTCCATCTTCTTTAACGAACGAAGTCAGATAATTAAAGTTCGAAAGCTTAAAATTTTCCTCTGGGTCATCAGATTTTGGCTCTTCAGGTTTTGAAGCAGGTAAGAGATAACCTGACCAACCTAATCCCCAATGACCAGCTACTACATCTTGATTTTCCATATAAACTTCGGCATAAGTTCCTGGAGGCCAAATTCCTGGAACTGTCCAACTTACTGCAAAAGGTTTTTTCCTACTGAAAAAAATCCTTTCAGTAACACCTAAACCAGGAACATTATACCAAAGCACTCCATCAAAATCTTGAGAAGTATACCATTCAGTAAAGTATAATTTCTTCCCTGCTGGGACTGTATAAGTTCCTATCATTATGCTTGACCCTGCCTCAAGAGGAGTAGTTGAAACCCAGACAATAACTAAAAACGTTTCCTCAAAGGCAGCAAAATCCCTCGGGTTCCAAACTAATCTTTGAAATGGTGGGTAATCTGAAGCCATTTAAATTATTCTCTCCCACAACCTTGCCAATTTTTGTAGGAGAGTTTCTAAAAAGTAGAAACCTTTAGGTAAGGTCATAATTCTAATATGAACATTGTGATCATATTTTGTTCCTTCAGAATGACAAACTACAGTTAATTTTTCATTTGGGGCTGGCATTTCATAACGCTCATCCCAAGAAATTGGTTCTCCATTTCCATAAATCCAAGTATCCATTCTATCGGGCCAGAACTGCTTAATCCCATACATAATCCTTATTCCAACCATCCAAGCTGAACCTTCTTCATGAACAACCTCCATATGATCAATAAACTTTTCCTTAATAACAATATCTAAAGTTACGGGGTTGCTTTTAGAAGTGTTTGCTGGAACTGAAATTTTTTCACAGTAGAGTGGCATTTATGTCTTCATCTTAACTATTATTGTAATCGTAGCCGCTGCCGAAGTTTTAAATCTAATATAATCTGCTGCTAATGACCAAATGTTCCACCAATTTTGACCAGCCGCCGTAAAAGTTATTGAGTCATAATCTTCATAAGTTCCGTCAGATAAAACCTGTAAAGTAATCGTTGTCGCCGCCGAAACTTTAACAAATATTAAAAGTTTATCGACCTTTGAAACATCAACTGGGTCTGAAGTTCCTCCAGCTGGCACAGAAACATTATCCCAAACAACCTTTTTTACGAAACGCATTAGTCCTGCCATAGTTTAGAATTTTAGTCTTTTGATTAACCTACTGTAATTGCCGCTCCATAATACTCTTTTACATAAATTCTAAATTTGCTCGCAGTATTTGAGGTAGAAGCAACCTGAGACCAAGCATATAATTGAACACGGTCTCCAATATTCCAACCAGAAATATCCTCAGTAAAAGTTTTTTCATCAACACCTACAACCGACCTTAAAGTTCCTACTGCTGTTCCATTTCTATAAATTTGTCCATAGACGTATGACCCAGTATATGCACTGTATAATGTAAAACTAATTCTTAGAGTTCCTGGTTTACCAATTTGTGCTTCCTTTACTAAGGTTGGAGTTGTCCAATTAAGTCCAACTGCAGCATCAGACCTAACGAGTAAAACATCTCCTGCATCAAATGTTAATTCTGGTGCTAATGGTGGAATATAACGTGGCATAAGTTTAATTTCCCCTTTACTCTTCCATTCTAACAAAAAAGCCGCCTAAGGAAAAGCGGCGGAAACTAAAAATTGAAAAATCTAAATAGGAAATTATCCTGTAGCAGGAATATTATCGGCTCTAACTGAGTTTACACCTTGCAAAGATATTTGAGCAGTAACACAATCAGTAACAATATTACTATCTACCAAATTATAATCATCACCAGCTGCGTTTTCCCTAATTCCATATGCTGGTTTATTTGCTGCACCTGAACTTATTCTATTACCACTTATAACATTACGGGTAGAAAAAGTAACTCCATCATCAGTCAGGAGAATTGCCGCATAGGTATTATCTGCTCCCTTTCCAACATTTTCTAAAACATTACCTTTGATTATACAATTTGAAGCCTTTAATAGGTATATACCTTCCTTGTTAATGTTTGATATGATGTTATTTGCAACAATTGATGAACTTCCTACTTTTATAGCCTGATTAGCACAATTTCCAAAAGTTCCTCCTAAAACATTTCCAATAATTCTACATCTTTGACAATTTGAAGTGTCAATAAAAACATCTCCTGTTGTTGGCATCCAATTACCAATAATTACATTCTCATACGAATAACTCCCCCCAGTAGTTTTAAATAAATATACACTCTGTGTACTACCATACAAAATATTATTTGCAAAAACGTTAAAACGGCAAAAATCTGCATCTGAATAAAATAATCCTCCTCCTTCATTTACACAACTTTCTACAACATTATACTCAAAGTTAGAATAAGTCCTAATAATATGGTTAACAGCTGTTGACGTTATAATATTTTTGAAAACTGACCATTTAACAGGTCCACAAAACAAAAATACTTCACTTGAGGCTGCGTCAATAAATAAATTTCTAAAAATACTAAACTGAACAGTATATCCAGATTCAACTCTCAAAAGAGGACGTGCTCTTGTTAGGGTTAAATTAGAAATTTCAATACTATCGCAATTTTGATTTACTTGAAATATTATATCTGTAGTTCCCCCAATTTTTGTTCCGTGACCAATTCCACTAATCTTCACTCCTGGTTTGAGAATAACTTTAGAACTTAAAGCATAATTACCTTCTAAAAGTAAAACTGTCCCTCCTGTTGTTCCTAAATCAGTTATTGCTTGGTTAATCTCTACTTCATCAGCATTTCCATCACAAACATAATCTGCTCTTGATTTATCCAGTGAATCATTAGCTGCAACAATTTTAGTTGCCGTTCTCTTACCACTAATTATTGTTTGGAATTCTAAACCATCCTCAGTTGATTTAACTTGAACTGCTTTTCCTGCATTTCCAGCATAAGAAGAAGGAACATCAGATAATTCAGTAAATTTAGATACGCCAGGTTTTATATAACTTGGTAATCTTTCTGGTGTTGTTGCCATATCATTTTAAATTAAAATCTCATTCCTCGTAGCCTAAAGTTACCCAAACGTCAATGTCAGTCACGGCATAACTTGTATCTTGGTTTTCAACTTGCACTTTCAAATAGTAAATATCAGGTGTTATTGCGACGGTTTTTTGCACTTCAGTTCCAGCATCCAAATCCATATCAAAATAAGTGTAATCTGAAGTATCAAAAGTCATCGTATCAACCCCTGATTTCAGATGAACTCTTAAAGGTTTAGTAGCTGAAGCATTATGGGTGCAACGCACTGTGATAGTTAAAGTCGAAACATTACTCAATTCAAGAGTTTCACAATCTAAAAGGTTTGACTTTGCACCTGGAGCCAAACTATCAAGACTAAGGATGTGTTTTACCTCCTTTCTCTTTATCATATTTTTTCGGCTAAACTACCTTAACTTATCCCGCAAACAATTATCAAAACTGGTGAACATCCTCCTCCAACAGAACCTGCTGCTCCTGCGGTGGTTACTGCTCCATCAGCCAATTCCTCAGTCCCAACTGCTCCCGCAGCAATTTCCTCAATCCTTACTGCATCTTTTGTTAGATGTCGAGCACCAATTGGCATATTATTTTATGGCCTAAATAATTCAAAGGTTATGTAGACCTGTTTTGTCGTCCCTTCCAAGTTCTTGAAGATAAAGTTCACTTCAGATCCCTGCTTTAACTCTATATCAAGAGGTTCATTAGTCAGGGGATCTGCCCCTAAAAACAAAACTGGTGTATCGTCCAGTGTGAAAACATCTTTGTCAACCTTTAGCCAAAAGAGTGACTTTGGCAAATCAGCTCCATCAGTAGACTGAATATAAATTCTGTGGAGTATCAAGGGTTCAGTTGAAGTCCAAGTCTTTTCATAAGTAGCCCCAGAAACCAAACTTCCAGTATCAAACCTTTTTGTGAATGCAAACTTTGGCATATTTTTTTTCTATTGGTTTTACTATTTAACCTTTATGTATCCAACGATAACGTGAACAATTCTTGAAAGAGTTCGACCCGTCGGCACAACATAATCTCCCGCCTCGTTCGAAACTCCAATCTTGAATTTATCTCCGGGTATCAATTCCATCTTTTCCAATTTCAATTTATACATTGTCTTTTCAACATCGACTGCAGGGCCAGGATTTGCAGAAGCATCAGATAATCTTGGAGGGTTTGGAGCTGACCTTCCATCAATTCCATAAGGTCCAGCAGTCCTTGAAAGGATATCTTGAGGATCATCGTTTATGTAAATTCTGCTATAAAATCCAGGAACGTTAACTAAGTTATCTAACCTTGCTTCAGCCTGATATCCACCAGTTAAAACATATTTTCTACCAGCCCCAACTTCTATATCAATTGGGAAAACCTCTGTTTTTGAAGCAACAGTAGCTCCAGCAGCCGCAGTTACATCTCCCGAAAAGTAAGTCAAATATTTTCCAGTTTGTTCATCATGTCTTAAATGTAAACCTCCCGGAACTGCCTCACCAGTTTCCAATTCAAAAATTTCACCAATAATTCTGATTTTGCTTCCAGAAGAACCTTCAAACCTCAATTTTTCATTCGGTTCAACAACTATATAATATTCGCCCAAATCTAAAGCAGGATTAATGTTTGTCAATGTTGGATAAAGAGGACAAATGTCTTTAACTATTTCCAGAACGGGAGCACCTTCAACCTTCAAAACCCCTTTTGTTGTCGAATCGGTAGCAACCTTTTTAATAACGTATCCCCTCTTTCCCTCCATCACATAATCAGTTCCAGTATCTAATACTTTATCTAAAGGATATGTTTTCATCTTAATTCAAGAGTAAGATTAACTTAGTCTTCGACCTTTAATTAAAGACTAAGTTTTTTCCCCACAAGGAAGGGAAGGTTTAGATTTTAGCCTTTTTTCCAAGCCCTTGCCTTTGCTTTTAATCCTCTTAGGTTGGCGAGCATTCTTGCTTCCCTCTCGGCATCAGTTGTATCAGGCTTTGTATCAACTTCTGCCTCAATCGATGCCAAAATTGGTTGCCAATTTGTTACAAACTTTCTAACCTTTGCCTCTCTTTCTGTAACTGCCGGAACCAATCTTTTAGCTCCAATGTTTACTGCAGCTGCAATCACAGCATCATCACTTACTCCTTTCAATCCTTCAACCCTTGCTTTTGTCTCAATCACTTTTCGCATCTGGTTTGCAAATTTGTCTTCCTTTGCGATAGAAGTAGCAACTATCGGTCGCTTTGGGGTTAATACTCCCTCTTTATAGTTTGTCTCACCAACCGCACTTAGATTCCCCAACTGCTTTTTAATCCACTTTTCAGGAGGTTTTACTCTTTCAACTGGCATTGTTTTTTATAGGTTTTTAGATTTTAGATTTTTAATCGACCTTTTTATGCCCTGGGAGACTCTAAATCAAAAAGCCCTGGGAACAGAGCTCTGTTTTTTAAATGAGCCTCCCAGGGCTACTTTAATTTTACCGCAAAATCATTTGTCAAGTCAAGTAAAATAATTTAAAATACTAATAGAATGGCAAGGAAATATACACAAATTCATGATCAATTATTGACTGAGTTTTTGATAGAAAATTTCCCGGCTGGCAATTATATTATTTACCCAAGAGTCGGTTCGATAAAGGAGGAACATTTGGAAGGCCTAACAGAGAGCGAAAAAATGGCAATGTCGCCATGGAAATTGAGGCCCGATGCAATCGCCTGGCGTGATAATACGTTGTATATAATTGAATTGATAGTCAGGGCTAATGAGTGGTACAAATATGCAAAGCTTATTGAGTATGAGAGGGCAATTAAGATGGATCCACTCTATAAAAAATTTCTGGATTTCAAGTTTGAAAAATGGTTAGTTTCAACTGAGGAAAATGAATTTGCCAAAAGGCAGTGCGAGGCCTTTGGAGTAAAGTTTATAAAGTTTGCTCCAACTTGGGCTCTTCCCTATTTAGCAAGCTTGCCAAAGCGTAAAATAAGGCCTTATGGAGAGATTCTTGAATGAAAAACAAAAAAACAGACCAGGTGTAGCTCAGTCCTCCCCTTTTAATCCCCTCTACCCATACCCTTGGATTTTCGCCGCGCGGCGCCGCACGACAAAAAGTCAAGGGAAAGGGGTTGACGGGCTTTTAAAGATGTTTTTTAATAAATCGTTTTTCAAATTTTGACAAAAAGGTCGGCAAATTTTTTCAAACAAAAATTGCTGCTTAATAGATTAAAAAAAGATTATTCTAATCTATGGCAGAAGAAGTTGAAAGAACATATTTTTTTTGGACAGCCGCAGATATTGACAAATTTCCAGAGCTTCCAAAACCAGAAGAGGTATGGGAACTTGGGCCTGGCGAGACTCGTAAGATTGGAGTAATCAGATATGGTCTGTATAAGGATCTAATCCATCCTGATTTTTATCCTCCTGGTGTTTTTAAAAAAGTTTTAACCCTTAGAATCTGGGTCGATAGAAAATATAAACCTACTGGAGCCCCATACTGGGATATCCACCAATCACATCTCGTGAGTTCCCTTGTCCCTCTTTTAGATAAATTCAAATTTCCTGACTACGAATTAGAGATAACCTGGGTAGGAACTGGCCCATCAGCAAGGCCAGAAATTAAGGTTATACCCTTGAAAAAGGCTTAAGAGGGTAAAAATATCATCTTTTTTAAAAGAGGCTCTTAAAATTTGATTTTATTGCGTCCTTTAAGGGGAAGTTTTTTATTTTTGCGAAGTTTGTGGCCCCTCGAATTTTTGCTTCAATTTTTCGTATAACTGCCTCTCTTTATACTCCATTATGTAATTTTCAACGAATTCGATGGCCTTGACAGGATCTGGCTCAATTTGTCTAATATCTTGAAGTATCTTTATGCAATTATGACAGATTATTAGTGCTAAAACGTCATCCATATCATACTTTAAACCACAAATCTGGCATGTCCTTAACCTTGCCAATTTTTCCATCTCCTCACGTGGGCCTAAATCTGATGGCCAATACTCAGGTTCTGCTATTTTAGCCCTCTTTATTTCATCAAGTTTGTTAGCAACAAAATGTTGCATTTCCTTTACTCCCCAACCCAAATCTATTGCTGTTTGGATTGCATCATAAATTAGTTTTTCATTTTGAAGCTTTGCTGCTTCAAACACAACCCCAACTGGAATCCTTCCAGAACGTAAGGCAGCTTTAAACTCATCTGGCAAATCATTTAGTACAAGCATCCTTTTAACCCATTGAACAGTATGTCCAGTCCAGTTTGCTAAGTCTTCTTCACTTGCCCCGGCCTTTATTGCAGCTGCCATAGCTTCTGCCCCATCAACAGGGTTTTGAAATCCCCGGGCATAATTTTTTTGAAATGAAACCAATAAAGCCTTTTTTTCATCAGAATCGCAAATTATATATGGGGATTTTTCATAGCCTAAGACAATGCATGCTTCCAATCTGTTTTGACCATCACTCAATTCCAATTTTCCATCTTGCCTCTTTCGTAAAACGAGTGGTTCAATGAATCCATTGCTGACAATTGAGGCTAAAAGATCCTTTTTTTGCTCTGGGGTTAAAATTGCATGAGGCCTTGGCCAAGGAATAACTATTTGATCCAATTGAATGAAGGGATATCCTGATAATTGCTGCATATCCAATTCTATCCTCTTTCTGATCGTTCCCTCGTTAACGTTTGGGTTTTCAGATTTTAATACTAAAAGGGCATTTTTGTACTCTTCAATCTCTTTTTGAACTGGCTCAGGAAATTGTTGAATGTCTATTGGCATTTATGGTAGAATAGTTTAATAAAGGTCGACCTTTTTCGTCAAATATATTCTAACATGGCAGAGGAAAAAGCTCAAACACCACAAATTCCTGATGATGTCAACCCAATTTTTGAATTGTATGACCTATTAAAAGATGCCGAAGATCCGAGATTTACTGATTCAGAAATCAGGAATAGGTTGAAGGAATTGAGGCCAAAATTGAAGATTTTATTCGCTCCTCCTCAAACAACTAAATAAACTATGGCAGAGGAAAAACTAAAATACGAAATAATCTCAAGGAGGATTATTGTTGAATATCCTACTTTAACTGAGGAAGTAAGAACAGTCCATACCGTTTTTAGATACAAGGATTTACCGCCAATGTCTATTGATATTCCTGAAAAGGAATATTCTGAGGAATTGGAAGATAAAAAGATCCAAGAAGCAATTAAAAAAGAACTTGAGAGATTAGGCCGAAAAGAGTAATCTCGGCCTTTTTTTTAATATGGCTGAAACATACACCATTAAAAAGGGCGATACTCTTTCTGCTATTGCTAAAAAATACGGGGTTTCCTGGCAGCAGCTTTATCAATGGAATAAAGATATTATTAAGAACCCGAATTTAATCTATCCTGGGCAAGTTATTAAAGTTGTAGCTCCAACTCCGCCAAAACCTCCACCTGCTCCAGCACCGGTAGTAACTCAAATTCCAGCTCCAGCTCAAATATCTCCACCACCTTTAACCCTTCCTTCTCCAGAATGGCCTATAACTGAATTGCCTCCAGCTGTTCCAGCTACACCTCCTACAAGCTGGACAGATAAATTGAATCAGATTTGGGAAATGGTAAAGAGCATACCCGAAAAGATAGTTAATTTTTGGAATGAGTTTAAAGATTTACTAAGGAATATTTTTAAAGGAGGTTGGCTAAACGAAACTATCGAAGCCTTAAGGTTATTCTTATGGAATACAAGTGCCGATTTAAGGAAAATCTTTATGGATCCGATCGGTCATGTAAAAGGATGGATTGAAGAGATTGCGAGAAGAGTTAGGGACTATTTAATTGAAGCTGGAGATTTCATAAAGGATATAGCCGAGAGAGTTTGGGCCGTTGTAAAAGGAGGAATAGAGAATACCAGGGATTTTATTGTTGAAAAAGTTTGGGGCTACGCAGAAAATCTCTGGAGGAATTTCAAAACTTCCCTCGATAATGTTGTTCATGAAATAATCGACCCAATTTCAAATACTTTCCAATGGCTTTGGGAACAAATTAAGGAGTTTTTCAATAAATATCTTTTTGACCCAATCAGGAATATCTGGTACAGAATACAAGTTACTTGGGAGGATATTAAATTGGTTTTTACTGACATTGGCATTTATATCTCAGAATTTTTCAAATCTGTAAAACTACTTTTTACTCAACCCGGGGAATTCTATAAGAGGTTGGTAACTGAAATCGGCCAAATTACCTCAAGTGAAACTTTTAGGAAAATTTATAGTGCTGTTGAAAGAGCGTGGGATTGGTTAGTGGAAATCTTTGAAAAAATAGTTAGGACAATCATCGATGAAGCAAAAAAATTTGCCCCAACTGCTCCCGAAAAGGCTGAAAGTTTAATAGAAAGTGGAATAAAGTTAATGGGAATAGCAACTGCTGGATTTGGAGCTTTAACAGGAGTTTCGATGGCTGTAAGTTGGCTTTCTAAACATCACTTAGGACATCTATCAGCAATCTTGTATGATATGTCCTCATACAGGTTAATTTCCACTGCCTTAATCGGAGGTTTAATCACAGCCGCCTATGCCCAACCATTGAGATATTTTTACAACGCAACCTTTAGGCCCTATCTTCCTCCTTTTAGAGATGCCTTTTCTGGTTTTTCAAGGAATATCATTTCGAAAAAGGGATTCCAATTCCATCTAAAATATGCCGGAATTCCAGATACTTATTTAGAATTTTACGACAGACTTGCTTCTGACCCAATTTCACCATTTCTATTAAGAGGAATGGCCGAGGCAGAAGTTGCTGATGCCGATACTCTTTTTAAGTATACGATGGACAGAGGTTATTCCTTAGAAAAATCGATAGATGTTACTGGTTCTTTAATGTGGCTGGCAGCAAGGGATTATAGGAAAGCGGCTGAAAATTCAGTAAAAAAGCACTTAATAGAGGGTTATATTACTGAAAAAGATTATAAGGCTGAAATTTCGAGAATCAGGAATAAAAGGGAAGTTAAAGTCTCATACAAGACAATAGATGGCGAAACCTATTCTGGAACTGTTTTAGTTCCCCTTTCCCACGAAGAATTAATGGAAATTTCAGCAAGATGGGATAGTTTATTCGATAGGCTAAAGGAAAGGGAAAATTCTATTAAATCTGATTTAAAGGCCGGTGATATTGATGCTGCTACAGCCAGAGAACAATTAGCAGAATTTATTAAGGATGAATCAAAAATCAACGATATTATTCGTGAATGTATAAGGCATTTAAAAACTAAGGAGGAACCTGATAGGGGAAAATCGATCAGAACTGCTCTTAAATCGAGGTTAAGGGCTTGTTATAAAGAAGGTTTCATAAATAAAGAGAGGTATGATAAAGAGAGGGATACAGTCAATAAAATAACCGATCCAATACTTTTAGAGGATATGTTAGCTGAATGGGATGCCTTTTACGATGATATGGCAGATCAAGTCTCGAGATTAAAGAGCATGGCAAAAAATAGGGAAATAACTGTTGATAATTTGAGGACAGAGTTGACTAATTTAGGAATGCGGCCTTCTAAAATCGATCTGATAGTTAAGGATGTCCAAGATTATTTAAGGGTTAAAAATGCCGCCGAGAGGATTAAAATTGAAGCAAGCTTGACGAGATTAAGGGATAAATTAAGAGGGATAGCGGCAAAATTATCTGATTTAGAAGAGCAAATTGAGGCAGAAACCGATCCAAAAAGAGTTGCTACATTAGAGGCAAAATATGAAAGGGAATACGATAATTATACAAAGGTCGAATCAGAAATTGCCGCCAAAGAGGATGAATTAAGGGCTTTGGCGGCTTAACAATAAAAAATATGGAAATTAAATTTTTAAGCGGCTACAAAACGTACATAGTGGCGATAATCATGATAATCTGGGCAATCTATGCTGGAGTTAGCAAAATGATTGCTGGTGAACAGGTTGTCCAATACGTATTGCAGGCTTTGGCAATAATTGGATTTAGATCAGCGATCGCAAAGTTAGAATCGAAATAAATATGAGCTATCGTTTTTAGTAGCCATCCTCTTGATTCTGGTTTCCTTGTGGCCGTGGCAAGAGGCTCTGGCTCCTAAAATTGAAGATCCTGAACCAAGCCAATGGATTTTAATTTCCGGAGATACTTTAAAGGCAAATTTTATTCAGTATCGAAAACCAAAAACTTTTGGGATGATTTTAGAATGCTTAGAATATCATGAATCAAAAATCTGTAAAACTCAGAATAGGGAAAGATGTGTCGGACCATTTGGTGAAAAGGGTTGCCTCCAATTCTTGGCTTCAACCTTCTCTAAATATTGTATTGAAAAATATAAGGTTGCCAAAGGAATGGATCAAATATGGGATTGCGATATTCAAAGAGAATGTGTCCAAAGAATGCTCGAGGAAGACTTCAACCTAATTAAGAATTGGTCTGTCTGGAAAAAGTGTGTAAAATAAATAAGGGCGGAGGTTCGGTCGTCCGAATTCTCCGCCCTTTTTAATTCTTTAGTTGTGGATAATTTGCCTCTTGACAAGGTCTCTTGGTCCTGCTATATAGATAGTAATGGCAATAAAACTTAAATGTCCAAGATGCGGGCATGAGTGGTCATACCGGGGAAAAAACCCTTGGTATGCCACTTGTCCATTCTGTCTTATAAAGGTCTCAATTAAAAAGTACAGGCAAAATGGAGCAAGAGATAGAGCAAAAATTAAGAGAGGTTGAGGCCGCAGTTCAGTTTTATCGCCGGCGTTTAATCTCCAATCAATCTTTAATGACCGTTTTAATCGATCTGTACAGTTTACTTGAGAGTTTGGAGGCAGAAAAAAAGATGCCGGCCTTTTCAAAAAAGGTCGAGGAAAAGGAGGGGAAATAATAACCCCAGCCAAAAAAAATGAGGAAGGGAAATTGGAATTTCGAAATCGAAGTAGGATTTATGGGTTATAATCGGCACAAATATAGAGGGGCTTTCCCAGATAGAGTCGAAAAGGTTATTAAAAGTTTAGTTAAATCGCCGTGTCTCCATTTATTCTCTGGAGTTTCAAAAATTGGAGATGTAAAAATAGATTTAATAAGACCAGAAGCAACTCATAATCAAGATGTATTTGAATTTATCAAGAGTGATGAAGCAAAAAGACAATGGGAGTGGTGCATATTAGACCCACCATATAATATAAAAAATAGAGAGGTAGAGTTAAAAGATTATGCTGATAAAACTCCAATAAGTGCTTCTGTTCCTAAAAGAAGAGCTTTGGCTGAGTTTTTTAGAAAGTACTGTAAAAATGTCCTATGGTTAGATCAATGCGCTCCATTACCCAAAGGATTTATTAGAAAAAAAGTTTGGTTCTTTTTCCCTGGTGGTTATAGAACAATAAGGGTATTATCTTGGTTACAAAATATTGAATTAAAATAGCCAAAAAAAATGCCAAAAGGGGAATTTTCAAAAAAAGAAGAACCAGAAAGGACAATTGTAAAATTTCAAAAAAATGGATGGCTTAGAGTTGTTAAGGGAATATACAGAATAGATGTAGTAGTTTCCCCATGTCAGATTTGGTTTAGACCAAATTTAAAATCTGGAGCGATGTTACTCGGAGATTTTGCTTCTAATGGGCTGATTATCCTAGACCCTCCAATTACTTTGTCAAAAGGAAATCTAATAAAATTATGCCAAAAGGGGAATTTTCACAGCGGGAAAACCAAAAAAAGCCAGTGCCGGTAAAAATTGAAGGGGAAAAGAGTGAAATTGAATATTTTAGGCCAAAACCCGGAAGGACTAAGGGTTTTGCATTAGTTCCTGAAAACGAAATGCTAACTTTAGATATTGATAAGATGATAGAATTGTTCCGAAAGTATCAGGGAATTAAGGAAAAGCTGAAGGGAGAAGGGGATATTATTCTGATAAGAGATAAGGAATTTTCAACAAGATCTTTTGTAATGAAGCTTCAAAGGTTTTTCGGAATTTCGAAGGAGATAATTAGAACAATTAAGGAGGAGAATAAGCGAACGGGGGAAATTATTTATAAGGTCTGGGTAAAATGTATTTTGCCATCAGGAAGGTTTGTTGTTTGTGGAGGGGCTGCTTCATCATCTGAAAGGAATTTTGCCCATTTAGAACACGATCTTTATAGTTTGGCTGAAGTTAGAGCAACAAAAAGGGCTTGTGAAGAATTATTAGGTTTCGGAAAAATGCCGCCCCTTGTTGAAGAGGAGGAAGCAAGTTAAAATTAAAAAGCCTGGGGCCGAAATTGGATATACCCAGGCTCAAAACCTCTAGCGGGTTTTGATTTTACCCTTAAGGGATTAGGATAATTCTATAGGTTTTCCAAAGATTTGTCAAGGGGAACTTGACAAGATTGTTTGATTTGATAGATTGAAATTGAGATTGTGTCCTTTAAAGGAATAAAGGCCCTTAAATCACACCCAGACAAAACGGCGGGGGGCCAAATCTGGGTGTGACCCGCCGTTTTGGTTTAAATAAAAAAACTCCCCATCTATTTTAGATGGGGAGGGTCTCCTGGGTCTTCCCCTTTGGGGCTTCCACCGAATACAAAGAATAGGTGGAGGATACGACCCTTGCGGGTCGTAGTAACCAAACCTTAAGACCCAGGCAGCTGCCTGAGGGGAAACCCGTTAACCTCAGGTTAGGGGGAGCAGGGCGTAGGAACCCTGGAGACTCGGGAAGTATCGGCGAATGCCGAGGCATATCTTTGGCCGTGTCATACAAGCAGTCATCTAACCCCCCTATTAGATGACGAACATATTAAGCTAATATAACAGAGTTAAATAATCTTGTCAAGAGTTAAACTCTTGACAAGAAGTCTCTCTGTTAGTTAAGTTATTCGGGGAAGCAAGTAAAGGAGGAAACCCCAAAAGAGGTTAAATTACACGAAAAAATTAAAAGCATGCAACCTCTGAAACCCGAAGATATTAAATACTTAATCGTCCACCATACCGCAACTCCCAGAGATTCTACTACATTTGAGGCTGTAAAACGCTACCACACGCAAGAATTTGGCTGGGAGGATATTGGATACCATTTTTTTATAAATGGCCAGGGAATTTTGAATTTAGGACGTCCTGTAAATTATGTCGGCTCCCATTGTTCGGCAGGATCGATGAATTTTAAATCGCTTGGAATATGTTTGGCCGGGAATTTTGAAGTTGAAAAACCTTCTGAAAGTCAATTGAAAATGCTCGAAAGTATTTTAAGAGAACTAATGAATAAATATAAAATTCCAATCGACAATTTATTGGGACATTGTGAAGTTCCAGGGGCAAAAACCCTTTGTCCAGGAAAAAATCTTTTAGAATGGCTTAAAAATTACAGGGAACAACAAAAAAGAAGTTCAGATATAGCTAATATCCTTCAAGCCATTCAAGAAACTCTTGCTCGTCTTCAAGATCTGGTTTCCTCTTTGAAATCTCGGCTTTAAGCCTCAAATAATCTAAATAAACTCTAATAATCTCTAAAAAAAGAGTTAAACTCATTATTACGATCTCAGGCTCTGGGTCTTTTTTTTTTACCACAACAAATTGATTAGGCCATTTAGAACCATCTAAATATTCCTTCCATTCTGGGTTATCATCACAGAAAACCTTAATATCGATATACCTCTTTTCAGGAATTCCGGTATCAATCTGAATTAGACCACCATCTTCCATTTTGTCAGTTATGGCCTTTAAATCAATCTTTTTTTTGCCGTCTAAATGGATATATGGAATTTTACCTGGCCTTTTTTTTGCCATACTTTTCCTCAAACCCCTTTAATAATTCTACCACTTTTTCTGGTTTAGAGCGAATGGTTGACAAAATTTCATTAAATTCACCTAATTTCCCCTTAGCCTTATTTAAGACCTTAAATTCTCCCTTACCTAAATATTTAGCCCTTAAATACCACTGCTTTTTTTGCTTTGTATTGGTGAAAAACATTGCCTGTTCTCCATCTTCTTTAACGAACGAAGTCAGATAATTAAAGTTCGAAAGCTTAAAATTTTCCTCTGGGTCATCAGATTTTGGCTCTTCAGGTTTTGAAGCAGGTAAGAGATAACCTGACCAACCTAATCCCCAATGACCAGCTACTACATCTTGATTTTCCATATAAACTTCGGCATAAGTTCCTGGAGGCCAAATTCCTGGAACTGTCCAACTTACTGCAAAAGGTTTTTTCCTACTGAAAAAAATCCTTTCAGTAACACCTAAACCAGGAACATTATACCAAAGCACTCCATCAAAATCTTGAGAAGTATACCATTCAGTAAAGTATAATTTCTTCCCTGCTGGGACTGTATAAGTTCCTATCATTATGCTTGACCCTGCCTCAAGAGGAGTAGTTGAAACCCAGACAATAACTAAAAACGTTTCCTCAAAGGCAGCAAAATCCCTCGGGTTCCAAACTAATCTTTGAAATGGTGGGTAATCTGAAGCCATTTAAATTATTCTCTCCCACAACCTTGCCAATTTTTGTAGGAGAGTTTCTAAAAAGTAGAAACCTTTAGGTAAGGTCATAATTCTAATATGAACATTGTGATCATATTTTGTTCCTTCAGAATGACAAACTACAGTTAATTTTTCATTTGGGGCTGGCATTTCATAACGCTCATCCCAAGAAATTGGTTCTCCATTTCCATAAATCCAAGTATCCATTCTATCGGGCCAGAACTGCTTAATCCCATACATAATCCTTATTCCAACCATCCAAGCTGAACCTTCTTCATGAACAACCTCCATATGATCAATAAACTTTTCCTTAATAACAATATCTAAAGTTACGGGGTTGCTTTTAGAAGTGTTTGCTGGAACTGAAATTTTTTCACAGTAGAGTGGCATTTATGTCTTCATCTTAACTATTATTGTAATCGTAGCCGCTGCCGAAGTTTTAAATCTAATATAATCTGCTGCTAATGACCAAATGTTCCACCAATTTTGACCAGCCGCCGTAAAAGTTATTGAGTCATAATCTTCATAAGTTCCGTCAGATAAAACCTGTAAAGTAATCGTTGTCGCCGCCGAAACTTTAACAAATATTAAAAGTTTATCGACCTTTGAAACATCAACTGGGTCTGAAGTTCCTCCAGCTGGCACAGAAACATTATCCCAAACAACCTTTTTTACGAAACGCATTAGTCCTGCCATAGTTTAGAATTTTAGTCTTTTGATTAACCTACTGTAATTGCCGCTCCATAATACTCTTTTACATAAATTCTAAATTTGCTCGCAGTATTTGAGGTAGAAGCAACCTGAGACCAAGCATATAATTGAACACGGTCTCCAATATTCCAACCAGAAATATCCTCAGTAAAAGTTTTTTCATCAACACCTACAACCGACCTTAAAGTTCCTACTGCTGTTCCATTTCTATAAATTTGTCCATAGACGTATGACCCAGTATATGCACTGTATAATGTAAAACTAATTCTTAGAGTTCCTGGTTTACCAATTTGTGCTTCCTTTACTAAGGTTGGAGTTGTCCAATTAAGTCCAACTGCAGCATCAGACCTAACGAGTAAAACATCTCCTGCATCAAATGTTAATTCTGGTGCTAATGGTGGAATATAACGTGGCATAAGTTTAATTTCCCCTTTACTCTTCCATTCTAACAAAAAAGCCGCCTAAGGAAAAGCGGCGGAAACTAAAAATTGAAAAATCTAAATAGGAAATTATCCTGTAGCAGGAATATTATCGGCTCTAACTGAGTTTACACCTTGCAAAGATATTTGAGCAGTAACACAATCAGTAACAATATTACTATCTACCAAATTATAATCATCACCAGCTGCGTTTTCCCTAATTCCATATGCTGGTTTATTTGCTGCACCTGAACTTATTCTATTACCACTTATAACATTACGGGTAGAAAAAGTAACTCCATCATCAGTCAGGAGAATTGCCGCATAGGTATTATCTGCTCCCTTTCCAACATTTTCTAAAACATTACCTTTGATTATACAATTTGAAGCCTTTAATAGGTATATACCTTCCTTGTTAATGTTTGATATGATGTTATTTGCAACAATTGATGAACTTCCTACTTTTATAGCCTGATTAGCACAATTTCCAAAAGTTCCTCCTAAAACATTTCCAATAATTCTACATCTTTGACAATTTGAAGTGTCAATAAAAACATCTCCTGTTGTTGGCATCCAATTACCAATAATTACATTCTCATACGAATAACTCCCCCCAGTAGTTTTAAATAAATATACACTCTGTGTACTACCATACAAAATATTATTTGCAAAAACGTTAAAACGGCAAAAATCTGCATCTGAATAAAATAATCCTCCTCCTTCATTTACACAACTTTCTACAACATTATACTCAAAGTTAGAATAAGTCCTAATAATATGGTTAACAGCTGTTGACGTTATAATATTTTTGAAAACTGACCATTTAACAGGTCCACAAAACAAAAATACTTCACTTGAGGCTGCGTCAATAAATAAATTTCTAAAAATACTAAACTGAACAGTATATCCAGATTCAACTCTCAAAAGAGGACGTGCTCTTGTTAGGGTTAAATTAGAAATTTCAATACTATCGCAATTTTGATTTACTTGAAATATTATATCTGTAGTTCCCCCAATTTTTGTTCCGTGACCAATTCCACTAATCTTCACTCCTGGTTTGAGAATAACTTTAGAACTTAAAGCATAATTACCTTCTAAAAGTAAAACTGTCCCTCCTGTTGTTCCTAAATCAGTTATTGCTTGGTTAATCTCTACTTCATCAGCATTTCCATCACAAACATAATCTGCTCTTGATTTATCCAGTGAATCATTAGCTGCAACAATTTTAGTTGCCGTTCTCTTACCACTAATTATTGTTTGGAATTCTAAACCATCCTCAGTTGATTTAACTTGAACTGCTTTTCCTGCATTTCCAGCATAAGAAGAAGGAACATCAGATAATTCAGTAAATTTAGATACGCCAGGTTTTATATAACTTGGTAATCTTTCTGGTGTTGTTGCCATATCATTTTAAATTAAAATCTCATTCCTCGTAGCCTAAAGTTACCCAAACGTCAATGTCAGTCACGGCATAACTTGTATCTTGGTTTTCAACTTGCACTTTCAAATAGTAAATATCAGGTGTTATTGCGACGGTTTTTTGCACTTCAGTTCCAGCATCCAAATCCATATCAAAATAAGTGTAATCTGAAGTATCAAAAGTCATCGTATCAACCCCTGATTTCAGATGAACTCTTAAAGGTTTAGTAGCTGAAGCATTATGGGTGCAACGCACTGTGATAGTTAAAGTCGAAACATTACTCAATTCAAGAGTTTCACAATCTAAAAGGTTTGACTTTGCACCTGGAGCCAAACTATCAAGACTAAGGATGTGTTTTACCTCCTTTCTCTTTATCATATTTTTTCGGCTAAACTACCTTAACTTATCCCGCAAACAATTATCAAAACTGGTGAACATCCTCCTCCAACAGAACCTGCTGCTCCTGCGGTGGTTACTGCTCCATCAGCCAATTCCTCAGTCCCAACTGCTCCCGCAGCAATTTCCTCAATCCTTACTGCATCTTTTGTTAGATGTCGAGCACCAATTGGCATATTATTTTATGGCCTAAATAATTCAAAGGTTATGTAGACCTGTTTTGTCGTCCCTTCCAAGTTCTTGAAGATAAAGTTCACTTCAGATCCCTGCTTTAACTCTATATCAAGAGGTTCATTAGTCAGGGGATCTGCCCCTAAAAACAAAACTGGTGTATCGTCCAGTGTGAAAACATCTTTGTCAACCTTTAGCCAAAAGAGTGACTTTGGCAAATCAGCTCCATCAGTAGACTGAATATAAATTCTGTGGAGTATCAAGGGTTCAGTTGAAGTCCAAGTCTTTTCATAAGTAGCCCCAGAAACCAAACTTCCAGTATCAAACCTTTTTGTGAATGCAAACTTTGGCATATTTTTTTTCTATTGGTTTTACTATTTAACCTTTATGTATCCAACGATAACGTGAACAATTCTTGAAAGAGTTCGACCCGTCGGCACAACATAATCTCCCGCCTCGTTCGAAACTCCAATCTTGAATTTATCTCCGGGTATCAATTCCATCTTTTCCAATTTCAATTTATACATTGTCTTTTCAACATCGACTGCAGGGCCAGGATTTGCAGAAGCATCAGATAATCTTGGAGGGTTTGGAGCTGACCTTCCATCAATTCCATAAGGTCCAGCAGTCCTTGAAAGGATATCTTGAGGATCATCGTTTATGTAAATTCTGCTATAAAATCCAGGAACGTTAACTAAGTTATCTAACCTTGCTTCAGCCTGATATCCACCAGTTAAAACATATTTTCTACCAGCCCCAACTTCTATATCAATTGGGAAAACCTCTGTTTTTGAAGCAACAGTAGCTCCAGCAGCCGCAGTTACATCTCCCGAAAAGTAAGTCAAATATTTTCCAGTTTGTTCATCATGTCTTAAATGTAAACCTCCCGGAACTGCCTCACCAGTTTCCAATTCAAAAATTTCACCAATAATTCTGATTTTGCTTCCAGAAGAACCTTCAAACCTCAATTTTTCATTCGGTTCAACAACTATATAATATTCGCCCAAATCTAAAGCAGGATTAATGTTTGTCAATGTTGGATAAAGAGGACAAATGTCTTTAACTATTTCCAGAACGGGAGCACCTTCAACCTTCAAAACCCCTTTTGTTGTCGAATCGGTAGCAACCTTTTTAATAACGTATCCCCTCTTTCCCTCCATCACATAATCAGTTCCAGTATCTAATACTTTATCTAAAGGATATGTTTTCATCTTAATTCAAGAGTAAGATTAACTTAGTCTTCGACCTTTAATTAAAGACTAAGTTTTTTCCCCACAAGGAAGGGAAGGTTTAGATTTTAGCCTTTTTTCCAAGCCCTTGCCTTTGCTTTTAATCCTCTTAGGTTGGCGAGCATTCTTGCTTCCCTCTCGGCATCAGTTGTATCAGGCTTTGTATCAACTTCTGCCTCAATCGATGCCAAAATTGGTTGCCAATTTGTTACAAACTTTCTAACCTTTGCCTCTCTTTCTGTAACTGCCGGAACCAATCTTTTAGCTCCAATGTTTACTGCAGCTGCAATCACAGCATCATCACTTACTCCTTTCAATCCTTCAACCCTTGCTTTTGTCTCAATCACTTTTCGCATCTGGTTTGCAAATTTGTCTTCCTTTGCGATAGAAGTAGCAACTATCGGTCGCTTTGGGGTTAATACTCCCTCTTTATAGTTTGTCTCACCAACCGCACTTAGATTCCCCAACTGCTTTTTAATCCACTTTTCAGGAGGTTTTACTCTTTCAACTGGCATTGTTTTTTATAGGTTTTTAGATTTTAGATTTTTAATCGACCTTTTTATGCCCTGGGAGACTCTAAATCAAAAAGCCCTGGGAACAGAGCTCTGTTTTTTAAATGAGCCTCCCAGGGCTACTTTAATTTTACCGCAAAATCATTTGTCAAGTCAAGTAAAATAATTTAAAATACTAATAGAATGGCAAGGAAATATACACAAATTCATGATCAATTATTGACTGAGTTTTTGATAGAAAATTTCCCGGCTGGCAATTATATTATTTACCCAAGAGTCGGTTCGATAAAGGAGGAACATTTGGAAGGCCTAACAGAGAGCGAAAAAATGGCAATGTCGCCATGGAAATTGAGGCCCGATGCAATCGCCTGGCGTGATAATACGTTGTATATAATTGAATTGATAGTCAGGGCTAATGAGTGGTACAAATATGCAAAGCTTATTGAGTATGAGAGGGCAATTAAGATGGATCCACTCTATAAAAAATTTCTGGATTTCAAGTTTGAAAAATGGTTAGTTTCAACTGAGGAAAATGAATTTGCCAAAAGGCAGTGCGAGGCCTTTGGAGTAAAGTTTATAAAGTTTGCTCCAACTTGGGCTCTTCCCTATTTAGCAAGCTTGCCAAAGCGTAAAATAAGGCCTTATGGAGAGATTCTTGAATGAAAAACAAAAAAACAGACCAGGTGTAGCTCAGTCCTCCCCTTTTAATCCCCTCTACCCATACCCTTGGATTTTCGCCGCGCGGCGCCGCACGACAAAAAGTCAAGGGAAAGGGGTTGACGGGCTTTTAAAGATGTTTTTTAATAAATCGTTTTTCAAATTTTGACAAAAAGGTCGGCAAATTTTTTCAAACAAAAATTGCTGCTTAATAGATTAAAAAAAGATTATTCTAATCTATGGCAGAAGAAGTTGAAAGAACATATTTTTTTTGGACAGCCGCAGATATTGACAAATTTCCAGAGCTTCCAAAACCAGAAGAGGTATGGGAACTTGGGCCTGGCGAGACTCGTAAGATTGGAGTAATCAGATATGGTCTGTATAAGGATCTAATCCATCCTGATTTTTATCCTCCTGGTGTTTTTAAAAAAGTTTTAACCCTTAGAATCTGGGTCGATAGAAAATATAAACCTACTGGAGCCCCATACTGGGATATCCACCAATCACATCTCGTGAGTTCCCTTGTCCCTCTTTTAGATAAATTCAAATTTCCTGACTACGAATTAGAGATAACCTGGGTAGGAACTGGCCCATCAGCAAGGCCAGAAATTAAGGTTATACCCTTGAAAAAGGCTTAAGAGGGTAAAAATATCATCTTTTTTAAAAGAGGCTCTTAAAATTTGATTTTATTGCGTCCTTTAAGGGGAAGTTTTTTATTTTTGCGAAGTTTGTGGCCCCTCGAATTTTTGCTTCAATTTTTCGTATAACTGCCTCTCTTTATACTCCATTATGTAATTTTCAACGAATTCGATGGCCTTGACAGGATCTGGCTCAATTTGTCTAATATCTTGAAGTATCTTTATGCAATTATGACAGATTATTAGTGCTAAAACGTCATCCATATCATACTTTAAACCACAAATCTGGCATGTCCTTAACCTTGCCAATTTTTCCATCTCCTCACGTGGGCCTAAATCTGATGGCCAATACTCAGGTTCTGCTATTTTAGCCCTCTTTATTTCATCAAGTTTGTTAGCAACAAAATGTTGCATTTCCTTTACTCCCCAACCCAAATCTATTGCTGTTTGGATTGCATCATAAATTAGTTTTTCATTTTGAAGCTTTGCTGCTTCAAACACAACCCCAACTGGAATCCTTCCAGAACGTAAGGCAGCTTTAAACTCATCTGGCAAATCATTTAGTACAAGCATCCTTTTAACCCATTGAACAGTATGTCCAGTCCAGTTTGCTAAGTCTTCTTCACTTGCCCCGGCCTTTATTGCAGCTGCCATAGCTTCTGCCCCATCAACAGGGTTTTGAAATCCCCGGGCATAATTTTTTTGAAATGAAACCAATAAAGCCTTTTTTTCATCAGAATCGCAAATTATATATGGGGATTTTTCATAGCCTAAGACAATGCATGCTTCCAATCTGTTTTGACCATCACTCAATTCCAATTTTCCATCTTGCCTCTTTCGTAAAACGAGTGGTTCAATGAATCCATTGCTGACAATTGAGGCTAAAAGATCCTTTTTTTGCTCTGGGGTTAAAATTGCATGAGGCCTTGGCCAAGGAATAACTATTTGATCCAATTGAATGAAGGGATATCCTGATAATTGCTGCATATCCAATTCTATCCTCTTTCTGATCGTTCCCTCGTTAACGTTTGGGTTTTCAGATTTTAATACTAAAAGGGCATTTTTGTACTCTTCAATCTCTTTTTGAACTGGCTCAGGAAATTGTTGAATGTCTATTGGCATTTATGGTAGAATAGTTTAATAAAGGTCGACCTTTTTCGTCAAATATATTCTAACATGGCAGAGGAAAAAGCTCAAACACCACAAATTCCTGATGATGTCAACCCAATTTTTGAATTGTATGACCTATTAAAAGATGCCGAAGATCCGAGATTTACTGATTCAGAAATCAGGAATAGGTTGAAGGAATTGAGGCCAAAATTGAAGATTTTATTCGCTCCTCCTCAAACAACTAAATAAACTATGGCAGAGGAAAAACTAAAATACGAAATAATCTCAAGGAGGATTATTGTTGAATATCCTACTTTAACTGAGGAAGTAAGAACAGTCCATACCGTTTTTAGATACAAGGATTTACCGCCAATGTCTATTGATATTCCTGAAAAGGAATATTCTGAGGAATTGGAAGATAAAAAGATCCAAGAAGCAATTAAAAAAGAACTTGAGAGATTAGGCCGAAAAGAGTAATCTCGGCCTTTTTTTTAATATGGCTGAAACATACACCATTAAAAAGGGCGATACTCTTTCTGCTATTGCTAAAAAATACGGGGTTTCCTGGCAGCAGCTTTATCAATGGAATAAAGATATTATTAAGAACCCGAATTTAATCTATCCTGGGCAAGTTATTAAAGTTGTAGCTCCAACTCCGCCAAAACCTCCACCTGCTCCAGCACCGGTAGTAACTCAAATTCCAGCTCCAGCTCAAATATCTCCACCACCTTTAACCCTTCCTTCTCCAGAATGGCCTATAACTGAATTGCCTCCAGCTGTTCCAGCTACACCTCCTACAAGCTGGACAGATAAATTGAATCAGATTTGGGAAATGGTAAAGAGCATACCCGAAAAGATAGTTAATTTTTGGAATGAGTTTAAAGATTTACTAAGGAATATTTTTAAAGGAGGTTGGCTAAACGAAACTATCGAAGCCTTAAGGTTATTCTTATGGAATACAAGTGCCGATTTAAGGAAAATCTTTATGGATCCGATCGGTCATGTAAAAGGATGGATTGAAGAGATTGCGAGAAGAGTTAGGGACTATTTAATTGAAGCTGGAGATTTCATAAAGGATATAGCCGAGAGAGTTTGGGCCGTTGTAAAAGGAGGAATAGAGAATACCAGGGATTTTATTGTTGAAAAAGTTTGGGGCTACGCAGAAAATCTCTGGAGGAATTTCAAAACTTCCCTCGATAATGTTGTTCATGAAATAATCGACCCAATTTCAAATACTTTCCAATGGCTTTGGGAACAAATTAAGGAGTTTTTCAATAAATATCTTTTTGACCCAATCAGGAATATCTGGTACAGAATACAAGTTACTTGGGAGGATATTAAATTGGTTTTTACTGACATTGGCATTTATATCTCAGAATTTTTCAAATCTGTAAAACTACTTTTTACTCAACCCGGGGAATTCTATAAGAGGTTGGTAACTGAAATCGGCCAAATTACCTCAAGTGAAACTTTTAGGAAAATTTATAGTGCTGTTGAAAGAGCGTGGGATTGGTTAGTGGAAATCTTTGAAAAAATAGTTAGGACAATCATCGATGAAGCAAAAAAATTTGCCCCAACTGCTCCCGAAAAGGCTGAAAGTTTAATAGAAAGTGGAATAAAGTTAATGGGAATAGCAACTGCTGGATTTGGAGCTTTAACAGGAGTTTCGATGGCTGTAAGTTGGCTTTCTAAACATCACTTAGGACATCTATCAGCAATCTTGTATGATATGTCCTCATACAGGTTAATTTCCACTGCCTTAATCGGAGGTTTAATCACAGCCGCCTATGCCCAACCATTGAGATATTTTTACAACGCAACCTTTAGGCCCTATCTTCCTCCTTTTAGAGATGCCTTTTCTGGTTTTTCAAGGAATATCATTTCGAAAAAGGGATTCCAATTCCATCTAAAATATGCCGGAATTCCAGATACTTATTTAGAATTTTACGACAGACTTGCTTCTGACCCAATTTCACCATTTCTATTAAGAGGAATGGCCGAGGCAGAAGTTGCTGATGCCGATACTCTTTTTAAGTATACGATGGACAGAGGTTATTCCTTAGAAAAATCGATAGATGTTACTGGTTCTTTAATGTGGCTGGCAGCAAGGGATTATAGGAAAGCGGCTGAAAATTCAGTAAAAAAGCACTTAATAGAGGGTTATATTACTGAAAAAGATTATAAGGCTGAAATTTCGAGAATCAGGAATAAAAGGGAAGTTAAAGTCTCATACAAGACAATAGATGGCGAAACCTATTCTGGAACTGTTTTAGTTCCCCTTTCCCACGAAGAATTAATGGAAATTTCAGCAAGATGGGATAGTTTATTCGATAGGCTAAAGGAAAGGGAAAATTCTATTAAATCTGATTTAAAGGCCGGTGATATTGATGCTGCTACAGCCAGAGAACAATTAGCAGAATTTATTAAGGATGAATCAAAAATCAACGATATTATTCGTGAATGTATAAGGCATTTAAAAACTAAGGAGGAACCTGATAGGGGAAAATCGATCAGAACTGCTCTTAAATCGAGGTTAAGGGCTTGTTATAAAGAAGGTTTCATAAATAAAGAGAGGTATGATAAAGAGAGGGATACAGTCAATAAAATAACCGATCCAATACTTTTAGAGGATATGTTAGCTGAATGGGATGCCTTTTACGATGATATGGCAGATCAAGTCTCGAGATTAAAGAGCATGGCAAAAAATAGGGAAATAACTGTTGATAATTTGAGGACAGAGTTGACTAATTTAGGAATGCGGCCTTCTAAAATCGATCTGATAGTTAAGGATGTCCAAGATTATTTAAGGGTTAAAAATGCCGCCGAGAGGATTAAAATTGAAGCAAGCTTGACGAGATTAAGGGATAAATTAAGAGGGATAGCGGCAAAATTATCTGATTTAGAAGAGCAAATTGAGGCAGAAACCGATCCAAAAAGAGTTGCTACATTAGAGGCAAAATATGAAAGGGAATACGATAATTATACAAAGGTCGAATCAGAAATTGCCGCCAAAGAGGATGAATTAAGGGCTTTGGCGGCTTAACAATAAAAAATATGGAAATTAAATTTTTAAGCGGCTACAAAACGTACATAGTGGCGATAATCATGATAATCTGGGCAATCTATGCTGGAGTTAGCAAAATGATTGCTGGTGAACAGGTTGTCCAATACGTATTGCAGGCTTTGGCAATAATTGGATTTAGATCAGCGATCGCAAAGTTAGAATCGAAATAAATATGAGCTATCGTTTTTAGTAGCCATCCTCTTGATTCTGGTTTCCTTGTGGCCGTGGCAAGAGGCTCTGGCTCCTAAAATTGAAGATCCTGAACCAAGCCAATGGATTTTAATTTCCGGAGATACTTTAAAGGCAAATTTTATTCAGTATCGAAAACCAAAAACTTTTGGGATGATTTTAGAATGCTTAGAATATCATGAATCAAAAATCTGTAAAACTCAGAATAGGGAAAGATGTGTCGGACCATTTGGTGAAAAGGGTTGCCTCCAATTCTTGGCTTCAACCTTCTCTAAATATTGTATTGAAAAATATAAGGTTGCCAAAGGAATGGATCAAATATGGGATTGCGATATTCAAAGAGAATGTGTCCAAAGAATGCTCGAGGAAGACTTCAACCTAATTAAGAATTGGTCTGTCTGGAAAAAGTGTGTAAAATAAATAAGGGCGGAGGTTCGGTCGTCCGAATTCTCCGCCCTTTTTAATTCTTTAGTTGTGGATAATTTGCCTCTTGACAAGGTCTCTTGGTCCTGCTATATAGATAGTAATGGCAATAAAACTTAAATGTCCAAGATGCGGGCATGAGTGGTCATACCGGGGAAAAAACCCTTGGTATGCCACTTGTCCATTCTGTCTTATAAAGGTCTCAATTAAAAAGTACAGGCAAAATGGAGCAAGAGATAGAGCAAAAATTAAGAGAGGTTGAGGCCGCAGTTCAGTTTTATCGCCGGCGTTTAATCTCCAATCAATCTTTAATGACCGTTTTAATCGATCTGTACAGTTTACTTGAGAGTTTGGAGGCAGAAAAAAAGATGCCGGCCTTTTCAAAAAAGGTCGAGGAAAAGGAGGGGAAATAATAACCCCAGCCAAAAAAAATGAGGAAGGGAAATTGGAATTTCGAAATCGAAGTAGGATTTATGGGTTATAATCGGCACAAATATAGAGGGGCTTTCCCAGATAGAGTCGAAAAGGTTATTAAAAGTTTAGTTAAATCGCCGTGTCTCCATTTATTCTCTGGAGTTTCAAAAATTGGAGATGTAAAAATAGATTTAATAAGACCAGAAGCAACTCATAATCAAGATGTATTTGAATTTATCAAGAGTGATGAAGCAAAAAGACAATGGGAGTGGTGCATATTAGACCCACCATATAATATAAAAAATAGAGAGGTAGAGTTAAAAGATTATGCTGATAAAACTCCAATAAGTGCTTCTGTTCCTAAAAGAAGAGCTTTGGCTGAGTTTTTTAGAAAGTACTGTAAAAATGTCCTATGGTTAGATCAATGCGCTCCATTACCCAAAGGATTTATTAGAAAAAAAGTTTGGTTCTTTTTCCCTGGTGGTTATAGAACAATAAGGGTATTATCTTGGTTACAAAATATTGAATTAAAATAGCCAAAAAAAATGCCAAAAGGGGAATTTTCAAAAAAAGAAGAACCAGAAAGGACAATTGTAAAATTTCAAAAAAATGGATGGCTTAGAGTTGTTAAGGGAATATACAGAATAGATGTAGTAGTTTCCCCATGTCAGATTTGGTTTAGACCAAATTTAAAATCTGGAGCGATGTTACTCGGAGATTTTGCTTCTAATGGGCTGATTATCCTAGACCCTCCAATTACTTTGTCAAAAGGAAATCTAATAAAATTATGCCAAAAGGGGAATTTTCACAGCGGGAAAACCAAAAAAAGCCAGTGCCGGTAAAAATTGAAGGGGAAAAGAGTGAAATTGAATATTTTAGGCCAAAACCCGGAAGGACTAAGGGTTTTGCATTAGTTCCTGAAAACGAAATGCTAACTTTAGATATTGATAAGATGATAGAATTGTTCCGAAAGTATCAGGGAATTAAGGAAAAGCTGAAGGGAGAAGGGGATATTATTCTGATAAGAGATAAGGAATTTTCAACAAGATCTTTTGTAATGAAGCTTCAAAGGTTTTTCGGAATTTCGAAGGAGATAATTAGAACAATTAAGGAGGAGAATAAGCGAACGGGGGAAATTATTTATAAGGTCTGGGTAAAATGTATTTTGCCATCAGGAAGGTTTGTTGTTTGTGGAGGGGCTGCTTCATCATCTGAAAGGAATTTTGCCCATTTAGAACACGATCTTTATAGTTTGGCTGAAGTTAGAGCAACAAAAAGGGCTTGTGAAGAATTATTAGGTTTCGGAAAAATGCCGCCCCTTGTTGAAGAGGAGGAAGCAAGTTAAAATTAAAAAGCCTGGGGCCGAAATTGGATATACCCAGGCTCAAAACCTCTAGCGGGTTTTGATTTTACCCTTAAGGGATTAGGATAATTCTATAGGTTTTCCAAAGATTTGTCAAGGGGAACTTGACAAGATTGTTTGATTTGATAGATTGAAATTGAGATTGTGTCCTTTAAAGGAATAAAGGCCCTTAAATCACACCCAGACAAAACGGCGGGGGGCCAAATCTGGGTGTGACCCGCCGTTTTGGTTTAAATAAAAAAACTCCCCATCTATTTTAGATGGGGAGGGTCTCCTGGGTCTTCCCCTTTGGGGCTTCCACCGAATACAAAGAATAGGTGGAGGATACGACCCTTGCGGGTCGTAGTAACCAAACCTTAAGACCCAGGCAGCTGCCTGAGGGGAAACCCGTTAACCTCAGGTTAGGGGGAGCAGGGCGTAGGAACCCTGGAGACTCGGGAAGTATCGGCGAATGCCGAGGCATATCTTTGGCCGTGTCATACAAGCAGTCATCTAACCCCCCTATTAGATGACGAACATATTAAGCTAATATAACAGAGTTAAATAATCTTGTCAAGAGTTAAACTCTTGACAAGAAGTCTCTCTGTTAGTTAAGTTATTCGGGGAAGCAAGTAAAGGAGGAAACCCCAAAAGAGGTTAAATTACACGAAAAAATTAAAAGCATGCAACCTCTGAAACCCGAAGATATTAAATACTTAATCGTCCACCATACCGCAACTCCCAGAGATTCTACTACATTTGAGGCTGTAAAACGCTACCACACGCAAGAATTTGGCTGGGAGGATATTGGATACCATTTTTTTATAAATGGCCAGGGAATTTTGAATTTAGGACGTCCTGTAAATTATGTCGGCTCCCATTGTTCGGCAGGATCGATGAATTTTAAATCGCTTGGAATATGTTTGGCCGGGAATTTTGAAGTTGAAAAACCTTCTGAAAGTCAATTGAAAATGCTCGAAAGTATTTTAAGAGAACTAATGAATAAATATAAAATTCCAATCGACAATTTATTGGGACATTGTGAAGTTCCAGGGGCAAAAACCCTTTGTCCAGGAAAAAATCTTTTAGAATGGCTTAAAAATTACAGGGAACAACAAAAAAGAAGTTCAGATATAGCTAATATCCTTCAAGCCATTCAAGAAACTCTTGCTCGTCTTCAAGATCTGGTTTCCTCTTTGAAATCTCGGCTTTAAGCCTCAAATAATCTAAATAAACTCTAATAATCTCTAAAAAAAGAGTTAAACTCATTATTACGATCTCAGGCTCTGGGTCTTTTTTTTTTACCACAACAAATTGATTAGGCCATTTAGAACCATCTAAATATTCCTTCCATTCTGGGTTATCATCACAGAAAACCTTAATATCGATATACCTCTTTTCAGGAATTCCGGTATCAATCTGAATTAGACCACCATCTTCCATTTTGTCAGTTATGGCCTTTAAATCAATCTTTTTTTTGCCGTCTAAATGGATATATGGAATTTTACCTGGCCTTTTTTTTGCCATACTTTTCCTCAAACCCCTTTAATAATTCTACCACTTTTTCTGGTTTAGAGCGAATGGTTGACAAAATTTCATTAAATTCACCTAATTTCCCCTTAGCCTTATTTAAGACCTTAAATTCTCCCTTACCTAAATATTTAGCCCTTAAATACCACTGCTTTTTTTGCTTTGTATTGGTGAAAAACATTGCCTGTTCTCCATCTTCTTTAACGAACGAAGTCAGATAATTAAAGTTCGAAAGCTTAAAATTTTCCTCTGGGTCATCAGATTTTGGCTCTTCAGGTTTTGAAGCAGGTAAGAGATAACCTGACCAACCTAATCCCCAATGACCAGCTACTACATCTTGATTTTCCATATAAACTTCGGCATAAGTTCCTGGAGGCCAAATTCCTGGAACTGTCCAACTTACTGCAAAAGGTTTTTTCCTACTGAAAAAAATCCTTTCAGTAACACCTAAACCAGGAACATTATACCAAAGCACTCCATCAAAATCTTGAGAAGTATACCATTCAGTAAAGTATAATTTCTTCCCTGCTGGGACTGTATAAGTTCCTATCATTATGCTTGACCCTGCCTCAAGAGGAGTAGTTGAAACCCAGACAATAACTAAAAACGTTTCCTCAAAGGCAGCAAAATCCCTCGGGTTCCAAACTAATCTTTGAAATGGTGGGTAATCTGAAGCCATTTAAATTATTCTCTCCCACAACCTTGCCAATTTTTGTAGGAGAGTTTCTAAAAAGTAGAAACCTTTAGGTAAGGTCATAATTCTAATATGAACATTGTGATCATATTTTGTTCCTTCAGAATGACAAACTACAGTTAATTTTTCATTTGGGGCTGGCATTTCATAACGCTCATCCCAAGAAATTGGTTCTCCATTTCCATAAATCCAAGTATCCATTCTATCGGGCCAGAACTGCTTAATCCCATACATAATCCTTATTCCAACCATCCAAGCTGAACCTTCTTCATGAACAACCTCCATATGATCAATAAACTTTTCCTTAATAACAATATCTAAAGTTACGGGGTTGCTTTTAGAAGTGTTTGCTGGAACTGAAATTTTTTCACAGTAGAGTGGCATTTATGTCTTCATCTTAACTATTATTGTAATCGTAGCCGCTGCCGAAGTTTTAAATCTAATATAATCTGCTGCTAATGACCAAATGTTCCACCAATTTTGACCAGCCGCCGTAAAAGTTATTGAGTCATAATCTTCATAAGTTCCGTCAGATAAAACCTGTAAAGTAATCGTTGTCGCCGCCGAAACTTTAACAAATATTAAAAGTTTATCGACCTTTGAAACATCAACTGGGTCTGAAGTTCCTCCAGCTGGCACAGAAACATTATCCCAAACAACCTTTTTTACGAAACGCATTAGTCCTGCCATAGTTTAGAATTTTAGTCTTTTGATTAACCTACTGTAATTGCCGCTCCATAATACTCTTTTACATAAATTCTAAATTTGCTCGCAGTATTTGAGGTAGAAGCAACCTGAGACCAAGCATATAATTGAACACGGTCTCCAATATTCCAACCAGAAATATCCTCAGTAAAAGTTTTTTCATCAACACCTACAACCGACCTTAAAGTTCCTACTGCTGTTCCATTTCTATAAATTTGTCCATAGACGTATGACCCAGTATATGCACTGTATAATGTAAAACTAATTCTTAGAGTTCCTGGTTTACCAATTTGTGCTTCCTTTACTAAGGTTGGAGTTGTCCAATTAAGTCCAACTGCAGCATCAGACCTAACGAGTAAAACATCTCCTGCATCAAATGTTAATTCTGGTGCTAATGGTGGAATATAACGTGGCATAAGTTTAATTTCCCCTTTACTCTTCCATTCTAACAAAAAAGCCGCCTAAGGAAAAGCGGCGGAAACTAAAAATTGAAAAATCTAAATAGGAAATTATCCTGTAGCAGGAATATTATCGGCTCTAACTGAGTTTACACCTTGCAAAGATATTTGAGCAGTAACACAATCAGTAACAATATTACTATCTACCAAATTATAATCATCACCAGCTGCGTTTTCCCTAATTCCATATGCTGGTTTATTTGCTGCACCTGAACTTATTCTATTACCACTTATAACATTACGGGTAGAAAAAGTAACTCCATCATCAGTCAGGAGAATTGCCGCATAGGTATTATCTGCTCCCTTTCCAACATTTTCTAAAACATTACCTTTGATTATACAATTTGAAGCCTTTAATAGGTATATACCTTCCTTGTTAATGTTTGATATGATGTTATTTGCAACAATTGATGAACTTCCTACTTTTATAGCCTGATTAGCACAATTTCCAAAAGTTCCTCCTAAAACATTTCCAATAATTCTACATCTTTGACAATTTGAAGTGTCAATAAAAACATCTCCTGTTGTTGGCATCCAATTACCAATAATTACATTCTCATACGAATAACTCCCCCCAGTAGTTTTAAATAAATATACACTCTGTGTACTACCATACAAAATATTATTTGCAAAAACGTTAAAACGGCAAAAATCTGCATCTGAATAAAATAATCCTCCTCCTTCATTTACACAACTTTCTACAACATTATACTCAAAGTTAGAATAAGTCCTAATAATATGGTTAACAGCTGTTGACGTTATAATATTTTTGAAAACTGACCATTTAACAGGTCCACAAAACAAAAATACTTCACTTGAGGCTGCGTCAATAAATAAATTTCTAAAAATACTAAACTGAACAGTATATCCAGATTCAACTCTCAAAAGAGGACGTGCTCTTGTTAGGGTTAAATTAGAAATTTCAATACTATCGCAATTTTGATTTACTTGAAATATTATATCTGTAGTTCCCCCAATTTTTGTTCCGTGACCAATTCCACTAATCTTCACTCCTGGTTTGAGAATAACTTTAGAACTTAAAGCATAATTACCTTCTAAAAGTAAAACTGTCCCTCCTGTTGTTCCTAAATCAGTTATTGCTTGGTTAATCTCTACTTCATCAGCATTTCCATCACAAACATAATCTGCTCTTGATTTATCCAGTGAATCATTAGCTGCAACAATTTTAGTTGCCGTTCTCTTACCACTAATTATTGTTTGGAATTCTAAACCATCCTCAGTTGATTTAACTTGAACTGCTTTTCCTGCATTTCCAGCATAAGAAGAAGGAACATCAGATAATTCAGTAAATTTAGATACGCCAGGTTTTATATAACTTGGTAATCTTTCTGGTGTTGTTGCCATATCATTTTAAATTAAAATCTCATTCCTCGTAGCCTAAAGTTACCCAAACGTCAATGTCAGTCACGGCATAACTTGTATCTTGGTTTTCAACTTGCACTTTCAAATAGTAAATATCAGGTGTTATTGCGACGGTTTTTTGCACTTCAGTTCCAGCATCCAAATCCATATCAAAATAAGTGTAATCTGAAGTATCAAAAGTCATCGTATCAACCCCTGATTTCAGATGAACTCTTAAAGGTTTAGTAGCTGAAGCATTATGGGTGCAACGCACTGTGATAGTTAAAGTCGAAACATTACTCAATTCAAGAGTTTCACAATCTAAAAGGTTTGACTTTGCACCTGGAGCCAAACTATCAAGACTAAGGATGTGTTTTACCTCCTTTCTCTTTATCATATTTTTTCGGCTAAACTACCTTAACTTATCCCGCAAACAATTATCAAAACTGGTGAACATCCTCCTCCAACAGAACCTGCTGCTCCTGCGGT
>JGI20130J15133_1000357_pt1 | contig 43374 bp, 42 predicted proteins | sample WasSprMetagenome_FD_15133 | JGI IMG/M metagenome (IMG submission 15133) | reverse complement strand
TATGACGGGGACTTTGCGGGCGTTCGGTGGTGGAGTTTTTGGGAGAAAGTTTTCGGGGCGATAGGGAGTTTTCTGAAGTGCTGAGATGACCGATTTTTCGTTGAACGGCACATCCCAAGCATAGACTTCAACTTGCCCGTCGGCGAACCCAACGCCCCAGATAGTTTTGGTGTTTCCACCTTGGATGCGACAAATCTGCGGTGCTTGCCCGACCGCTACCCCGACCACCAGAACCAAAACTCCCAAAAGCCAACGCACCTTTCATCCCCTCCCTTCCCAATCAGTCCGACTTTGGCACCTAATCCCTTGCCCTTCTCATTGCCTCAACTGCCGTCGTAATCTCCAGCAACTCCTTCGTGATGTTCCACTGGCGAATTTTGTTGGCTTGCAAAGTAAGTTGCCTGATGAGTTCTTCTGCGTTGTCGGCTGCTTGGCTCATTGCGTTCATGCGGGCGGCGTTTTCGCTGGCAAGGCTTTCAAGCAGAATGTGGTAAACCTGATGCTCCACATATCGCGGCAGCAAAAGCGCCAACAACTCTGGCGCTTTCGGCTCGAAGATGTATTCCCGCTCCCCTCTTTCCGTCCTTCGCCCTTCGCCTTCCGCCTCATCAGGTTTGATTGGCAACAGTTGGACAATTTTGGGTCGTTGAACGAGGGCGTTGACGAACTCGCCATAAACGATATGAACCTCGTCAACCTCGCCACTTGTGAACCACTGGGCAATGTCTTGGGCGACCGCACGGAAATCGGAAAAGGGAGCGGTGACGGGCAACTGTGGTCGGAAACGGGCGACATGAAAGCCTCTCCGGGAGAAAAAGTCATAGCCCTTGCGACCTATGCAATAGAGCGAAAGGGGCGCCGCACCGTTTTGGCTCATGAAGGCTTGGGCTGTTCGGATGATGTTGCTGTTGTAAGCGCCACACAAACCCTTGTCGCCGGTTATGACGACTAAGCCTCGGTTTTGAACAGGACGAACTTGCAGGAGTGGGTGTTCAATGGCTGTCAAATGCGGCGCAAGGGTTTCTATGAGCCAACGCATCTTTTCGGTGTAAGGCTTACCCGCCAAAACCCGGTCTTGCACCCGCCTTAACCTCGCAGCCGCTACCATCTTCATCGCCGTCATGATTTTTTGCAAGTTTCGGACAGCCCGAATCTTTCGTCGGATCGCCCGCAAACTTTGCACTGCCATTGTCCCTCACTCCGTTGCCTTGCTCTCTTTGGGCTGGCGAAGGGAACGCTCCACGACATGGACGCCAATCCAGTAGTTCTCCTCGTCAAAGATTTGCGTAGTCCGTTCATAAAGTCGGTCGCTGACCTCTTCAACCATCTCGTCAGGCACGACAACCTCAATGAAAGCGTCCAATTCCTCGTAGCCGGGGATTTTTATCCGAATTTCCGCCTCAGGGCACAAACCCTTTGCCAACGAAACTACCTCGGCGACAAATCGCTCCAAGCGGCGCCGTGAATAACGCTTGGCGGGCGTCATTCGCTTCATCGCTTAGTCACCCTTGATGCCTCAACCAATGCCGCGATGGCAGCCTTCAAACCAGCCAGAGTTCCAACGCCGATGGGTCAACTTCCAAATCGTCTGCCTCTGGGACAGGCTTGATCTTCCAGACTTGCATTGCGTCGGCGCCAATGATAAGTTCGTGAGCCAGATTTTCAGCGACAAGGAAGTAGAACAAGTAGCGCAGCCCCTTGATTGTGAAGGTCAGCATACAACCTTCCCGGACCTCCAACTCGGAAGTGCCATCACCCAAGCGGAACCGATAAGGGTGAGCCAATGGCACAATAGTTGCCAGTTGCTCAGCCTTGTCCTTCCGAATAAGCGAATGTGAAGCGCCTGTGTCAAAAAGCGTCCTCAGCACTGCCTTGCCTTTGTCGCCTTCAACTTCAATGTCCTTGATGATGACGCCCATTCCTTTCACTCCTTCGGCTAAGAAGCGGCTGCCAATCCGGCTTGAGCCTCAACTTGCTTGCGGGCAGCGACGAAACGCTCTTTGAACTCTTGAACCGCTTTGTGCATCTTTTGCTCCGTCTCAGCGCTGAAATCCTTTGTCGTCTCAATCTCGTGGACGATTTCGGGATAGCGCTCTTTCACCCACGGCAGGAACTCCTTCTCAAACGGGCGCACCCACTCGGCAGGCATGTCATCCAAGTAGCCGTTGATGCCCGCGAAGATAATCATCACCTGCTCCCAAAGTGCCATCGGCTGATATTGGTCTTGCTTGAGAACTTCAACGAGTCTTTCGCCCCTTATCAATTCTCGCCTCGTCACTTCATCCAACTCCGCTGCGAATTGGGCGAAAGCAGCCAACTCAAAGTATCTCGCCATGTCCAGTTTCAGCCGGCGGGCAACTTTCTTCATCGCAGGGTATTGGGCAGCACTACCAACGCGTGAAACGCTGATGCCGACATTGATGGCGGGACGAATGCCTGCATAGAACAGGTCGGGCTCAAGGTAAATTTGCCCGTCAGTGATGCTAATGACATTGGTCGGGATGTAAGCGCTATAGTCGCCCAATTGGGTTTCAATGACCGGGATGGCTGTGAGCGAACCTGCACCCAACTCGTCGCTCAGTTTCGCTGCCCTCTCCAAAAGCCGCGAGTGAAGGTTGAAGACATCGCCGGGATAAGCCTCACGCCCCGGCGGTCGGCGCAAAAGCAGCGAAACTTGCCGGTAAGCCTGAGCGTGCTTGCTCAGGTCATCGTAGAAGATGACAGCATGCATGCCGTTATCGCGGAACCATTCGCCCATAGCGCAACCTGCGTAGGGAGCGATGTATTGCAACGATGCAGGCTCACTTGCCGGCGCAGAAACGACGATGGTGTATTCCATCGCACCGTAGCGCTCAAGGGTTTCAACGACGCTCTTGACAGTGCTTTGCTTTTGCCCGATGGCGACATAGATGCAGTAGACTGGGTCACCTGCTTCGTGGAAGCGTTTTTGGTTAATGATGGTGTCCACGATGATGGCGGTCTTGCCCGTTTGCCTGTCGCCCAAAATCAACTCCCGTTGCCCACGCCCAATCGGGATCATTGAGTCAATGGCTTTCAAGCCCGTCATCAAAGGTTCCTTGACAGGCTGGCGTTTGACGACGCCTGGCGCTTTGACTTCAATGCGGCGGAATTCTTTGGCAGTGATGGGACCTTTGCCGTCCAGCGGTTGACCGACAGGGTTAACAACGCGCCCCAACAGTTCTTTGCCAACAGGGACTTCCACGACCCGACCCGTGCAGCGAACCTCATCGCCTTCCCGCACGAACTGGTCAGGACCAAGCAAGACGATACCCACGCTGTCAATCTCCAAGTTCAAAGCGATGCCGTAAAATTCCCGACCGAGCCGTTCGCTGGCTTGCGGGAAGTAAAGCAATTCACTTGCCATCGCACCTTGCAACCCGTAGGCTCGGGCAACGCCATCGCCCACCTCAATGACATAGCCGATATCGGTCATCTCAACGACTTTCTCAATGCCCTCCAGTTCCTGCAGCAACACGCTGGTAATCTCTTCGGCGCGAATCACTGTCGGTCACCTCCGCCTTAAGATTTCACTTGGCTCTACTCTGGGCACGATGCCATCGTAATCCGAATCAAAACTGACGACAGGAACATTCAATCGCTGAGCAAAGAAAGCCTGATACGCATCGTCAAAGGTTAAGCCAGTCTGTTGAGCAAACTCGGCAATTTCAATTTGCTCTGCAAGGGTAGCATGCAACAATATCAAACCACGAAAACCTTCCAAAGTTGCGAGAAAATCCCTAATCTGCTCCCTACGCCCACGCCTCTCCAAAATCACAACGATTCCGTGAACAGCGAAGTCTGTGACATAGGCTGAAATCTCTCCGTTAGCCACCAATTGCAAAAACTCAGCACACTCTTCGGCATGTTCCTGTTCCAGCAACACTTCCAGCCAGATGTCCATGTCAACGACCATGCTTATTCGTTTCCTCCTCAATTGCCTCAGCCCAGATTTCGCCAACGCTGTGCTTCAAACTCACACTGTCTTGCTGGACGTGCTTTAGGATGCCTCGCAAGGATGCAATGGTAGGCACGATGATGACAGTCACTTCTGAGCCTTCTGGCAAATCCAAAGGCTTGTCTAACTTCAACACGCCGTTTTCCCACTTGGCTTTACGGCGTTCCATTTTCATCGCCTCCCTTTTCTTCGTTCGGGTCAGCCAAAGCGACTTCGGCGGGAGCAGCGATGAAGACCTGCCTCAAGTGTTCGCGGATTCGTTCCAAGTGCCCCCGCAAACTCAAGTCTAAAAGTTTGTCGCCAACGATTATCCGCATCCCCCCGATGATTGACGGGTCAACTTTTTCGCTGAGCAGCACCTTTTTGCCCGTTATCTCTTGCAATCGCTTCAAAGTCATGGCTCGTTCCTCGTCGGTAAGCGGAACGGCTGTGGTGACTTCAGCGATGACTTCACCGCGATACTCCCGCACTAAATCAGCGAAAACCCGAACGATATGGTCAAAGGCTTCAATGCGTTTGTGTTTGACGACGGCGAGCAAGAAGTTGAGCGTTACAGGTGAGACACGCCCTTCCAACCGCTGGCGCAACCTTTTGGCTTTCTCCTCAAAAGGCACTAACGGCTGAGCCAGAAACTTCATCAGTTGCGGCGAGCGGTTGAGCATCTCTGACAAAGCCTGCACTTCTGCCTCAACTTGGTCTAACTCGTCGGCTTTTAAAGCGGCTTGGAGCAAAGCAATGGCGTAACGGCGCGCCTTCCAGCCGCTCAACGCTTTTGCCACTGCGAGTTTGCCCTCCTTGCTTTTCAGTGAGATGATTTCTCACGGAGTTCTTTTTCCAAGATGCTGCTGATGAGTTCGTGGTGAGCGGTTCGGTCAAGGCTGCGTTCAATGACCTTTTCTGCGATGCGCACCGCCATGTCCACAACGAAGTCTCGCAACTCAACCATCAGTTTCTCCCGCTCCAAAGCGATTTGCTCTTGCGCCTGTTGAAGTATTCGCTCAGCCTGCTCGCGGGCATCGGCGAGCAAAGCGTCGCGGGCTTGATACGCTTGTTGCATCGCCTCTTGAAGTTTCGCCCGCGCTTCTTCTTCGATGTGAGCCAGATGTCGCTCGTATTCAGCCCTCAACCTCTCCACTTCAGCCCGTTGCCGTTCAGCATCTTCAATGACTTTGCGCACCCTTTCCTCCCGCTCACGCAAGATTCGCTGAATCGGCGCGAAGGCGAATTTGCGCAAGAGCCAGTAAAGGATGAGAAACGCTATCGTTTGCGATAGTATCCAGTGCCACTGGAACTTCATTTGCGACAGGACTTCAAGCGGACTGACCATTTTTCATCACCGCCTTTACTTGATGGCGGCTTTGGCAAGTTCAAGGACTTGTTCAACGCCTGGCAGTTTCCCTTGCACCACGAAGAACGCCACCAGCACATAGATGACCAGCGATTCAATCAACGCCAAGCCCAAGATGAGCGAGAACCGAATGTCACCGGCAGCCTCAGGCTGGCGAGCGATGCTCTCAACGGCAGCGGCAGCAGCCCGCGCTTGAGCGTGAGATGCGAACATAACTGCCAGCGGCAATCCCAATCCGACACCAATTGCCAATGCGGCAAGGTAAGCGCCAATTGCACCCATCTCAGACATCCCTCCTTGCTGAGATTTGTTTTGCCTCAATGCGCTGCCTCGTGGGCAGCGTGTTCCTTTTCGTGAGCCTCTTCATGATGTGAAACGAACAAGGCAATGTAAACAGCCGTCAGCGAACTAAAGACGAAGGCTTGAATGAAAGCCACAAGGACATGCAGCAAGACAACCGGCAACTGAAACGGGAGCGGCAAAGTGATTGGCTTTGGGAGCAAACCGAAAGCGTGCAGGGTAATCATGCCCAACGACGCAAACTGGAAAATCACCGTGTCCTCGCCGAAGATGTTTCCGAACAAACGGATGGACAGCGAAATCAGTTTGGAAAACTCGCCGACTAAGTGGACGACGGGAGCAAGGGTGACAATGTTGAAGATGGCGTTAAGGACTGGATTGGGAAACGGTCGGTCAACATAGTGCAGCAGGTAGTTTTTCAAGCCCAATTCCCTGATGGCAGTGGCGTGGACAATCGTCAGGGACGCAATTGCCAAGCCAATGGTGATGTAAGGGTGAGCCGTCGGCGACATGAAACCGGGGATGAGCCCGATCAAGTTCAGCAGCAGGATGTAGGTGAAGAAACTGCCGATAAGCGGCGCATATTTTTCGCCGCCGGGACCAATAGCGCTCCTGCACAAGTTCTCAAAAAACTCAACGGCTATCTCCCACAGAGTTTGGAAACCGCTTGGGTAAAGGCTCAACCGCTTCGACATCCTCCAAAACAGCACCACAAGCAACAGCCCAACCAGCAAAGAGACTGCCAGCCAATCAGGGATGCCGAACAAGATGTAAAGGAAGTGCAGCCATGTTTCTTCCGGTGCCGATACATGAACTGCTCCATGTCCGGCAGCATGAGCGGCGCCATGGGCGGCTGCCGCTAACTCGCCTCCTGCCATTCATTGTCCCTCCTTCGGTCAAACTGTTCGCTGGTGTTTCTGGTTCGGTTTGAGTGTTCCTGCATCAGGTTTTGCAGCATGAGCCCGAAGACCTTCAAGATGATAACCGCATGCATGGTGGCGAGCCCTGCCATCAACGGCACGCCATCAAAATAACGCAGCCTGTTCAGCAAGTAAAGACATGCTGTCAGGGCAATCCATTTCCCAACCATCAGTGCTCCAACCCAACGGCGCTTTGGCTTATGTTCGTGCGGTGCCCTGTAAGTTTGTGTCACGAAAATCTCCGTTGTTTTGACGAACGCCAACATGGTCAAGACGCCCAAAGCGTAGTTGAGCACCCATTTCGCTTTAGCGGTAGCACACAAAAGCAAAGTGACCAGTCCGCCGACAATCAGCGTCGTCCTGTAAGTCCGTGTGAGAAAGCCCAAATCAACGGTGGGGCGCTTAGCCACAAACCTTGCACCTCGTCATTTACGGGAAACTCTCAAAAGCATCCGAACCAACTCAATCGTCCCAGCGGTTCCGCCCAAAATGACGCCAATAGCCTTGCCCAGCGGGTCAGTCCCAAACTTTTTGTCAACCCAAAGACCAATCAAAAGCCCAGCGATGACCGAACCGACCATGAATGTCCCAGAAGTGGCAGCGATAGCCCAATCAAGGCGGCGCATCGGACCCTTGTCTTCCCTCTTCATGCAGTTTCACCAACCGACAACCCGCTTTCAACGGATTGGCTCAAGTTTGGGCAAAACGCTCAAGACGGACTCGCGAATTTCCTGCGGCGAAGGAACCTTTGCGACGATTTTGCCGTTGCGCATTAGCGGCTTGGTTGCCTTGAACAAATTCCCACCGCATCGCGGACATTGACCGTCAGGCTCGTGGTCAGCGAGCGTCACGACGCCGTGAAGGCAACTTTCACAGCGCCAGATGTCTTTAGCGCCGGACATCTTGCCACGCTTCGCTATCGGCTTGCCGTCAATTTCCACGATGTCCATGGCGAAGTTTATGGTCGGGGCGTTGCTGATGGCTGTCCCGACACCGTAGGCGTCAGCGACCTCGTTCAGTTGCAGGATTTCGTATTCGTCAAGCCCACCGCTGACGAAAAGTTTCACATGCTTGAAGCCCCGGATGTCCAGTTCCCAACGGACTTCCCTGAGAAGTTCCACCATGTCGCCCCGGCGCGAGCCTGGCGTGTCAAATCGGACCGCTGCCAATCTTTCGCCCAATGCCTCAGCGCAACGGATGGCTTCAAATTTCTCGTCGTTGAAAGTGTCAATCAAAGCGACTCGTGGGACGGAAGGGTCAATGACCTTGTCAAACCATTTCAGCGCCTCAACAGTGTCGCCGACCAGAAGGATGAGAGCATGGGGCATAGTCCCTGAAGGTTTGATGCCAAGGAGTTCGGCGCTCATCGTCACAGCGACGCCATCACATCCACCGATGTAAGCGGCTCGGTCAATCATGGGCGCAATTGCTGGGTGCATCCTTCTGGCTCCGAAACTCAAGACGAGCCTATGACCAGCAGCCTTTTTGCACCTTGCAGCCTTCGTCGCCACACCTGATGCTTGGCACAAAATTCCGAGCAGAGCCGTTTCGTAAACGCCAAACTGAGTGTATTCGCCGCTCACCCGAAGGACTGGCTCGCCTGCCCTGAAAACGCTCCCCTCCTCAAGCCCGTCAACATCAACGGGTAAACCTTCCAGCAACTGCAAAGCCTCTTCAACGCCGACGAAAATCCCCCAGTCGTAGTTTTTGGGCAAATGGGTTGCCCTCACTTCCATGACCACATGCCTTTTAATCCCCGCTGCTTTCAGGACTTGAACCGTCCGCTCAAAGTAAACATCGGTGAGCCGACCAGATTTTAAGTCTTCGGGCGTAGCGATGAACCACACAGCACCTTCGCCCCTTTCTTCCCTCGCTCCTTCTCGGCAAAACGCTGCTGACATGTTTCAATCCAACTTCGCCGTCTTGCCGCGACTTATGAGCCGATGGGTTATCGTAAGTGTCGGTCGGTTCGGTCCGCTCAGGGTGATTTCCAAAACGAGCCTTGCCTCGTCAATTGCTTGAACTTCGTCGCCGAGTTCTGGGTCAAAGTAGATGGTCATGAGAGCGCTGAACCGACCCTTGACAGAGACAGTCCAATCGCCCACATTGTCTTGCCCGTCAATGGGCGCATCTATCTCGCTTTGAATGACGGCGCAGAGTTTCCCATCCAGTTTGACCAACTCTTTGAAGCGGGAGTTGATGGTGATGGGAACTTTGCAGTTCGGAGTCATCTGCTCACTGACTTTTTCCTGCCAACTGTCGCCCACTTTGATCGCTTGTTCAGGGAAGGCGATGTTGTGGACGGCTGTCTCGTAAAGTTTGTCAAGCCAATAGGTCGGCTGGTAGCGGCGACTTGCGATGGGAAATTCAGCCACCTCCTCTTCGCTCTCTTGTTCTTCCTCGCCGTCCTCAAATTCCTTCGACTCAATGACCTTTCCTCGGTTCGTCATTTTGACCACCCGCTTGTATGGTCTGTCGGGCAAATCTCGCATCCGCTCACCATCGCCCATGCGCGCCTTACCGCTTTCCTTGACCGTCTCAATCTCCAAAGTCCCATCTTCAGCGACGCTGACAATTTTGTGCAGGTAAGTTGCCTCCGATTGATACTCCATCTTGCCCTCGCGTAGACCGGCAGGCGTCGGAATTGTTCCGACCATTCGCATCACGAACCATGACTTGTATCGGCTGACATCTCCCGGTTTGCCTTTGTAGCGCAGCAAAAAGGTTTGGGATGTCGGTGAACTTTGTTGGGTTTGAGCGAGCGCTAACAAGACAACGCCAACACAGACCGTTGCGACGAGCCAAAGTCGCTTCATCTCGGTGCACCTCTCAAAAGTTCTTTGTCGGGGCACATCGTTTTCGCCCTCAATCTATGCTAACACAACCCCCAACGGTAACGGCACATTCCTGCCTTTCCCTCAGTTCGGTGGGAACGCACCCCAGCATCTTCAACAAACCCTTTGCCTTTGCCAAAGTTTCTTCGTATTCCGACTCCGGGTCAGAGTCGGCAACTATTCCGCCGCCCGCGTGAAAGTAAGCCATCCCTCCCGACAAAATTGCGGTTCGGATGACGATGTTGAAATCGCAATGACCTGTCCAACCCCAGTAGCCGATGCTCCCCGTGTAAATGCCCCTTGCAACCGGTTCAACTTCGTCAATGATTTCCATAGCCCGAATTTTAGGTGCGCCAGTTATTGAGCCACCCGGGAACATGGCGAAGAGCAGGTCAACGACATCTTTGTCGGCGGGGATTTTCGCCTCAACGGTTGAGACCAGGTGCCAAACCGTAGGGTGCTCCTCCAAGGCGTAAAGGTGGCTAACCTTGACCGTTCCAACTTCCGCCACCCGCCCCAAGTCGTTTCGCTCCAAGTCAACAATCATAATGTGCTCTGCCTTGTCTTTTTCGCTCCTCAGCAACTCCGCCGCCATCGCTTCGTCTTCCACTCGGTCTTTGCCCCTCGGTCTTGTGCCTTTGATGGGTCTTGTGTGAGCAATTCGGGTCTGTGGGTCAAAGTGAAGGAAACGCTCAGGTGAACTGCAAAGGACGAAGGTATCGCCCAAGTTCAAAAAGGCAGCGAACGGAGCAGGATTGACATCGCACAATCTCAGGAACAGGGAAGGGGCATCAGCCATCAAAGGGGCGCGAAACCGATGGGCAAAGTTGACTTGGTAAATGTCGCCCGCAGCGATGTAGGCTTTGATTCGCTCTATAGCGGCGAAATACTCGTCCTTCGTCATGTCCGTGAAGAACGGCACTTCCGCAACTGGGGAAAGGAAAGGCTCAAACTTTGTTTCGCCTTCCCACCAACCGAGCAAACGCTCTAACCTTTCCGCTGCTAACCTATCTGCTTCCTTGCCTTCAGCGGGCAAACCTGAAGCGATGGCNTAAATTTTCCTCTCGCGAAGGTCCCAAGTCAAAGTCGCTCCAAAGGCACCGAACCACATATCAGGCATCGCCAAATCCCTTTTGGCGCGAAACGGCAACCTCTCTAAAGTCACTCGCAAGTCGTAACCCAAGTAGCCAACTAACCCGAAGGGTAATGGTGTGGGCAAATCTGGAATCCCAATCGTTCCCGCATAGTTCGCCAGAAAATCCGCAGGCTAATTAGCGGGTGTTCGCGAATTCTTTCCTTGCGACCGTCAACCCACCTGAGCCGAACCCCCTCATCGCCAACATTGTATTCCAAAACCGCAAACGGCTCGGCAGCGAAGAAGCAAAACTGCGCTAACGGGTAGGTGTGGTTGGGCAAAGGGTCTAAGCCGCTGTGGAGCACAACTGTCCCATATTTGTCAAGGGGCAACTTGCCGTAGGCTTGTCTTGGATGGATGAATGGCAACTCAAGGAAGCGGAACATGAAACCGGTCACCTCAACAGGCTCAGGCTGAAGTCAATCCTCAACCTCCCCCTCAACCCTTGCAACTTCCAGCCCGAAGATTTCGGCGAGTTCGGCTGCCCTCACTTTTGAGAGTTGATGGTTCAGGAAACGACCGTTGAAAAAGCCGCACCCAACGATTATGTCGCCCAAAGCAAGGGCAACATAGCCGGGTGAAAGTCCTTCAACGGAGATGCCATCACGCAAGCAATCAATTGCCTGTCCGCTCAGCAATCGCTTCCATTGTTCTTCCGTCAGCGAGATTCGGTTGCGCGTGATGTATCGGTCAAAGAACTGAAGTAGTTGGGTCGTCGGCTTCCAGCCGTTGGGCACTTTCCTCAACGCCCTCAGCCCGACCCTTTGGACTGCCTTGTGGCTTGGCAAAAGTTCCAAAGGGACGCTGGTCATCCAGATGGCATAGCCGCTCCAGATGTAGTTGTATCTGTCAAGGACCTCAACGGGTATTCCGAACCGCTGCGGCAGATACCTCAGGACTTCTCGCTTGCATTGCTCTGGCGTCAGTTTCTCCGGCATGGTTACAGTCACCCAAAGCAAAAATCATGAAGCACCTTGCCGCCTTTGTCGGACGGAATCAATGACGACGCTCAAAAGGATTAGCCCGCCGAGAGCAAACTTATCCCACTCGCCTGCCAATTGCATGAAGGTTAGAGCGGAGTGGAGAACGGTAACGGCGAAAGCGCCCAAGGCAGCACCGATGACTGACCCGGCGCCTCCAAAAATGTTCACGCCACCGAAAACCGCTGCAGTGATGACATCTAACTCAAAGCCCTTTCCAGTCTCCGATTGGACGACGGGAAAGCGAGCAGCGTAAACGAGCGCTGCCAAGCCGATGAGCAAACCACAAGCCACAAAAACGCTGAACAAGCGTTTCCTGACCGGTATGCCAGCAAGTCTCGCAGCCTCAAGGTTGTTGCCGATAGCGTAAAGGTCTCGTCCCCAATTCGTTTGTCGGAGCGAAAACCAAACGAGCAACAGTGTCGTCAAGGAAACCCAAATTGGGACTGGAACGCTCAGCAACTTGCCTGTGCCCAGCCATCGAAAACTTTCGGGCAAGCCGATGACCCAATAACCTTTCGTCAAGACAATCATCGTCCCTCTGACGATACCCATCATCCCCAAAGTGACGATGATGGAAGGGATTGAAAGGCGCGTGACGAGCAAGCCATTGAATGCACCGATGGCTGTACCCAAACCCAAAGCCAGCAAAATCACCACAGGAAGCGGCAAACCTGCTTTGGCGGCGTGACCGGCAGCCATTGCGCAAGCACCGAGCACCGACCCAACCGACAAGTCCAAGTTCCCAGAGAGGATGACCATCGCAATTGCAGATGCACCGATGAGCATAGGTGCACTTTCCTGCACAAGGGTGAGCCAATGTTCGCCGGTAACGAAAGCCCGATTTTTCATGCCAACGACCAAGGCGACCAAAGCGATGAAGAGCAACAGGCTGAGTTCGCGGGAAAAGAACCTCATCCAGCCAATTCGCCAAATTCTCCCCTCGCTGACCGGCTTACCTTCCGCTTTAAATTCAACGCGCCCGAAAGCTGCTTCCAAAATTTGAGTTTGCGGAGCGGTGGGCTCAAACTCCCCAACGATTTTGCCCTGCCTCATCACCACAATCCGGTCGCAAAGTTGCTGCAACTCTTCGAGTTCGCTTGAAATGAGCAAGACGGTTTTGCCTTGACGCTTCCAGTCAGCGATGAGCCTGTGAATTTCAGCCTTCGTCGCCACATCAATCCCGTGCGTCGGTTCGTCCAAGATGAACAACTCAGGATTTGCCAGCAACCACTTAGCTAAAGCCACCTTCTGCTGGTTGCCCCCGGAAAGTTCGCGCACGGGTTGCTCAATCGTCGCCATCCTGACCCTCAAGGCTTCCGCTTGCTTTTGAACAGTTTCTCTTTCCGCTCCCTCATCGACGACACCCAACCGGCTGAACTTGCGCAAGTTCGGCAAACTTATGTTCTCGCGAACGCTCCTGACCTGAAGCAGACTTTGCCTCAACCTATCCTCCGGCAAGTAAGCAATCCCCGCTTTCAAAGCGTCTTGTGGCGAAGTAAACCTAACTTGCTTCCCTTTCCAAAGAATTTGCCCGTTGCTGACCTTCCTGAGCCCGACGATTGCTTGAGCCAATTCGCTCCTTCCTGCGCCGACCAAACCGAAGAGCCCGACAATCTCGCCTTGACGAACTGTTATGCTGACTTCGTTGGCAAATCCGTTAACGGAGAGATTGCGAAGTTGCAAAAGCACGGGCGAACTTTTAGGCTCAACCTTCCCCGTCCGCTTTTCGGCGGCTTCTGTCGGGACAGTTCCGACCATCAACTCAATGAGTTTCTCCCTGTTCACTTGGTGGGTCGGCAAGGTTGCAATTTTTTCGCCGTCGCGCAGGACGGTCACTCGGTCGCTGATTTCCAACACTTCTTCCAACCTGTGGCTGACAAACAAAATTCCAACGCCTTGAGCCTTCAGTTGGCTCAGGATGGCGAAAAGCCTTTCAACTTCGGAGCGGGACAATGAAGCCGTTGGCTCATCCAAAATGAGCCATTTAGCCTGTAACGACAACGCTCTGGCAAGGGCGACGAGTTGCTGCTGGGCTGCTGACAAATTCCGCACGGGTTCGTTGAGCGGTAATGAGACACCCAGTTGGGCAAGAAGTTCTGAAGCCTTTTGGAAAGCATCCCTCCAACGAACGATGCCGAAACTGCTCGGCAAATTCCCCAACAAGATGTTCTCGGCAACGGAAAGGTGCTGGCAAAGGGTTGGAGTTTGGTGGATGACGACTATGCCGTGCTGTTGAGCGTCTCTCGGGTCGGCGAACCAAACAGGTTTTCCGTCAAGCAAAATGAAGCCATCATCTGGTGGAAAGACACCGCCCGCAATCTTGATTAGGGTGGACTTGCCCGCACCGTTCTCGCCGACCAAAGCGTGAATTTCGCCGCTCTTCAATTCAAAGTCAACGCCCTTAAGGGCTTGGACGCCGGCGAAACTTTTGCGGATGCCTCTGAGCGTCAGAGTTCCCATCGCTCCACCGCCAACCCATCGGGAAACCTAAAGTTCGCCCCTAACGGGGCTCCTACTTTTTTGCTTGCTGCATGTATGCTGAAACAACATCGGCGACATCTTTCGGTGAGAAGATGGACGCACCGCCGCTGTAGGCAGTGACGATTCTCCGCTTCGTTTTATTTGGACCGGGAATTTCGTGGACTACTTTGCCATTGATGATGACGGCTGGTCCGTTCAAGTTAAGTTCCCTCATCCGCTTCTGCCCCTCAGCCGTCACAACGGGGTAGATTTCAACGGAAAGGTCGTCGCCAAACTTTTCCTTCATCCGCTCCAGCACCCTAACGGTCTCAGCGAACAGCGGGTAAACTGAACCTTGCTGCGATGGCGTTAGGACCTCAACTTTCACTTTTGCTTTAGGGCTCTCCAACCCGGTAGTTCCGTGCCCACCTGCGACAATCTGTTTGCCCTTCTCCCTCAGCGCCTTTAAGGTCTTTTCGTCAAACCCCTTCCCGTAAAGCCGCTTCAACTCCATGTGGACGATTTCAATCAGGTCAGTTGACTGGTAGGACATGCCCGGCGATTTTTCGCAAATGACCCGCCGAGTTTGACCTCCCGAAGTAAGCGTGAATTCCCTTTTGCCGTTGATGAAAACGGAAGCGCAGGTTGCACCGTATTGCCGCAAGAGTTGTGAACCCTTGGGCGAACCCATCCCGTAAATCTCTACTCGGACTCGCTTCGGTTCGGCTTTGGCGATTTCGTCAAGGACACGCAAGGTCGGCGCTTGGCACTCGGACGGCGGCAATATGGCAACGATTTTCACCTTCGCTTCAGGCGAGCCTTTGACATTCCCGCCTTCGGCAGGCATCAACCCACCTTCGCTTTCGTGCCCATGTTCAAGGCTCGTTTTCACTGCTTCGGAAGGATACGATGTTGATTCCTGCTGACCGATGCGTTGAGTCAGTCGCGATAAGCCGTAGATCACGCCCACTGCGACGACCAAGAAGACGATAAAGCCTATTGATGAGCGCTTCATTGCGCGACACCTCCCAGTCGGTTTTTGATTAGGCGCTCCAACCTTTCAGGGTCGGGCGCTCTCCGGACCGAAATTATGACGCCGTTGACCACAACTGTCGGCGTCATTACGACCCCAAATTTGTCGGCTTCAGGGTCAAGGACATTGATGACCCTGACCGTCACGCCTTCATACTTTTTCGCCAACTCATTCGCTATTGCCTCAGCCTTCCGACACTGCTCACACGGCGTCACCGACTCGATGATAAGGATTTCAACCTTGCCCATCGTATGCCTCCTTCACAAAAGGCGGTCAGAACTGATCAGCGCGGTTTTGCAACACGAAGTCGCTTAAGGCTATACTACTGCTCACTAATGCTCGCCTCCTTTCAAGCAACTCCTGCCCCTTCAAAGAAGCATGGGCAGTTCTCGTCGCAGACCCCGATTTCCTCTGGCAGAGTTATTTCTCGCAGAAGCGAAACGACCTCTTTCGTTTGCTCAACGGCGAAGTCAATTTCTTCTTCGGTGTTGAACTTGCCCCAAGAGAACCGAACCGAACAAAACGCTGCCATCTCGCTCAACCCCATCGCCCTTAGGACATGGGACGGTTTCAAAGAACCTGAAGAGCAGGCAGAGCCGACGGAAACGCAAATCCCCCGCTGTCCCAAGTTTGCTTGAACAGCCAACGCATCCGCTCCCAACAAGCAGACATTAGCCGTTGAAGGCAAAGTATGTTCGCGGTGACCGTTCAACCTCGTCATGGGCAACTCGTCCAACAACCGCAAGAACCTTCGCCTCAACCGCCAAAGGTGTTCGGTCACGACTTCAAAATCCCGCCGTGCGATTTCCGCAGCCTTGCCCAAGCCCACTATGCCAGCGACATTTTCTGTCCCTGCCCTCATCCCGTGTTCTTGATGCCCGCCTCTGAGAAGCGGTGCAATTTTCACGCCTTTGCGGATGTAAAGCGCCCCAATGCCTTTCGGACCGTAAAACTTATGCGCCGACAGAGCCAGCAAATCAACCCCCAAACTCTGGACATCAACGGAGATTTTGGCGATGGCTTGGACGGCATCGGTGTGCACCAAGACATTAGGTCGCTTTGACTTAACCAACCGAGCAATTTCGGCAACAGGTTGAACCGTTCCTGTCTCGTTGTTCGCCAGCATAACGGAAACGATGAGCGTGTCATCAGTCAATGCTTCCAAAACGCTTTGCGGGTCAACTCGGCATTGTCGGTCAACGGGCAAATATGTCACCCGAAAACCTTGTTCTTCCAAAAACCTGCAAACGCCGAGAACGCAAGGATGCTCAATCTGGGTTGTGATGATGTGCCCACTTTTGTGCCCAGTGAAAATCGTCGCTCCCAAAATCGCCATGTTGTTGGCTTCCGTCGCACCGCTGGTGAAAACGATTTCCGAAGGGTCAGAAGCGTTCAACAATGCTGCCACCTGTTCACGGGCATTTTCAACGGCTTTGCGAGCCCTGCGACCCGGCGGATGGACACTTGATGGGTTTCCGAACTCGTCGCTTAAAAAGGCAACATCGCCTCCCGCACCTCTGGGTCAACAGGCGTGGTGGCGTTGTAATCCAAGTAGACTTCCCGCACTGCCACTTTCGTTGTCGTTTCCACCATGTCAAAGCACCTCCACTCGGTTACAGGTTGTGCATCAAGATTTACGCAGAACGACCCTCAAGCACTCCGTTGGGTCTGGCAATTCTTCCTGCCAAAGCCAATCAACTTGCAGCCAAAATCCTTTCAAAACCTGCGACTTGATAACTCCCGTTGATTTNGTCTCGCTGCGATACCTTTGCCCAACCTTNCTGATAACCGTCNCTTCCTTTCGCTCAAAATCCACCAACCAAATTTCGGGCACTCCCGCCTCTTCGTAAACCTTACGCTTCTCGCCGAAGTCATATCGCCGTGTGCTTTGGGAGACAATCTCCACGACCAAATCGGGCGTCCCTTCAATGGCGTCTTCGGTGACGATGTGCTTTCGTTCCTCACGAACAGCAACGATGTCTGGCTTGACCTTCCTGCATGTCCCCAAATGAACCGTCGCCATAGAACCGAGAACTTCGCCCCACCTTTGCGAATAAGCGAACAAGTTCATGAGCACGAAAAGGAAGCGAAACTCTTGTTCGTGCCTTGTTTTTTCGGGTGAGTGCACGATCATCACCCCGTCAATCAACTCCGCCTTCACATCCTCCTCAATTTCCGTCAAGGCATCGTAAAGCGCCTCGCTGACGCCCTCAATCCGAAGCAATTGCGGCGACTCAATAACTTGATGCCCGAACCGAACCTCAACTAAAGCCATCGTTATCACCCACCTTATTGGGCACGGAGCGGTTTTGCCCTAATCGCTTAAAACGCTGACCCTTTCGGCGAAAGTTCCCGATGCTGGACACAAGTGAATGAAAGACGGGTCAAAGGCAACCGAAACAAGTTGCCCTAATGCCAAACCCATCTGCTCCGCTTCCCTTTTGGAAACCAACACGACCACAGGGATACCAACTTCCGTTGAAACCTCAACTTTCCAGAAAGCACCTTTGTCCGTCATCGCTGAAATTTCGCCGCTTAGCGAGTTCATCTGCTCGCCTTGAATTTTCGCTGCCGGTAGTAGGCGAACCCGTTCTGGTCGGACGACGATTGCGACTTCTCCTTTCGGCAATTGATGTCCTTCAGGGAGTTGAACCCAAAGGGACGCACCGTTGAGCCAAACTTGAGCCCACTCGCCCGTCTGACTTCGGATTTCGCCTCGCCAAATGTTTTCTGCCCTCGTGAAACGAGCCACGAACTCGTTGACCGGTCGGTAGAAAATTTCCTCAGGCGTCCCAACTTGAAGCAACTGTCCAACCCTCAACTTCGTCCCTCGCTTACCTTCTTCCGTCCCTTCAACAAAATTCATCACGCCAATTCGGTCGGCGACTGCTAAAGTTTCTTCAAAGTTGTGGGAGACATGGACAAAAGTCGCACCAGTTTGACGCTGGATAGTTTTCAGTTCGCGACACAACCGCTCGCGGGTTTGCTCGTCAACAGCAGCCAACGGCTCATCAAGGAGCAAAATTTGTGGCTCAACGGCAAGCGCCCTCGCAAGGGCAACCCGCTGCTTTTCTCCGCCACTCAGCGTCAACGGCAATCTATCGAGCAGGTAAGTGATGCCGAGCCATTCAGCAAGTTCGTAAACTCTTGCCCGAACCTTTGAGTCAGGCAACTTTCTTACTCTGAGCCCGAAAGCAATGTTTTCAAATGCGGTCAAATTCGGGAACAACGCGTAGTCTTGCGGCACATAAGCGATGCCTCGCTCCTCTGGTGGAAGGTCAGTCACATCGCGCCCGTTCAAGATGATTCGCCCCGTTCTGGGACGGTGGAGTCCCGCAATGCACTCAATCAAAACGGTCTTGCCTGTCCCCGTCGGACCGAGCAGGACGAAATATTCGCCCTCACGCACCTCAAAGGAGATATCCCGCAAATCAAACTCGCCCAATCGGATGCTCAAGTTTTCAACTCGCAGCATAATTGACATCACCGTTGCAGGACGAAAGTCCGAGTTTTCCTCGGCAAATTATGACAACGCTGCAGATGAGCGCCCAGTTTGCGGTCATTCCTTCGCCCGCTTTACAAATCTCGTGCGAAGCCTTAATTCCTCAGCGCTTCAAACTCCCGTTTCAGTTGCTCAAAATCCCCTCTATCAACTCAACCAACTGCTCTTCTGTCATCGGGAACGATGCAGCAGTTCGCTGCCCTCGCTCTTGTGGTTGGTAGCGGGAAATTGTCAGGGTAGCGGTTTGACTGAGTTGCAACTTCGCTTCCCAATAAAGGTTGCGGGAGACGGGTGAGCGAAAAAGGGCGCATCGGTTCGAGTCATCTCGCTCCACCAAAGTAAACTCCGCGTGTAGCACCTTCAATCCCCTCCCGCATTGGCTAACCAATTCATCCCAATCGCTCGCCGTCTCCCACTGAAGGGTCAAACTCTCAGCGACGCATGTGTAAGCATCGTGGGTTCGGATTTTCGCAGCAACGGATGCTCCGTTGATTGATGCTTGAACGAACTCGCCTTTCGGTGAATCAAGGGCAAGCCAAAACTTGTGAGCCAGTTGCTCGGCTCTCATTGCTATCACCTCCGTTGCTGTTCGCCCCTTACAGGACTCCTACAAAACTTCCTCTTGCACTCGGTCTCGGTCGTAAACGCTCAATCGCACTCGCCGCCTGTTTTTGATGGTCTCCAAATGCACGGGTCGTTTCCAAAGGGTGTAGATGTTTTTGAGCGTCTCAACGGCGTAATCCCATCGCAAGTCGACGCCCTCGTGTTGATGCCAAAGGTAAAGTTCGCCTCGGTTGCGATAATTTCCGTCCGTAACCCAAATGATAGGGCGACCGCAGTTGGTCAGCAAGAAAAGCAGTTTCTGCTTGACCGTTTTAAAGTTGCGGCTGGTGATTTCGTAAGCGCCTGTGTAGCGGTTGAACTCGTAAACGAAAAGTTTGTGCTTGCGGACGAATTCCTCGGTTAGGAAAGTGTCAATGAAGGTGACATCGTTGTGGATTCGCCGAACCTCAAATAACTTCGCCATGCCCAACCCCAAATTCTTGTCCCAAGCCTCCTTCAACGCCAAGTCATCGCATTCCTCATACTCTTTGCCAAACCGCCCTTTGTCCCAACGCTCTTTTATGTCCCGCAACAACTCCAAGCCCAGTTTGTAAGGGTTAAGCACGCCGGGCGGCGATGCCGTCACTGCTGAATGCCTGTCAGCATAGTCAATGACCTCACTGTCCTTGAGCACCCGCTCCGTCATAATCTTGCTGTGCCAGAAACTGTTGTGGTTAATGAAACCTGCCGCCGCATAGCAATGCGTTTTGACGACGGTAATGTCGTAAACATCGGCGCGCCTCCGCTTAACTTCCACAATCTCGTCTTCCCAACGCTGGGTTTTGAACCATCGGTGACCGGCAAGGTAATGGCGCAGGGCTTTCCTTTTACGCTCTAAGCCGAAACCGATCTCGCGCTCAAAAATCGCTGCCGATGCCCCAAATACCCCGACATGCCAACACCCGTCAGGGCAACGATGGCGAGTTGAAAAGATACCGAAATTCAATAGCAACACCTGCACAGCCTTACTCATCGCTTCGCTGCTGGTTGACAAAATGATGCCGCTTTTACCGACATAGGCATCGCAATCAAAAAGGGAGCGAAGAAACGCTGCGACAACCTTTTTGGGCGAGCGAAGTATGGATGGTGGAATCGTTTTCTTTCGTGAAACCTTTCCTGTTGGCAAAGACAAGTGCTTGAGAAAATCGCTAAGGTGCTGGGAGTGAAAATTCACCCGCCACCGATTGCCGTCCCGATAAATTTGCGGTTCAAGCCCAAACAGCGACCTACCCAACGAAGCAAATCGCTGTGCCAACTCTAAGTCACCGTTAGTGAACCCAGCGACTCTTTTCCATTCGCTGATGTGACCGTCGCCAATCAAATAACCCAAGAAAGCAGCCAACCGCTCATCAACCTTTGAAGGCACAGAAATGCTCTGTCGCCGATTGACCATGAAACTTTGTTGATGCAACTCTTGCTCATAAGATGTCAAGAGCGGTGCAATGCGGTCGGCGTGGATACTCTTTTTACCTTGGCGGTAACGAATGACCGTGCTCAAATTAACGCCAGCCAACTGGGCCACTTTTTCCGGGGTCATGCGCTTTGCGGGTTTCCAACGCACTGGCACATATTCTTTCGCCCAAAGGTTTTGACCGCCACAAATTCGCACCTTGTCTCCCAATTTCAACTTGCTCAAAGGTTTCCATGTCCCGTCAGCCATCATGACAAGGTGGGTATTGCTGCCTTCTATCTCAAAGCCCCTTTTGGTCCTCACCCAAACCGTCTCTCGGTTTGGGAAAAACGCCCAATCGCAAACTTGCTGTATCTCGCACCCGTCACTAACCTGAACCTTCAACTTTTGGGTTACTATGTCGCGCATTGGCAAGATGCCCTTGTCGGTGAAAACAAGTGTGTCCCCAACGACACAAGCCCAACCCTCGTTTAAAATTTTCGTCATTGCTTGTGGAGCAAAGTAGTAACTTTCCTCGCGAATCATCGCCAAAATGTCCCGCTGCCATTCTTCAAGGGGTGCATGCTGAAGCAGAAACAGCAGCAAGTCCTTTTCGGGGCGCGGCGGGAACTTGCGGCGCTCCTGTCTTTTTCGTTGACGGATTTGTCTCAACTCCTCAAGAAACTCCGGCGGGTTAATCCACTTGTCCAAGTAGGATTTGCTGGGCAGTTTCGGCACAACCAAAACAGGCGCATCAGGGTCTTCACCGTTGCTCTCCTCTGGCGGGTGACGCTTGACATGGACAGCGTGGTAGTCAATCATGTCCTCAATGGACAGGCAAATGTCAATGAAACTTTCAACCCGTTCCTCACCGTAGCGCTCAATGTAGCGTTGGATGCGGACAGCGTGGTTTGCCATCTCGTCCAACATCTTTCGGTTCGTGTGGGCGAACCAGCAATTGTTCTTGAAAAAGTCGGCGTGGGCGTAAACATGAGCCATGACCATTTTGTGTTCCAACATCGTGTTGCTGGCGAGCAAATAGGCGTAGCATGGGTCGTTATTGATGACCATTTCGTGGATGATTTGAAGCCCATAAGCGTAACTTTTCCGCACCCGCTCGTATTCCATGCCCCAACGCCAATGGGGATAGCGGATAGGGAAACCCGTATAAGCAGCCAACTGGTTCATCTGCCGATAGGTCACCAGTTCGAAAACGACTGGAAAGAAATCCAAGCCATAATCGCGGGCTATGGCTTCTATTTCTTGCCTTGCCTTCTCCAACTCAGGCGGCAGGCTCATAGCAATCACCTCGGCAATCTAATGCGTATGCGCTTAAGAGTTACGGTAACGATAGCCCCCTTTGCAAGGTCTTCCTCGTGCTTGGCGATAACTTGCTCCATCAACCTTTTGCGAATTGAAACCGGAACATCGGGTAGTCGGACAATGCCGCAATGGGTTTTCCTTTGAACCACTGCCAATTCACCAAAATCTTTGTCCATCGTAACTATTACACGACCTTCAGCCTTTGCCCAGTCAAGAATTTCATCGTCATTCATTCGTGGGTTATATTCCCGCACCTCTTTGACATCGTGACCTTGCTCTCGCAACCAGTCTGCTAACTCTTTACCAGCACGAAACATCAACCAAAAATCTCATCCTCATTCCTCCACCGTGACAGTCTCCAGCGTTTCATTAGCGACTAAATGCCTCGCATATGCCAAACAAGCCCTGATGTCCTCTGGTTCTAAATCGGGGTAGTCGCGCAAAATTTCTTCAGGTGTCACCCCTTGCTCCAGAAGGGCAAGGATGCTTTCAACCTTGATTCTCAACCCACGAATGGTCGGCTTGCCGCCGAAGATTTTCGGATTTACAGTGATGCGGCTGAGAAGTTGTCTCTCATCCATGCCTTCTAACCCCCTTGTGGTTTTAATTTTGTGCGCCTTGAATGTCACTCAATTGCTCCCTTACCCACTCCCTAATTTTCTCGGCTTGTTGGATTCGTTCGCTGGCTGTGTCAGCGTCAAAGACTTCGTAAGGCGCTGCGCCGGCTAAGTCAGGGTATCTGGCTCGGAAGTAATCTTCGGTCAGCGGTCGCCCGATGGCAGCAAGTTCGCTGGGCGCTCCCAAAGCCATAGCGAGCATTTGGATGTCGTGGGTTCTCGGTGGCATCGCTTGAAAACGAGCAATGTAAAGGGCTTTGAGAAACTTCTCCGCCGCTTGTTGGGCAAAGACAGCTGCACCATCATAGTCATCTTGGGCGAAAAGCCTTCGTGCTCTGTCCAACTCCCTCTCACCTTGTTTCATCCATGCTTGCACTTGCTCTTCAACAGTCATGATGTCGTTCACCTCCTCATCGGGCAACAACTCGCCCCTCAAAATCCAAACTCCCTCCCTGCAAGCATCAGCAACAATCCCAACCTGCCTCCTCAGCCTCTCAAACTCCTTCACCGTCAAACACCACGCATCAACTCGAATGTGCCAAGGAATTGCTTCGTTGAACTTCCTCGCCCGTTCCAAAAAAGGCATGCCCTCAAAAGCATCGGAGACGACAATCAAGTCAATGTCGCTGTCTTCCTTCGCTGTCCCGTTGACCCTTGAACCGAAGGCGATGATGTGTCTTGGTGAAAACAAGTCCAAAATCCGAACCAAATTCGCCTCTATGTAGCAACGCAACTCAGCATCAACAATCCCTGCCGCTGTAATCATCGTCAATCGCTCCCTTTCAAGCACTGTCAAGTTCGGCTTCTCTCACGGCTTTCTGCAGCAAGTCACCCACATAAAACTCTGATTCAAGCGCCGCAACCAATTTCGGCACTTGTTCATGCCGCAAGGCAACGACGAAATCAATGTCTTGTGTTGCTTGGGGCAAACCGTAAGCCGAACTGGCGACAGAACCGACGATGAAGTAAGGCACGCCTAATTGTTCTAAGACCCTCACGAAGATGGTAGCGCTCTCAAGCAAGTTGTCCATCGCCTTAAAAACCTCGCTCTTTTGGGTTCCAGCCAAATGCTTTTTGCATAAGTTCTGGTAGCAGCCAACGAGATGCCACCCGCAAGCGGATTTCCCGTTCGTCAGCATTTGGATGGCGATGTCTCACTTCCGCTTCCATCAACTTCACCAACAATCGGTTGAGTTCAAACACCTTTTGCAACCGCTCTGCTTCACTCATTCGCTTGTAGCCCTCTATCAGAAGGGCTTGCACTTTTCTGTCAGTGTCGTTCGGCATCCATCACCACAGTCCCTCGCAATTTGAATTTCGGCACAGTCTTTTCACGCACGATGTCGGCGTGGGCGTTGGCGGAAGTTCGGTCGGTCTTCGGAACGCTTGCCCAGCAGGTCACGGATGGCGTCCAAAATTTCGTCCTTGTTTCGGATTTCCGTCAGCCTCAAATTGTCAAACTCGCCTTCAAATTCGTCGGCAAGGTCGTAAAGGAAACGACCGCTGCTCCAGTGACTGTAAACTTGCCCGTATCCGAACAGGTTGACTTGCGGCAGCAACTTTTCACCAAGGACTTCAAAAGCGTCAGCGTCGTCCTCTTCCCAATTGTCACCGTCGCTGAAGTGGAAAGCGTAAATGTTCCACTCGGTTGGCGAATAGTGCTCTTCAATCAACTTGGCGCAAAGTTTGTAAGCGGAAGAGATTTTCGTCCCACCGCTTTCACGCAGCCGATAGAACAAATCCTCTGGGACTTCGCGGGCAGCGGCGTCGTGGACGATGTATCGGCGCTCAACTCCGCGATAGGGCCTTCGCACCCATTGGTCAATCCAGAACGCCGTTATGCGAACGATTTCTTTCTGCTCATCGCCCATGCTTCCCGAGACATCCATCATGAAGAAGATGACCGCCTTGCTTTCAGGTTGTGGCTCATATTCAAAACTGCGGTAACGGATGTCGTCGTGGATTGGGATGATAATTGGGTCGTTCGGGTCGTAAGTGCCGCTTAAAAGTTGGCGTTTTAACGCTTGCTTGAAAGTGCGTTTGAAGTGGCGAAGGGCTTCTGGTCCAACTCGTCGGATACTTTTGTAGCGTGGCTTCTCCGATTGCATTTGCCCGAAACTTTTAGGTTCAAGTCGCGGCAACTCTAACTCCTCGCCCAACATCTCCACCAGTTCCTCAAGGGTGACTTCAACTTCAACGGGATGGAGACCGGGCAAAAAGCCAGCACCTCTTTGCCCTTCACCTTCTTCGCCCTCAAGCCACAGAACTTCACCTTCCTCGCCTTCTCCCTGCCCTACACCGCCCACATCCCTTAGCCGATAAGTGAAGTGCGGGATTTCAATTTGCGGGACAGGGATGGAAACGACTGTTTTGCCCTGTCGCCCAATCAGTTCGGTGTTGGTGATGAACTTTCTCAAGTTCTGTCGAATTTTGCCTTTAACGATGTCACGGAAACGAGCGACATCGCGCTCAATGCGTTCCACCATGTCGTAACTCCCGCCCGCTTTGGCGGGCGCTTGAGAGCCATTGTTTTGTTGCTCCATTTTTGTCGCCTCCGAGTTTTAGCCTTTCAAGGACTAACGCCGAGTGCCCTCCGAACAAATTCGCGCAACGCTGTCGCTTGTGGCAACCACTGATTTCTCAACTCATCTTCCGTAGGCAGATTGGGCAACCCGGGATAACGGGCTGCGATGAAATACTTGACCCGATGGCACATGGCTTGATATTGCTGCAAACTCGGTTCACGCTTCGTCGCTTCCGCAAGCAAATTCTCTAAGTCGTGCGTCCGCACCAACTGCCAACCGTGACAGAGCAAGAAAGCCTTTAGCCACTTTTCTATTGCTCGCTGCAAGTGATAGGCGGCGACGAAGACTCGCCCCTCATCTAAAGCCCGTTGCACAACCCACCAATCATCCTCAGCCCAATCCAACCACTCAAAGGGATAAAGGTTTTGGCTTTTGCTCATGAGAGTTTTCACCTCCCTCAAGACCTCGCTCCACTCCCAGCGGCTGAACAAAGGGATGCCTTTCTGCGTTATCTCAGCCACGAACCAATTGCGTTTCAAAAGAGCCTCCCGCCATTGCGACAAAGTGCATGGGTGAACTTCAAGCCCTGTGCCGAAAACTTGGTGAAGGACAGAACTTGCCTTGCGCCTCTCCTCCTCGCTGGTCTCGTCCGAGTAAACCACCAAGACATCAACATCGCTTCCTTCGTGGGGTTCGCCATAAGCGTATGAGCCGAACAGGACGACAAATTCAGGTTCGCAAACTTCCCGCATCGCATCGACAGCCCTGTAAAGCCGTTCCAAAACTTCGTCACGGGTCAAGGTTTTCGTTCCCATTCGTGTCGCCCCCGAAAAAGCGAAAAGCCGGTAAGTTTGCGGTTGCTTTCAAGTAATCCTCATCGTCGCGCTTCTTCGCGCTCTTTGATGTCGCCGCGAGCGAAGATGCTGGCGACATAGGTCAAAATATCGGTGGCACAAACTTCGCAGTAACCGTATTCGCGAATCAGCCGTGCTTTGATGACATCAATCTTCTCCTGAGTTTCTTTGTCAACGACGCCCGTTGCAATCGCGCTCAATCGGATGGAGTCTTTTTGGTCTTCAAAGAGTTTCAACTCAAGGGCTCGCAACAACCGTTCGTTGCTCTTGTAGTCAAACTGCTTCCCTTCCAGAGCGAGGCTGGCGATGTAGTTCATGATCTCGCGCCTGAAGTCGTCTTTACGGGATTCGGGGATGTCAATCTTCTCCTCAATAGAGCGCATCAGGCGTTCATCGGGCTCTTCCAGTTCGCCCGTGTATCGGTTGCGGACTTTTTCGCCCCGCACATAAGCCTTGACATTTTCAATGTAGTTTTGGCACAGCCGCTTTAAGGCTTCTTCGTCGGCAGTGATAGCCCTGCGGACTTCGTTTTTGATGATTTCCTCGTATTCCTGCCGAACCAACGCCAACAGTTCACGGTAGCGCTTTCGCTGTTCGTCGGTGCTAACAAGGGAGTAGTGGTCAAGCCCTTCATCCAGTTCCTTCATGACCATGAACGGGTTGACACAGTGTGGGTTTTCCTCGCTGACCAAAGCGTTGGAGATTTTGTCCATGACATACCTCGGTGAAATGCCGAACATCCCTTCGCGGGGCGCTTCCTCTCGCAGTTCAATGACATGGTCTTCGGTGAAGCCGGGCAATGCTTTGCCGTCGTAGAGTTTCAGTTTTTGCATCAGCGTCAAGTTGAACTTTTTGGGCTCTTCAAGGCGGGTCAAAATCGCCCACATGGCGGCAATCTCAAGGGTGTGAGGGGCAATGTGCTTCCCTTTGACGCGCTTTGGGTTGAAGAACTTCTCGTAAATCTTCACCTCGTCGCTGAGTTTGAGCACATAGGGGATGTCAACTTTTATGGTTCGGTCGCGAAGGGCTTCCATGTATTCGTTCTTCTGCAGTTTGCGGTATTCAGGTTCATTGGTGTTGTGGGCACAGACATTCCCGATACCGCAAACGAAGTTGTGNTTACNTTCGCACTCAATGTCGTAGACCCACTCGTTGACGGTTTCGCGTGCGAAAAGTCGCGGCAAGTAACGGCGATGACGACCACCTTGCTTGCCCTCACCAGAGCAGAACCGAATTCGGTAGGCATCTCTCTTACCATCTGTTCGCTTCCACAAATAGACGCTGTAATCCATGCCCAGCAAACTTGCGAGGAAACCGATTTGCGCTGCCAACATCGGCGAAATTGTTCGGTAGTCAAAGTAGCGGGCGCGATAAGATTCCGAAACGGCGTTTTTGGGTGGGGTGCGTGAACCATCAGCCCTCATCAGTTCCGCCCACAAGTGCTCAATGTGGCAAAGGGGCAAGGTGAAAACGAAATCTGGCAAGCGTTTTTTAGCAGACCCTCTGCCACAAAGGGAGACAAGTAGTTCCCTTATCGCCTCCGAACTAAGATAAAGTCTCCATGCGCTGTCCGTCTTGGCACCTTTGTCAATGTAACCTTTCGCCGTGGTAACGCGTTGATACGCTTCCCTAATTTGCTCCAATTGCTCGGGGTCAGAGCAAGAAATGACCACGCCACCGTTGTCGCCATTGACATGTCCCTCAGCGACATACCAAGCAATCAAAGTCAGCAAGGCATTAAGGTCTTCAGCGTCTTCAGGCAAGCGGTAGTGCACTTTAATTTGAGTGGCGTAACGGGGCAAAGCCAACCGAGCCCATCCCGCTTTGGGTTGAACGATCCAGCGTTCGTCTTCGCCTCCCACCAGCGCTTCTACCTCCAACTTGACTTCTCTTGCGGGTGTCCAGACGATGGAGATGTGACGGACAGCCATGACCTCTCTCATCTCAATCGGTCGGAAGAGCCTCATCTCGCGATCGTAAAGGGCATGGTTGGGCGTCGTTTCAATCACGCCCCATTTTTGCGCTGTCTGCAACATTTGACCTGTGAACTTGTGTCGGAACAAACCCCGCACCGGCGTCCATTCAGGCTGCTTTGTTTGTTCGTTGACTGACAGAACCATCAATTCTTCTGGTCGGTTAGCGAACCTCTCAAAAAGTTCCTCTATCGTGGTAAAGCCGATTGTCCCTGTAGGTCGGTGAAGATAGGGTATCGGAGTATCGCCAGCGACACTGTGTCCCAAAATCACTTCATCAATGTCAACCTGTGCGAACTTGCGGGGCTTGATGACATGCTCTTGGGTCGCGCCGAGCAAGTCGTAAAGGAACTCCGTCTCCAACTTCAGCAACTCAATGAACTCCAAAAGACCTCGGTTGGCAATGCAGAACTCGCCGTCAAAGTCAAAGGCACGGGGGTCGGACTCAGAACCGTAGACGGCAATCTTGCGGTAGTTGATGTCACCGGTAAGTTCGGTGGCATCTTGCGAGTTATGAACGACGAAGCCATCAGCCACATAGGCTTGCCAAACGGGAATTGACAAGTCAAAAGCGGGGGCTTCACTGACAGGGCTGATTTTAATGACAGGCAACCAGATAATTGGTGCTTCAACCAGCCAACGCAGGAACTTGACTTTCGGGCTATCCGATGGCAAGCGTGCCAGCAACTCTTTTGCCTTCGCACGAGTCAACCTTCGTTCGGTCTCAAGGATGCGGCGGAAGTAATAAGGCAACTCGGGGAACTCTGCCAGAAGAGGTTCAACATTCGGCAGGATGTCCCATTTCGCTTCCCTGCCTTTCACAGGTGCAAGGTCAGTTCGCTTTTTGAGGCGCAAAGGAAGGGTTTCGTTCAACTCGCAAACGCTGTCGCCACGAGCCACTATGCTATAGTAGGGTTTGCCGTCAATGACCTGCTCGTAAAGGGAAGCGACGACGCCCAAATTTAGCAGGAGCAAGTGAACTTGCTTAGCGAGTGTCTTGGATGCGGGAGAAAAGGTGAATTCGTTGACGCCGTTGGATTTCAGCCTGAAATAACCGTCGCCATCAAATAAGCCTGCTAAGAAGGCAAGCACGATTTCTCTCGGTGCTTGAAGGATTGCTGGCGGGACTTGTTTGCTTTCAGCACTGCGCCGAACGCCGACATCGGAAGCAAGCCACCGCGCCAAATCCTTGCTCTCCAGAACCGCATTAGCCACCTTGTGCCCTTTCTTGCGGTAAATTTTGCCTTGAACCCCAAAACGCCTCTGACCGAATTCAACGAAGAAATGAAGCAACTGCTCGGATGTGTTGGTGAACCAAACATCAAAGACGGTAACGGAGCCATCGGCAACGAGCAAGCCGAGCCAATAAGCCATGTCTTCATCCAGAATCGTCGCTGATTGGGGCAAATTGTATCCATCAACGCTTGGCAATGTCCTGTTTGAGCCAAAGGAGTTAGCACCTCGGTAAAGCGCCACATAGTCGCCCTTTCTGAGTTCGCCCAACCGTTTCCACTTCAGTTCGCCATCCTCCAAAACCATAACGCGATGGTTGGAGGTGCCGACGAGGGAGTATCCGAATTTGGTTTGGACTTCCAGCATGGGTTTGACGCCATCGAAGTAAAGGTGCGAAGCCCCGGTTCGCTTCGTCACAGATTGGACAACGATTTGGAGGGGCGCAAACTCACCTTCCTTTGGGCGATTGCCGTTCAAATTCAGGAACAAATCTTGTAGGGGCAAAAGCCCGCGTTCGGTCGCACACAAAGTTGAACCGTGCAAACACTTTTCGTCTTTCGGTTGGAAAGTCCCAATGCCGATGCGGTCTTTTTCGCTGAAGATGACTCGCCTGACGCGGATATGGTTTTCAACGACTTGCTGCCAGTCACCTTGATACTTGCGCATGAACTCGCGGAAGTAGAAACGACAAAGGGGGCACAAATCTCCCTCAACCCAAATTTGCTCTTCTTCCGACTTGCCCTCGTTGAGTCGCTCAAGGAACTTAACCCGAACTTCGGGCGGGATGAGTTTGAGGGGCTCTTCGTTGAGAGGGCAAGGAACTACGCTGCCGTCCTCCAAAACCCAACTGAAGGAGTAGAGAGCACCCTCAGGCAACCGGGTATGATACTCCAAACCCTTTTTGAGCAACCTGACGATAGTGCTTTTTGAACTGCCGACAGGACCGTGAAGCAAGATGATGCGGCGCTCCGTCCCATAGCGGCGGGCGGCGGACTTAAAAATGTTGACCAGCACCATCAAGTAACGGTCAAGCCCGTAAATGGCATCCTCACCGTTTCCAACGGGGTCGTCGAAGAAGTGGTAGTGGATGAGTTTCTCTTTGTGCTCGGTGTATTCGGTGTAGCCGAAGTGCATGATCATGTCGTAAATGCGCTGGAAAGCGCTGCGGGCGACCTTGGGATTTTTGGTGACGATCTCGAGGTAGTCGGCAAATGAACCTTCCCAGTGATACTCTCGGTAACGCTGGACATCATGCATTGAAGCCAATTCAGCGAGGATGCGACGCCCTTCCGCCCCATCACTATGAAAAGCCGAAGTCGGCATATCCTGCCTTTGCATACAAAACTGCCTCCCTTAAAAATGGTTTTCCTCCCCACGCAGAGCGTGCGGAGTTCTCTTTCGCTTGGAGTTTCAGGTGCCCTCGCTACTTCCACCCCTCACCCACGAAGTTTTGAAGGTGCGTTTGCTGCAAATTTTAGACGCCTTTTCCCTACATGTCAACGCAACCCCAAGAAGGGGGCGTTAGCCGTGAAGGAGACTCGCCTCAGTGAGTGACCTTCGGCAAGTAAGTTTGCAAGTTGAAATTTGGGCTGTTCTGCTTGTCATGACAACGAACGCAGATGGTATCGTTCACGATGCGGGTTGTGGGGCGTTCGCCCGGACGCTGCCCGTGCATTTTAGCCGTCGCAGGGTCTTGAAGTTCTGCATGACAGTCAACGCACTCAACCCCACGCTTTTTGACCTCAGTCACCACTCCCCTCATGCGAAACTCAAGGGAATGACAAGTTAAGCAACTTTTGTCCATCCGCTTTTGATTTGCCAGCGTTTCAACAGCCCGAGCGTGATCGGTGTTGAGCCATTGCTCATACTGAGCCTGATGGCACTCGCCGCAAAACTCTGGCGGCAGGTAAGCCCTTTGGGAAGCAATCTTCATCAACTCATTCATCTCCCGCTCCAACTCCTTCTGCCGCTTCTCGTAGTATTCGTCCACAATCCTCTTGACTTGCGGATTGTCATTCCGCCCCGTTGCGTAAACCCACTGCCCTTCTACTCGGTAACTATCTCGGTTTTGGGAATTAGCCCAAACCATCAGGGACAGGACGGTGGCACGGGATTGAGGCAAAGCAACCAACAAGACCCCGGAAACTTCTTTGCTGGCTTTCGTCATTCCGGGAGAAAACTCACCGGTTGTCAGGGGCAAAGCATCGTCAATCAAGAGGATGTTTACAGTCCCCCTCAAGCGAGGCGCTAACTCCATCGCGCTGTTTCGGTCAATAAACGCAACCGCAGCGAGCAAGTTGTTCGGTTGCTTGAGGGCTTGCAAACGCGGGAGCAACCGCTGCCAGTAACCTTCGTCCTTGACAGGTGGTTCTCCCAAGTTGACCAAAGTGATGCTGAAGGTTTTGCCGCTTACTCGGAAAGTTTGCAGGTTTTCGGAATTCGCTGGGACGAGCACCTCCATCCCGTCGGCGCTGGTTCGGATGACCGAGAGCTTCTTCTCATCGCGAGGGCTGAGGACGATGCATTGGTAGCCGACGACTTTGTATGCCTTGAGGATGTATGGGACGACATCAGGACCTCCCGTGAAATCGCCGCCTTCAACTATCCCCACAGCAGCACCCTTCCGCTGCATTTCGTTAGTGAGGTCCTGAATCAAGGTAGCGACTTTCGCCAAATCTTCCGCCCTCTTTCCAGGACAACCGCAAACTTCCAACTTGCCTTGCCTGTTGGCAGTGATGAGCAAAACCAGATCGGGCGGTTCTTGGGGGATTTCAAGCCTCGGTGGCGGTGTAGGACTTTTCCGCCACAAATGAAGAACTATGCCGACGAACAGAAGAATGAGCATCATTGCCCCTATCATTCCCATGCGACTGAGCCTTTCTTGTGCGCTCTTTTGGGTCATGCTCATCACCGACTTCAATCATAGCACAACCGCAATAGCAATTGCCCTTTACGATTTAGCTCAGTCGTGGGTCACAGTGACAATTGCTTCCGCATGAAGGTGACCGACTCTCACCCTCACAATTCCCTTCCCGGGTCGCGTCGCAACGAACAAGCCATCGGGAGTGATGACACCAATTCCGCCGTGAACAGACCAAATGGGTCGGATCGGTCTTTGCGGCAAAGGCTCTAACTGAACTTGGAACTTCACGCTTTCGCGGACGCGAAGGGTAACTTCTTTCGGGTGAATTTGCAATCCAGCGAAAACGGGTGCTGCCATCCCTTTGCGCGGGATGGGAACGATGAGCCGAATTTCATCGGAATCAGTGACGAACTCGTCAACTTGCTCTTGGTAAATCAACTCAAGCCCAGCGGGTGGGCGAACTTTCAAAGTGCAGCGCTTATTTCGCGGCAGTTCCACGACAAACATCCCACTTGCGTCCGTTTTCGCAGTGATTTTCGTTCCATCTTCAACGACGATTTCAACTTCGGCGTCAGCCAAAGGAACAGAGGGTTCATCTTCGTCAACGACTGTGCCGACAAGTCTGCTCGGGCTTGGGTTTCCGATAGGCACGCTTCCTCCAGTCAAATCGCTCCCGCCACAACCCCCAAGCCAAATAAACGCCAAAAGGGAAAGCCAAAGAGCAAACTTAATCCGTTTCGTGACGCCATGTCTCATGAACGCTTCACCTTTCTCCGCTGCGTTTGTGGTTCGGGCAACTGCAACGCTGCACCAAGTTTTTCCCACTCTTCCTTCAACGGCAACCAACCGACATCCTCCACAAATTTGTCCGCTTCAACTTTACCCTCGGTTCTGGCGATGCATTCAGTCAACATCAAAGTTGCCTTGAACCTCAACGGGTCTTCAAGCCATGTGTCGTCGTTTCCCGCATCGCGCCATTTCGCCCGCCAATCGTCCAAAAGTTCGTGTGCCTTAAGCAAAGCATCCTTCGCTTTTTGCCAGTCTCCACTCCTCACCCCCAAGTCCCCAAGGGTCACCAAGCACCGATAAATCAAATCGGCGTCACCGATTTCATTTGCCAACTGCTGGGCGCTTGACAGCCATTTGTCAACTTGCTTGTCATCCTGAGCCAAAGCGATTTTCGCCCTAAGCCATGATGCCAGTGCAGCGATGCCCCGCATGCCCTTTTCGTCCGCAATGGAAAAAGCCCGTTCCGCATCAATTGCGGCATCGTTGAGTTTGCCATGAAGCAAATTCGCCCAAGCGCGAAGGCATAAAGCGTGAGCGTGTTCGGTCAGGTTGCGCATCGACTCCGCAATTTCAACGGCGACTTGTGCGTGGTAACTGGCGTCGTCGGGACTTTCTTCCCGCAAGTAAGTTTCAGCCAAAGACTTGTGAGCCCAAAGTTCAGCCCTTCGGGAACGAATTTTCAACGCTTCGGTCAGGGCGTTTTTGGCGAAGGATTTAGCGTTGGGGAAATCGCCGACGGCAGCGAGCAAATCAGCCAAAACCGTTTCGGCGATGATGAACCGTTCAGCGTCGCTGGCGAAAGAAGCTAAAGCCCGAACTCGCAAAGCCCGTTCATAAGCGTCAACCCACTTGCCCAAACGACGCTCGCAAACAGCGATGGTCAGAAGGGCTTCAAGTTGTTGGTCGTGGTCTCCCAACTGCTCTGCAATGGACAAAGCCTCCTTTGCCAACTTTCCCGCACCAACGAAATCGCCGCAAGCGAAATAGACATTGGCTCGGTTCGCAGCGACGAACATCCGAACGAGTTTTGCGTCTTTGTCTGTCGGCGCTTTGTTTGCCAACTCCTCAGCAGCGTCCAAATGCTCCATAGCCGAGCGAAATTCGCCAATCCATTCCGCGACGGCAGCGAGGGCTACTGTCGCCTCCCAACGGTTGTGCCAGTTTTCGCTCTTGGCGACCAACTCAAACTGCTGCTTTGCTTCCTCAGGTCGCCCCATCAAAAGCAGAGCGCGACCGATGCTTTGGCGACAAGCGAGGGCATAAGGGAGATTGTTTTGCCGCTCAAACAGACCTTGAGCCTGCCTGAGGGCGCTGAGAGCACCGTCCAAATCGCCCATCAAAAGCCTCAGGTTACCGAGTTTGAAAAGGGCTCTCGCTTCCGCACCTTCGTCTCCAAGAGTTCGGGCGACGGGAATGATTTGCTCGCAAGTTGAAGCAGCCGCTTTCAAGTCAGGTGGCGAAGTCTGGGCGTCGGCGAGGGCAAAGAGATTGTCAAGCCTCTCCCGCAACTGGCGAACCCTTTCTTCAGCCTGCCGTTGCTCCAACTCCATCCGCTCGCGCCTCAAAGCCTCTCGCTCTGCCTCAACGGTTTCAGGCTGCGTCAGGTCAGCACCGTAGAAAAAAGCCAAAGGCTTACCCGTCCGGCGGGCAATTAATGTCAACTTGTCGGGTTGAGCCAAAGTCGTGCCAGCAATGTATTGGTAAAGCAAAGCCCGCGAACAACCTATCTCCTTCGCCACTTGCTCAACGGACAAACCTGCTTCCTTAATCGCTTGTAAAATCAACTCGCCCTGCTTTTTTCGACCTTCGGGCGTGGTCAAGTCAAGTTCCATCGCTATCACCTTCGCTTCCGAACCGTTGTCACCCGCCATTTTAGCGCAGCCTGCGTCTAAATGCAAGGCTGAGCGGATTTGTGTCTAATTTGGCTGGACGAGGTTTACAACTAAGCCGTTGCGTGGTATAATTTGACTGGACGAAAAAACCTCTGAAGGAGGGATGTCAGATGACGCGACGGATGCTTGCTGCTGTGACGGCAGTTGCAGGTTTGATGCTACTCGCTTTGCTCGGATGCGGTGGAGGCGGAGGCAACCCAATCAGCCAACCGCCGAGCGGTCAGACAGGAATCGTTGAAGGGCGGTTAGTCACGGGGAGTTCAACGACGGGCAAGTCGCGGCAAGTCGCCACTCGCTTTAGGGCACGGGTTCACGGGCTTGAGACCGAAAACACTTTCAGGCTTCAAATCCGAACTAACGGTGAGTTCAGGATTGAGGGTGTTCCTGCCGGCGAGCAAGTGATTTCCATTGAAGACGAGGAGAGCCAACAAGGGGCTGTCATTGTTTGCTTCGTCAGACCCGGACAGGTCACCAATGTCGGCGATGTCGTCCCTCAATCTTTGGGGATGATTGCCGGCTTCGTTCGCACAACCGATGAAAACGGTCAACTCAAGCCAGTCCCCCGTGCTTGCATTATTGCCCGACCCATCAGCGACGAATCGGATACCGTTGAGGAACTCCCTGCACGCCCATTCTTCACAACCATCACCGACAAGAATGGAAGTTACCGACTGCTTGTCCCTGAAGGCACTTACTTGGTTGAAGCCCGACATCCTGACTATGAGCCTGCATCCGAAACGGTCACGGTTAAGGTTCTTGAAGTCACTCCCCTCACCCTCGTCCCGCTCCCTCGCGAGACTGGCACAGTTTATGGGACGGTGATGGCCCAAGTTGACGGGAATTTGATTCCCGTTCCGGGCGCACTTGTGATGCTTAAACCACAAGGAACTCCTGAGCCCGTTATTTCGGAGAAACTGACCGTTGGGCAACTTATCAGCAAGCAGATGAACCCGACGCAGCAAGGATTCGTGCCTCCCGGTCCGCCCATCCGCCTCAGGCTCTTCACCTTCACGAAAGCCGACGGGAGTTTTGAACTGACCGGAGTGCCAGCAGGGAGTTACACAGCCATCGCTTTCAAGCCCGGTTACGGGCGCGACGAAAAGCAAGTTGAAGTCAAGACCGGCGAGAAGGTGCGAGTTGACTTTGTCCTGCAAGCTCAATTCGGAACTATCTTTGGGCAAGTCACCGATGCGACGACAGGAAATCCCATCAAAGGTGCGTTGGTTATTGCTGTCCGAAAGGGCGACAATTGGTGGATTTGGAGCGGTTGGGAACAGATGCCTTTGAACGGGAGCAAGAAACCCGATCGCCCCACATGGCATCGACCAAATCAAGGCGGTCAACAAGGTATGCCTTCTCAATCGCCCTTAATCTCACCTTTGCCGCCCACTGAGCCACCTATCCGAGCAGGCACTAAGACCGACGAAAGCGGCAATTACAAACTCCTGCTGCCGCCGGGCGACTACTTCGTCGCTGCTGTCGCAGAAGGTTACGAATGGCAGGCCCAGGAAGTTAATGGGTTGCAAACCGGTCAAACCGTTCAAGTTGACTTCGCTCTCCAACCTACTGCGACAATTCAATGAAGCAATTTGCGTCGCCCGTTCAGCCCGCTGGGTCTTTTCCAGCCCAGCGGGTTAGCATTTTATCTGGAGGTGATTGGCTTTGAAGCGAGCAATTTGGGCTTTCGGGCTGGCTGTTGTATTATCTGCCAATGCGTTCGCTCAAGAATTCAGCATCACAACCGTCGTGTGGAAGAGCGGGTTGAGTTGGGAAGAAGCCGCTGCCGCGCTTCTATTGGCGAAAGTATTGGGCATTGACATGACGATGATTGTGACCACCCGCAAAGAGACATCTACACCAATTTTCGTCCTTGCCCCCGCCGTCGTCATCGCTAAGGTGAGCAAGAAGGATTTGCGCGAAATTGTCAAGATGCGGGGCAAGGGGCATGGTTGGGGTGTGATTGCCCACCGCTTGGGAGTTCACCCTGGTGCTTTCAACCAGCAAAGGGTCATCCTCAGTAAACTCAGCGACGAAGATTTAGTTGCGTCGGTTTGGTTGAGTGTGCTCAGTCAGGCTTTTGGTATCCCAACGGGTCAAATCGCTAAATTCCGGCAGGAAGGATTGGAATGGGGTGATGTCATAGCATTGCTGCAAGTCTCGGCAGCGTCAAAAACTGAACCGGAAAAAGTGCTCGCCCGTTGGCGCGAAATGGGAAGGGACTGGTCAAGAGTGAGGGCTCATTTTGGCGTTTCGCCCGATTGGCTGCCTCAAATTGAAGTGCGAGAGAGCAAACAAGAGAGGGCGACAAGCCCCAAAGGTCGCGGCAAAGGTTTGGGGAAACAAAAGCATTGAAGTGTCTCCCTCACCTCAAATTTTCGCCCCAGTCTGCCGATAAATTTTGTGGTCACAGGTTTCGCCGCTTCTGGCGGAGGCGACGGATAGTTATTTGTTGCCCATTCATCGCTCATCAAAAGGGTTGAGCGGAACATGAAGAGGCGATGGCAAATTTGGGCGGTCGCTGCAGTTTCAATTTTCGTGTGGGCAACGCTCGTCTATGCATACTTTCACGCTGCCCGACAAGCCATTTGGGACGAAGTTCGAGAGCACTTAATGTCTATCGCCCAATTCGTTGCGCTTTCCATTGACCCCGAAGAGCACCAACGAGTTTACCGAGAGGGACGGGAAGATACGCCCCTTTACCAGAAACTCACCGAGCAGTTGCAGCGTTTCGCTAATGCACTCCTCCCCGAAGTTCGCGAAAAAGGACCATTGCTCGCTCAAGAGTCAATTTACACCCTCGTGCCATCGCAAGGGAAGACTTGGCACTATGTCCTCGACAGCGGCGTCCCTTATGACCTCAATGGTGACGGTGAGATTGATGAGAACGAGGACAAAGCCCATTTGGAAGAGCCATACGATGTCAGCGAGTTCCCAGAGATGCAACGCTGCTACCTTGAAGGCAAACCGACGGCTGACAAGGAACTCACCGAGGACAAGTGGGGCGTTTGGCTTTCGGGCTACGCACCCGTTAAGGACAGATTCGGTCGCGTCGCAGCCATCGTCGGTGTTGACTTCAATGTCACGACGATTTTGGANAAGGAGNAACGGCTTCGCCGAACCGCTTGGCTCGTTTTCGCCATCCTTTCGGTCTTCACCGTCCTCACTGCGCTCCTCTTTGAGCAAATCAAGCGAGCCACCGATGAATTGCGTGAGAAGACAAAAGCCCTTGCTCAAGCGAAAGCCGACTGGGAGTTGACTTTTGACCTCATCGGGGCGGGAGTCGCTGTTTTGGACGAAAACTTTACCGTGCTGCAGGTCAACAAAGCGCTAACGCAACTTTTGGGCAAGACTGAAGAGGAACTCATAGGCGAGCGATGCACAGAAGTTTTGCATCCCGAACCCACGCGCTCAGAAACTTGCCCTTACGAAAAGGTGCTGAAGAGAGGGGAGATGGTCTCCCAAGAAATCCAACTGCCCGACGGTCGCGTTTGGTTGGTCCAAGCCCGTTCGGACATCGTTGATGGCAAGTTGAGGCGCATCGTCCATTCCATCCAAGATGTGACTGCCGAACGGAGGGCACGAAAGTTGCTTGAACAAACGGAAAGGTTGGTGACCATCGGGCAGATGGCGGCTGGAGTTGCTCACGAAATCAACAACCCGCTCAACGCGATAGTTGGCATGGCTGAGTTGCTTTGCGAAGATTTGGAAGATGAAGGTGCGAAACGGATGGCAGAACATATCCGCGAACAAGCCCTTCGGATCGGGCGAATCACCAAAAACTTGCTCACTTTCGCCCGCCCACGCCCCCAAGAGTTTGCACCCGTTGACATCAACGATGTTGTCCGTGAAGTCGTGGAGATGAAGTCTTACCAACTCCGCAGCAACAACATCGCCGTTGCCCTCAACCTAACCGAACCGCTCCCCAAAGTTCTCGGCGACAAACTGCAACTTCAACAAGTCCTGCTCAACCTCATCAACAACGCAGAAGATGCCATGAGCGAACAAGGCGGCGGGACACTGGGCATAACAACGGAGCAAACAGAAGGTTTTGTCAGGTTGCTCGTTGAGGACACGGGCAAAGGCATCCCTCCCGAACTTTTGCCCCACATCTTTGACCCCTTCTTCACGACCAAGCCCGTCGGCAAAGGGACAGGCTTGGGGTTGGCAATCGTTTACGGCATAGTCACAGGACACGGCGGGAAAATTTGGGCTGAAAACAAACCTGAGGGCGGAGCAAAGTTCGTGGTTGAGTTGCCAGTTGCCTTGCAGGCTGAAATTCAAAGCCAAACCTTAACTGAAAAGCGGAAAGAGCAGGGTGAACCTGTGGCAAAGCGACGCATCCTCGTCATAGACGATGAACCCAGCATCGTTGCAGTTTTGAAAGCGATGCTGTTGCGGGACGGGCACGAAGTTGAAGCGGTCAACGATGGCGCTGAAGCGAAGAGACTTTTGCGGGAGCGAGACTACGATGTCGTGTTGTGCGATTTGAAGATGCCCAAAGTTGATGGGGCACAACTCTTCCGCTGGCTCAAAGAGACGAAGCCTTCTTTGGCTTCCCGCTTCATCGTCATGACCGGTGATTTCCTAAGCCCGACGACGCAAAAAGCCCTTCAGGAATGGGGAGTCCCTGTCCTGCACAAGCCGTTTCGGATGGACGAACTAAAGGCGCTGATGAAGCGCTTGCCTCAATGAGCGAACGGCGCAAAAATTGTAAAGTCCTGAGCAGCAATTGAAAGGGTGGTGAAGGCGATGCGAGTTCTCATCACTGGCATCACTGGTTTTGTCGGTTCACACCTTGCCGAATTTGCCTTGGACAAAGGCGCAGAAGTTTTCGGGACATACAGGTGGAGGTCTCGGCTTGATAACATCCAACACCTGCTGACGAAAATCCGACTGATTGACTGCGACCTGCGGGACGCCATCTCCGTCCGAAACGCCGTCAAGGAAGCGAAGCCCGATTGGATTTTCCACCTCGCAGCCCAAAGTTTCGTCCCTGCCAGTTGGACGGCTCCCGCCGACACCATGCACATCAATGTCATCGGCACAATCAACCTCTTTGAAGCCGTCAGGCAATTGGACTTAGATTGCCGAATTTTGAACGCAGGCTCCAGTGAGGAGTATGGTCTCCAGTTTGAGCACGAATTGCCCATCAAAGAGACGAATCCATTGCGCCCACTCTCACCCTACGCCGTCAGCAAAGTCGCACAAGATTTGCTCGGTTGGCAATACCACCGCAGTTACGGCATGTTCATCGTCCGCACCCGCGCTTTCAACCACAGCGTGACCCGCTGGACACCCGTCTTGTTGCGGGATGACCGAACAGGGTTAATTGACATCCGCTACATCGGCGAACTGCGCTGCTACAAGCCAAAAGGTTACATGAGCGGTAAGAAGTTGGAGAACGGAACGGTTGTTTGGGACTTCCATCGTGAACCGATTTCTGTCTGGGCGAACGGCAAGTGGAGCAAAATCCGTCGCCTCTATTGTCATCCCCTTAACGGCGATCGGGTTTTGCGCATCGTCAGCAGCGGTGGCATCGTGGAGGTGACAGGCGACCACTCCATTATTGCCTCCAATCGGGATGGGACCCGAAGTTATGCATGCCCGTGACTTGCTTATTGGCGACAGACTTAACCTTGTGCCCTTACCCGTCAGCGAGTTGATGGTCGTCCCTGAAGAAGTGGCTTGGTTTCTGGGTTTCTTTGTGGCGGAAGGGACGATTCCGAGGGGGCGAAGGGCAAAGATTGTCAACAAAGACCCAGAACTTTTGGAACGATGCCGCGATATCCTGCTCCGCTACTTCGGCAAACACAGCACCATCCACCGAGAGCGGGACGGGCTTTACTTATTGCGCATTAGCAAGCCGCTGGATTTCTCCCGTTGGCTTTACCCGCAGGTTTACGCTTCCGATGGCAACAAGCGAGTGCCCATGAGTATCCTGAACGCCCAACCGTCTGCTAAACTGGCGTTTCTGGAAGGCTACAATGCTGGCGATGGGTTGCAGCGTGGCTACGGAAGTTACGCCTTCAAAAACTTCAAGACCAAATCCCCAATCTTGGCGATGGGTTTGTGCTATTTGGTCGCAGCGACGACAGGGCAGCGATTTTGCCTGAACACCGAGGTGCGGGACGGGCGAGTTTACTATAGCATCAACTTGAACTCCGACAACCCTGAACACGCCAATTGGGGCAAGCATTTGGAGATACCCGATGAAGTTGTCAAGAAAGTGGAACAGGTTGATTACGACGGGGAAGTTTGGGATATTGAGACGGACGATGGCGTTTTCCATGCGGGCATTGGTCGCTGTCTGGTGCACAATTCGGGTCCCCGTCGCCCTGAGCAGTTCGTGGATTCTGGTTTTGCGTGGCAGATTGCGCGCATAGAGGCTGGGTTGCAAGAGCCTGTCATCTATGTCGGCAACTTGGAAGCAAAGCGAGACTTCACCGATGTCCGCGATATCGTTCGGGCTTATTGGCTGGCATTGGAGAAAGGCGAACCGGGTGAAGTTTACAACATTTGCAGCGGAAAGGCTTGGAGTGTTCGTGAAGTCCTTGTGATGCTTCTGAGCATGGCAGAAGTGAAAGTGGAAGTTCGCCAAGACCCAGCGAAAATGCGTCCTTCCGATGTGCCCGTTTTGATTGGCGACAGCACGAAGTTCAGGGAGAAAACAGGTTGGGCGCCTCAAATCCCTTACGAGCAAACGCTGCGCGACATGCTGGATTACTGGCGGAGCAAGTTACGAAGCGGTTGAACGGGGAGCAGTAAAAAGTTGCGACCTTGCAAGCGAACGGTTTGGGGAGAGCCTGAAGGTTGCCAGTTAGATGGCAAGGGCAAACTGACCCACCATCGCCCAATTAGTTGCTTTTCAGGTCGCCAACGGGTTTCCACTTGCCTTGCGGTCAAAACGCAAAATTCGCCGTCAACCCTTACCCCCTTGACAGTTTGAGAGCATCGGATTTGATGGGCTAAAGACGGCAGTGCGATAAGCAATGCCCAACCGCTTTGCCAGCGAACCAACCGCCACTTCGGTCTTTGTCGCCACCTCAAACGCAATATGCGTCCCCCCTTCGTCCCCGAATTGGTAAAGGCTTGTTTGTTTGGGTGAAGTTGCGGACCGACAAGGCAAGTTATTGATTTGTTGCGCTTCCGCTTTCTCCTTGCGGCTTCTCAGTTTTCGGCTTCTCAGGTTGCTGCTTCTCCTCTTCCTCCTCCCGCACAATCAACCGACCTCGGACAGGCGGGCTNATTTCAACCTCATCGNTCTTCAGGTTTACGACAATTTTCGGGCATTCTGCCTCGTGACCCTTCCGCAAATCCTGAATCCTGACATTGCCCTCAAGGGTCAAGATTTCGTCGCGGGTCAAGTAAGTCGCCTTTTCGGCACTGCCTTTGTATCGCCCTTCCTGTTCAAACCTGACATTTCCCGTTGCAACGACCATCCGCTCTCGGTAGTAGTATTCGGCGCGGTCACAGACCATCTTGCCACCTTCCTTGCGAACTCGTTCCCTGAGCCTTTCTCGTTTCTCCTCCTTTTGCTGAGCCTGCTTTTCGGTTTGTTGAGCCTTCTGTTCAGCGGGTTGAGCGCCGCCTTGTTCAAGTTTTTGCTTCTCTGGCTCTTCCTTCTTCGGCTTGACGATAACTTCAACGGGACCGAAGAAAATGGCGACCTTCTTTTTGTTGTCAACTTCGCCTTTCGGCGCAGTGGCTATGGTCTCTGGGTCTTCAAAGCGGATGCCGTTTTCAATGGTCACGACATCTGCGTCCTCATCGTAAATCGCCCGCTTCGCATTGATGGTATAGTCCTCGCCTTCTTCAGTGATGACCACATCCTCAAAGAACCAGCGCGGCGGCTTACGAACAACCGGCTTGTCAGTTTTGAAGTTCAGCAATCGCTCCTTCTTCTCGCCTTCCGCTTTCTTTTGCGGGGCACTTTGAGCGACTTTGCGGAATACCACAGGCAAGAAGGGTGTTGGCGACTTTTGAGCGAAAACACTCAGTTGAACTGGCGGCAGTGCGATCAGGTATTTAGTGGTCAGATTCGCCCTCACCATAGGGCAAACGAGCCTCGCCTTCGGTGTGAAGACGACAACTTGCTCAAAGGCTTCAAGGACTGTCGTGTCGGGGTTGTATCGGATTCGGCGGACGAGGAAGCGAGTATCGCCCACTTGACCTTGACCGTCCCAAATTTCCAGAATTCGCTGCCGCTCATGCCAAACCGCCTGCGTCGCTTTCCCAAAGAGCATCTTGCCTTTGGGCAACCGAGCCTCAACCTGAATGTCGCCAGTCAGCGTCACTTCACCCGTGTTTCCATTGTAAACGAGGGAACGGGCTGAGAACCAAAGCAGCGGCTTCCCCTTTTCGTCGTAGTAGATGGCTTTGCGAATTCCCTGCGCCGTCGCTTGGGTCTGGTTTTTGTCAAGGGTGATGGTGTCAACGAACAGTTCCCAAGTCTTCCGACCTTCACGCCTTAAGACGAGCCCTTCAACGCCTTCCAAAGTCATTCCCGGCTCAAGTTTCGGCTGCCCTTTTTCGGCAAGGGACGGGGGACGCGGGACGGGGGACGAGAAGGGACGCCAAACCCAGAAACTAATCGCTGCGATGAGCAAAACAGCGATAATGCCGACGGCAAAAAGCCACCTTTTCATGCTTTGCTCACCTTGACAGTTCCGCTTGTCACGGCTCAATCAAAAGTCGGAGGCGGTGGTGGCTGAAGGATTGTGCCACCCGTTCCGCCACCTGTCGGCGGAATTGGTGGAGTTCCCGGTGTTCCTCCACCAGTGCCTCCACCTGTGCCCCCTCCAGTGCCAGTTCCCGGCGGTGG
>JGI20130J15133_1000346_pt1 | contig 43749 bp, 38 predicted proteins | sample WasSprMetagenome_FD_15133 | JGI IMG/M metagenome (IMG submission 15133) | reverse complement strand
TAAAACTCTGTTAATATCTATTGCATCAATGTGAAATAACTCTAAGATATCCCTATCAATATCAGCGAGTTGCTGCCCAACATCTATAATTGTAGGGAGTTTTTCAGGAAGACTTAAATACCTCCTAAGCTCGTAATACGCCTTAGCATGAATTCCTGAAACCCATGTACCACCTAAATCTATTGGAACTCTATCAGGTTCTACATGTTTTAAAGCTTGAATTACCCGTTCTCTAGACTTCATATACAAAAACCCTAACCACTCTCTGCATTAAATTTTATATATTTATCATATCATTTACTATGTAAGGCTGTAGTTTTACACAATCTTTTGTAATATTAATGAAGTTGCTTACCTAACTTCCCGCATACCTTAATCACTCTCTCTAACTTCATTAACGTTAATTTATATTCTTCCTCACTATTACCTAGGGTTCCTTTCAGGCCTCCAAAACCACAGTCAGCAGATACTAAGTCCACCCTCCCACCACTAACGGTATAGATTCTCTCTAGCAGTGTGTAGGCTTCTTCCTCACTTTCTAACCTAACATTCTTACTACTTACGATACCTGGTGATATAATCTTATCATAATTCTCTAGTAATGACCTATCGATTACCTCAATATTTGTAGGACTGTCATGGAATTCTAAGCTTATGTACTTAACCTTACTAACCATTACTAATAACTCTAATACCCTCTTATGTATTCGTCCACATACGTGGATACCTACTTCTACACCAGCATTCTTAGCTATGTAGTCTAACACCTCAATTATATCTACATCACTATAGTAGAGATTTCTCCGAGCACCGATTATGAATCCTAATGTAGGTTCGTCAAGGAATACTATAGTGTAGCCTAGAGTAACCATATATTTTACGAAGTTCGAAACATATTCTTTAAGGGTTTCTTTAACAAATTCATGATTAGTTAGTAAGGTGTTTGAGAGTGTTGTAGATCCTCTAGACATGTATATCCGAGATGCTAGTGTGAATGGTCCTGTAACCGGTGCTCTAAGTCCTTCAAACCCTAATTTAAGTCTCTTAACGACCTCGACAGTATATTCAGCTTCAGGAATACTCACACTACCTCTCCATGAGGTAATCTCCTTAGGAGAACTATAGAATAGGCCTCTCTCTGAAGTAACAACNCCAGCCTTAACTAGGGGTTCGAGGTAGATATCTATAAAACTCCTTANTTGAGGGTATGGAGGTACNTCTAAACCTAAAGACGCTAAATCAGTTATGACCCTCTCAACATTACTTAAACTATACTCGAGTGGGAAACTACCTATATGACTACTCCTTAACAAACCTATCACTAAGGTTAGAATTAAGAACACTTCTTATATTTTAAATGGATTANTTGTTATTAGGGAGTTATAGTTGTAGAGTTGATTCCTTCCTCCTCAATAAGTATCTGTAGGTGGTATATAGTGNGTATATAGCTGGGAATACCTCCTTAGATGTTTCTATAGGTCCGTATAGTATGAAGTCACAACCTAATACGATAGTCATTAGATTTGACGTTAACTCACATATCCTCAACCCATCAGTACCGAACCTCTCTTTAAAGGCTTTTCTCTGAGTTGATATTGCGTTATGAGCCCCACAACCTACTGGTAAGCCATACCTCCTCTTAACCTCTATAGCTGTTCTAGTTGCTACTGAAAGTGATGGTAAGTCTATCACGAAAGTATCTACGAGTACTTTCTCAACCCCGAACTCCTTACCCTTCTTAAGTAGAGACTCTAAATTCTCTAAACGTGTATTAACATCCATAACCTTATCAGTGTAGAGTAGGTATACAGCCGCCTTCACATTATTCTCTCGTAACATCCTAAACTCATCATCTTTAGACTTAATAGTTAAGGAATTATACACGACTCTACCAACTAAACCAACCTCCCTAACATACCTTAAAGCTACGTCAGAAACCTCTATAGAACCTAATGTATCGACTAGTATAGGTGCTTTAGTTACACCTACAGTAAATTCAATGAACTTAACAATAGCTTCTGGTGTAGACCCAACAACATCTAACATAAATGGGAGTTTAGTCTTATCAGATAACTCCTCAACAGTCTTTATTAACCCCTCAGCTTCAACCCTATTGAAAACACCTTTAGATTCATCCTCAACAACCTTATGTCCATGGTAGAATATAGAACCTATAAGGACTGGTGGATTCTCACCAGGTTGACCACCAACCCTTACACCACCAATTTCATAAGTTATTTGAGGTGTAGTAAATCTAAACATATCAACCACATCAATACTAAGGTATTGACATAGATTTAAAAATTTATGAGCTTCAACCCCTAACCAACACTTTCCTCAACACATTAGTTCAACAGTCATTGAGTTATAACCTCGTAAGTATATTAGGTGGTTTTAAATGGTAGTTATGAGGGTTAATACTTAAGTGTAGGTTATGGTGGTTCGTGAGGGTTACGATACAGTAGATTGTGGGTTTCAACATGTACGTATTAAGGTGGTTAAGAAGTCGTTTAGGTATTGGTTTCCAGGGAGTAACTTTATTAGGGATATAGTTCGTAGATATAGGGATTCCTTAGATGATGGGTCAGTCATAGTGATTACTGAGAAAGCTGTTTCAGTAGCTTTAGGGAATATATATGATGAGAGTGTTATTAAGTCGGATATCATCTCTAAGTACCTTACATTAATTGTTAATTCATACTTATGGGGCCGTATACTCTATAGGGTCTTCAGACATGGTGATGATTTCTTAAGACTTATTAAGGAGGTACCTCTTGAACACTTAACTACCCATAAGAAACTCTCGATCAAGTATGGAGGGTTGAAACACTTCATAAAACCATATTCTGAAGGAGGTATAGATGCTACTAACCTACCCTACTACTACGTCTCCCTACCCTTAAGAAATGCTGATAAGGTGGTTCGAGAGGTTAGGGAGGATATAGTTAAGTTAGTAGGTAAGGATGTTTACGTACTACTCATAGATAGTGATAGGACTTTCAAACCTAAGCAAACATCATCAATAGCTATCTCTACAAGACCTTCATATATTAAGGGTATTATAGACCTCGGTGGTTTAGGTTATATCCTAGGACGTCTCTTCCCGAAAGTATTTAGTGAGTATCCAACACCTGTAGCGTATGAAGGTTTTTGGTATGGCTTACCTAGGATTCTTAAGATAGCTAAGATAGCTGAGGGGTTTATGGGTCATGGACTTGGTAGGATAGCTGTTGATATGCTTAGGAATTTAGGTAAGAAGGATTTTAGTGATGTAAGGTGGGTAGATATGAATAGGGTTAAACACTACCCAGTAATTGTGGTTAAGGTTGAGGAGGTTAAGTAAGGGATTTCTAAATACTTACTTACTACTTAGGTTGTTGGTTTAAACCCTATCATCTTGTAGTATTCTTCAGTTGTTACCCACCTCCTCATAGACTCACCACTCTTAATCTGCTCTATAAATTTGTAGAACCACTTCCAATCCCTCTCATAGACATGGTATGAATCTACTATATGCATGTAGTACCCTACCTTAACACCTAGTTGTTGAGCTACGTACTTCTGGAGTTCTGTGAAGGCGTACATGTTCATGAACGCTGCTTTAAGCGCGTCATTACTTCTCATATGTGTATGCATTACTAACCCACCATTAACTACTCTAAACCATAACCTCTGAAGACATGGTGGGTGTTCAGATATTAAGTCTTTCCAAGGTTGCCATGTAATTGCCTGCGCTCTCCTAGTATGAGGTACCTTCCTCAACTTCTCAATAACCTTCTCAATCTGATTTACTACCCTACCATCAGGTAGTTTATAAGTGAATAACCTCTCATGGTAGGTGTACTCAGTCTTCTCAACTAGGTAGTCATGAGTACCCTTAATAACTTCATCAACATATTCTAGAAGTCCTTTAAGAGAACCTGCTATAATACCCTTAAGATGAACTCTCGGTTCTGAGTATGGTGATTTAACTAGGATTACTGCTGGTGAATCTATAGATTTCTCACCATACTCAGTATCTATAACTACCCCCTTCTCAGCAAGGTAGATGAGGGATTTCTCCCAAGCACTCGGTAAGTTCTCCCCCTCAACATAGACTACCCCAACCTCCACCACACCCTCACCACATCTAGTTTCATAACTAAAGTATTTATTGAAGGGACGGTCCTTAAAGTAAGAGTGTATTATATGGAAGCCATCACAGTTAAGTAAGTTATAGTTATTAATACGTTTTAACAGATTAATAATAGTTAAGAAGTTCAGGTGTGTTGTCTTGATTATAGGGGTATTAACTAGGAACCCTAATGGGTGGGCTTCTAGAGAACTTACTAGAGCTATTAAGTCGTTAGGTCATGAACCACTATGTTTTAGATTTAGAGATGTAGTAGCCTTCGTAGGTAGTGATCGTTTTAAAGCGTTCGTCAACGATATAGATATTACGAAGGATCTATCAGCTATTATTGTCAGACCTTTTGGTAGGGTTAGTCTCGACCAAGCTATCTACAGGATAGACCTACTCTACGCGTTAGAGGAGCAAGGAGTCCCAGTAATTAATAAGCCATCAGCTATTGAGAGATGTGTTGATAAGTTCAGGTCTTTATACATATTCAAACAACACGGACTACCAGTCCCTAAGACCATTGTAACAGAACGTTCAAGTCTAGCCCTTAGAAATTCTGAACTCCTAAACTCTAAATTCATAGTGTTTAAACCTATGTTTGGGTCTAGAGGTCATGGCTCAACCAGATTTATCTTAAGTGATCGTGATGTGTTGTGGGAGGTTACACGTACATTACAATTCACTAGACATACTATCTACCTTCAGGAATACATTGAACATGGTGGTATGGATATACGTGTATTCGTATTAGGTTATAAGGTGTTAGCAGCTATGGTTAGGAGAGCTCCTAGCGGGTCTTGGAAGACTAATATTGCTAGGGGTGGGGCTCCAATACCGTTGAAGAGGGTTGACCCAGAAGTTGAGGACTTAGCTATTAAGGCTGCGAAAGTACTTGAGTGTGAGGTTGCTGGGGTAGATATTATTAAGACTAAGGAGGGTATGTACGTCCTTGAGGTTAATAGTCAGCCTGGATGGCATGGATTACAAAGTGCTCATCCAGATATAGATATAGCTATGGAGATAGTAAAGTATGTAGTAAGTAAGGCTAGAGNTNAAAAANNNTTTAACTAGTTAATGCTTTTTCTAGGATATCGTAATTAATCCTACCAGAGGTTAATGTACGTCCACTCCTAANATTATTAATTATTACGAGTGCTGGGGCGAATATTGATGGGTCAACCTTNTATAGGAAGTCCCACCCATACTGATCAACTAATTCTGTAAATGATTTACCGTAGTCTTTCGACGCTANGCTAGGTACTTTACTCACATACTCATTAAGCTTCACATCATCTGGGTAATCAACTATGTAGTACGTTACCCCTCCATACAATAACATATCGTTAGACCTACCAGCCATTTTCAAAGGACTACTATGTAGTGGTGCGACTGGACATACACCGTAGCCGTAGAGTATNGTCTTTAAGTCGAATTCCAACGTATTAAGTTTGAATATCCCTGTCTCTACAATCCTAGCACTAACTTGTACAGAACCTGCAATACTGGCNGGTGAGACTAGTACTAAGTAGAGGTTTTCAGGTTTGACCTTAANCTCATTACTAATGAATTTAACTACCTCATCATCAGGGTATTTCTCAGTCTCTAAGACTAAGACAGCTTCATCAGATTCCTCACTATACCCTAACTTCTCAAATAATTTCTTAGGCTTCTTAGCTAATACCCTAGCAGGACCACTACCATTAGCGAAGAACTCCTTAACACTAATCCTCCAACCAGCTAATTGAGAAGCCATACACGCCTGTATTGGGTGGTCTGTTGAGACCTCTACAGCTGGTACGTAGTATTCCTTAATCTTATAGCTAGTAATAGCTACATCTGCTAACCCACCTAGACAAATCTTAGATACGTAGACACCTGCTTCAAAACTTGAAGACGCCTTCACACCAGCATCAACTACTGTTGCCCCACCTACCTTCATACTTAATACCTTAAGTTCTTCCTCCTTAGTTAACATCTCATTAACTAACTTAACAGCTAATTTATTCATTGATAATTTCATAACTCTACACCTACCTCCTCAATTAAAGACTTATAATGTTCTAATAATTCTTTATTATCATTATATGATATGTATAGGAGGCCTTTACCACCCACAACTACATCCCCTATAAACACCATAAACGGCTTATCTAGTTTAACCCCTCTAACCGAGATTGAGGGTACTATAGAATCTACGTAGAAACTAGGTAGGATAGCATCTACCCTACCACCTACTATCACCCTCCCACCACTCATCTCAGCTCCAGGATATAGACCGCAACCACCCCTCACAACTACACTCCCTCCAAGCATCCCACACCCAACTAAATTACCTGCACTACCACCAACAATTATTAACCCTCTCTCCATCCCAACCCCTACCTCAGAACCTGCATTACCATGAACTACTATAGTCCCACCCTTCATACCCTTACCCATCTTCTCCCCAGGTAGTTTCCCACCTAACCTATGACCAACACTACCGTGGATTTCTATAGTCCCATCCTTCATTTTAGCCCCGACATAATCCCTAGCACTACCCTCAACAACTATACTACCCCCAACCATCTTATAACCTACTAGATGACCTGCATCCCCCTTCACAACAATCTTACCCTTACTCATCCTATAACCTATATAACATAACTTATTAGACCCTACCTCAAACGTAATTGTTATTTGTCCTGGATCTGTAGGTGCTTTCTCAGGTCCTACAACATCAAATACCTCAGATAGGTGTGTCTTCACCCCACCTACCCACACATCAATACCTTTAATATCAGTTAGCCCCTTACCAGCGAATTTATCAGGTGTTAAGTATCTAACATCTACTAAGACTGTAGGTTTAGTCTTAAGGTATAAGGAGTACATAGACTACACACCCCCTAACTTAGTACTTATGGGGATCTCTACAGCTCTCCTCAACTCATACTTACTTATGTGGAATGTCTCTAGAGTTATTGAGTAATACTCTTTAAACTTAGTCTTAAGGAACTTATCTAATTCCTTCCTTAGGTCATTAGGTATCTCCGGATTAACATAGTACGTCCTCCCATATACAGTCTTAACTACCTCCCCCTCCCTAACAACTACCTCACCATCCTTAATCACTAACCATGCCCTCTTAAACGCCTTAACAAACCTCTCATAATCTCTACTTAAGTCTACCTCCTTCGGGTTTAAATCGTAGATAGCTATATCAGCATCAGCACCTACCCCTAAATGACCTTTAAACCTATCTAAACCAAGTAGTTTAGCTGGGGCAGCCCTAGTCATAATCGCTATATCATATAGTGAGAACTCAGTATCTATTGATGGTAGTGTTGTTTTCCTCAACGCACGTTGACTAACCTCCTTCATAAAGTCCTCACGAGCTTTCTTACTAATAAGCCATGAGAACATTACAGGGTAGTCTTTAAACGGCCCAGCATTAGGATGGTCTGTTGTTGGGATTACCCTCCAAGGATCTCTAACTAAGAGTGCTATCTCTAAACCTATAACCCACTGAATAGTATTTACGTAATTCTTCTTCTTATACTTATAGGGTACTATACCAGCTGCTGCCTCAACCTCAGTATCAACACTAGCCCACTTCCACCTCGTTAAGTGGTATAGTACGTATTCAAATGGTGCGTCTGCAGTCATAGTCGTAGCAGGTCTTCCAGGGATGACCTGCCCTAAATCTAGAGTTACATACGGATTTACCTTCATAGCCTTAGCTATATCCTCACCACCACTCTCAAGAGTTGACCAACCATCCCCTTTATACCCTGTGAACTGTACATGAGTTATATGTAGGGCTGGAGTCTCACTCAATCTTGAAATATCTTTAGTTATATCCATAGTCTTTAGAGTTGTTAGGTAATTACCTGGGTAACCAAGCCTATTACAGTGGACATGCATCTTATGAGGTAGGTTTAGTAGTTGAGCTGCATTGCCTACTTCCCTAATTATATCTCTTGGAGTGATGTTATATGTAGGGATCTGATCGTCTATGTCTATCCCCCTACCAGTTAAGACCCAAGAAACATCTGAACCAGGATCAACTAACTTTAACGCAAGTGTTTTAGTAGTGTAGAGTAGCCAGGCTAAGTACGCAGCAAGTAAGTCTCTAGAACCTTCAGTAATTAAGTCTAGGGCTAACCAGTTAGAATCAACTAATACGAACGCAGCTTTATCTATCATAGGTATATCATTTAATTCCTCATGAGTATGTCTGGTCTTGATAGGTGGTGTTGCTGGTTCTACAACTAATGTATAGCCCATCCTTACATACTCATACCCTATCCTAAAGACATTAGGTGTTGTGAGGCCTGTCTCAGCCCTACGGTAAGGTAGTTTATGCGGTTTATTAGTTAGGTAGTGGTCTTCAGGCCTCATAAGCCTACCTATATTGACTTTAGGTCCAGCAATATGACTATGCATATCTATACCTCCAGGCATTACAACCTTACCCTTAGCATCTACTATTAATGCCTTACTAAGATCTATCTGGGATGGGTCTACAATCTTACCATCCTTTACAGCAATATCAACTACTTCACCGTTAACTCCATTAATTGGATCGTATACGAATCCATTCTTAATGAGGATCTCAACCATATTACACACCCAACCTAACCCTAACCTTCTCAACCAACCTCCTCAAAACCTCCGAATCAGGTAGGACTCCTGGCGGTGGGTCAACAACCTTCTTCAACCGTATAGGTAGTTCATCCATTCTATAAGCCGTCCCCTCACACTCTATCCCAACATACGCACCAGGAATTATAACATCTGCGAATGCTGTAGTTAGGGACCACTTAGCATCAATAACTATGACAGGTATTTTAGATAGGTGTTCAACTGCTTTCTTAGGGAGGTGTGCGACTGGGTCACTAGCGATGATTAATGCTGCATCAACATCACCATTAGCTAGTAAGTCAGTAGAACTAGTTACACCGATAATCATCCTCGGAAACCTCCTAACATAATCAACTGCGTAAGGATAACAAGTAGTCCATAACGATACTTGATTAGCTCCAGCGACGTTATAATGACCTCTCATAGGTATTACAGCAAATTTAGTCCATTCGTTAAGTTCTTGAACAAGTCTTAATACAGCAACTAAATTCCTATACTTAGCACCAGTCATTGTCAACCCTACACCGAAGAATATAACACCATATCTTGCCGTCCTCATAATCTCAGCTAGTTTAAGTACTTCCTCCCTCGGTACACCAGCTATAGTAGGTACCTCTATATCGAGTTCTTTAATCGCCATCCTAAGTGCTGTTAATAACTCGTAATCCCTACCTGGTTCAACCTGAATGAATAGATCAGCTAAGTTAGTTGTAGGTGTCTTCCTAGTATCAACTACTACTATCTTCCTCTCCTTCCTCTCCTTAACAAACCTACCTTCACGTAAGATATTCCTAGCGATATGGTTTACATGTGCTTCTAATGGATTACAACCCCAGAACACTATTAAGTCAGCTAAGTTAATCACCACCCCGAAAGTACATCTAACAGTACCGACTTCCTGAACTGCTAGGGCTGTAGGTCCGTGACAGAAGACTGAGGTGTTATCTACTACACCATGTGTTAGTTCTGCAAGTTCGATAGCGTATTTATTAGTCTCTACATCAGTACTAGATAATCCGAATATCAACGGGTATTTAGAATTTACTAAGATCTCAGCTGCTTTATCTAGTGCTTCATCTAAGCTAACCTCGATAAGTTTACCCCCCTCCCTCACATAAGGCTTAAGAATTCTATGTCTATGATAATTTAGGAATTTTGCTGAGGATATAGCACACCCCCCAACATTCCTTACTATCTTATTACCTTCAACCTCTATAACTAGGTAATCACATAAATCACCACAGAAGGAACATACTACATCCTCTACTACCCTCCTCTCACCTGTTTTAAGCGGTATATCCTCTATACGCGTATCTAAATGTTTAGCCCCAAGTAGTTTAAGTATATCTGCTAATGTAGTTAGAGGTTCGTCAGTAGGTTCAACAAAGACTTTAACTCCCTTCAAACGAGGCATCCCAGTACCATCAGTATTAGGGTCTGTTAACATATTAGCCCAAGGACCCATAGGTATGAATACCTGTCCTTTAGGGATATTACTATTAGGTCTTACCCTCAAAACCACTACACCATACTCATTATAGACTCTAACACGATCCTTAACATTAAGGTCTGAGATATCGTCAGGATTCATCTCCACAACAGCTACTGCATCAAAATACTTCTTACCCCACTTACCCTCACTCTCCATGTTTATACCTTGTGCTAAAGACCTCCCAGTATTTAACACGAATAACCTCTCACTCCTTCCCCCTACACTCAAGGTATTCATCCCTCATAGAGACTCTAACCTAATTTAACGTCAATATCCTTAACACTTTCTAAAGCTTCTCTTAAGTAGAAATGATAAGGCCCTAACTTACCCCCATAATTACCTGCAGAGATCATTAACACTCCAGGTACTTGTACAGCAGCCTTAATCGCTACACCCATAGCCTTCAACACATACTCCTTCCTTAAACCATTGATAACTATCTCATAAACTGAATTCACACCTTCAGGTATCTTACTCTCCTTAACAACTCCTCTAAGGGTTGGACAGTATAGGTGGTTAGTTGTAGCTCTTAGCTTCGGATATTTAAGGGAACCTACTTTAGACCCAGACCTAACTATACCTCCTGGGAAGGGTGTGATAACACCTCTCACGTACCTCTTAATTGCCTTAACGGCTTTTTCAGCAGCTTCTAGACCTGCTTTTGAATCCTTAGCAAGTATTAGTATATTCCCTCCAGCCACACCCTTCAAAACACCTACAGATTCCTCAATTATGAATTCACCCTCCATAACAGGTATCCTCCAAACCCTCCTACCGTAGAGGACATCCTCCTTCTCAAAACCATCTCCGAACTTCGCTATCGCCTTACCTATACTCATCCTCCTCTTAATCTTAGGAAGACCATCAAATAACGCTGTTGTCGGACATGTNAGTATACACTGCCCTACACGTGTTAAGGTAACGAGTTTCAAGCTAGCTAAATCACTATGGTATATCTGTATATACGCACCAGGCCTACCATCAGGTGTTATGTCTGAGGATGCGAGTACCTCAATATCACACTCCCCTGGGGAGGCTATTACTGATGTACCAAAACCAGTAGCTTTTAACGCAGCAATATAAGCCCATTTCCTAGTTGAAGCAGTTATTAATAAGCGTGTAACGTACATAGGAAATGCTTCTGCGAAAGTCTCCTCAATAATAACGTCTTTAAACTTGAGTGTCATAGAACCACCTATATAATATGGAATTAGTATTAAAAAGTTTTGCTCTTTAGAAGGTTATTTAAGCCTTACTCAAGTATCTCATCTCTACTAATCACTTAACGTTCTTAACTGATTAGCTAAGTACTTCCTAGATGATGGTTGAGTTGTTGATAGTGCTGATAGGTAAATAGCTTTCTTCACAGCTACCTCTATACTAGCACCTCTTAATAAGTAATATATTAGTGATGCTGAGAAGACATCCCCAGCACCAACAGTGTTAACAGTATTTACTGATGGTGCGTCGTAAGTAATAGGTTCTCTACCCCTTATATACAGTACTGCACCTCTCGATCCTCTAGTCACGATAACTTCCTTAACCCCAGCTCTGAACAGGTCTTCAGGTACTTTAAACCCTCTAGACCTCAGTATACGTTCCTTCTCCTCATTCAGGAGTAGGATTGGGGAGTACTGAAGTATGGAGATGAACTCCTCAAGATATTCTTCTAAGACAGTCTTATGTGGACGGAATACCACTACCTTACCATCCCTACCAACCATACTAAGTAGTTCTAAGTATGTCTTACAAACACCTTCCCCTAAGTATAGTGAACGTGAACTACTACATACTTGGATAATATCATCGTTAACTTGTAGTGTGACTGGTAAGGACTTCAAATCTAACCTCATACTACACCTCATCTCTACTGGTTCAAGAGGTTCTAATACGACACATACAGGTAATGTAACCTCCTGTCTCAACTCAGTTAAACCGACATCAACATCCTCACTAATTAACTCAGCCAACATGTATGAACCGATGATATTGGTAGGTACCCTACCTACAAAACATGTCTTCAAACCTAGGTTAGATGCTACTACAGCAACATTAGCACCTGAACCTCCAGGACATACCCTAACCTCAGGTTTTAAGTATATGTCTAGGGCTAACGAACCAAAAACTACTAAATCATATTCACGATACTTTCTCACCTTAGAAACACTTCCCACAGCACTACTTACTATATGACTAAGGAAGTCTAAGAAATTTATTTTTAAGTATTCTGAGAAGGGTAGTATCTTAGCCATAAACATTACTGATAAGTTCGTCACAGCCTCCCTAATAGTCTCACTATCAAGTTCATTAACATCCTTAAACAATATGTTGTACCACTTACCAGTATCTGTNAACTTATAACACTTCACCCTAACCCTACGATTACCTCTAACCTCTACCCTACCCACCTCTTCTAATAAGCCGAGCATAAGTAATCTTCTAATCGAGTTTAAGACTGTCTTATTTGAGTGATGTTTAAGTGTGGTGATGATTTCCTTCTGACATATCTCACTATCCCACTTAAAAAGTCTAAGTACTTCAATAATAACAGGTGTGGAGAAGAGGGTTGTGATGTATTCTACCCTCCCACTAATATTAGTAGGTAGTGGTAGTATGTACGGGTGTAGTTCTCTATATACGGTAATCATCTACTTAAATCCCTACACTAGTTAAGAGTTATTAGGAAGGTTTATATTTTCAAGTGTAACCTGTTACAGTGGGAATATCTAGAGTGAAGTGTAGTGAGTTGATTAATCCTAAGTATTCATATTACATACTATCCATAAATAATGTTAGAGGAGGTGTACAACATTAAGGAGGACTTACCTGATGTTCAAGGAGAAACCCCTCTAATACCTCTAAACGTAAATAACGTATGTGTACAGGGTTTAAAAATCAGATTATGTTCTATAAGTTCTAACAATCGTTTAGAGTGTTATACTGCTGAAGTATCTGCATGTGTAGATTTAAGTAGTGAGTTTAGAGGTATTCATGTTTCAAGAAGTGTTGAGAGTGTCTTAAACATTATTAACAATTTTACATACGGTAGCTTACTTGACCTACAGAATAACTTAAGAGTTACAGCTGAACAACTCCTCATCAAACATAAGTACTCCTCTAAAGCCACTATAAAGTTGAGAATGAGTAATCTCTATAGAGTAAAAGGTGAGGATATCCCTATAACCCTACGTGTCGGTGTTAAATTATTTAGGAACGGATGTGTAAGGTATTATTCTAGCTTAGATATTAATGGTATGACCGTCTGTCCCTGTACTCAACAGGTATACTCATTTATAGAGGGTGTAATGATACCTAATACCCCCTCACACTCTCAAAGAGTCTTACTGTCTGTGAAGATTATTTCCTCAAGACCTATAGACCTAAATCTTAATGAAGTTATAGATAATATCCTACCAGTATTCTCAACACCAGTAAAGAGTTTTCTAAAGAAAAGTGATGAGTATAGATTAGTTAAGAAGGCTTTCGAAAATCCTAAATTTGCTGAGGATGTTGCTCGTGAAGTTATGTATAGGATGTATAAGTTACTTAGGGATGGGTTAAGTGATGATGCTAGAGTTATTGCTGAGGTTATAAGTTATGAAAGTATACATCCGTTTAATCTCTACGTGAAGATTAATCATGATATGAGGGAATTAGATAAGATATTCAGTAGGTTTAGGTGAGTTTAATGGAGGTATACATCCACACACCAGCAAGAATTCATATGGGTTTCTACAACTTCTTAACAGATGGTGTAGCGTACGGAGACCTCGGAGTAGCTATTCAGAAACCTAGTACTGTCGTGAGGGTTTTCAGAAGTAATGAAGGTAGTTTTAAGGTTGTGAATAGGTCTGGTATTGATATATCAGACTGTATAGAGAGGGTAGCTAAAACCTTCGACCTAAGTGGTATCTGCATAGAGGTTTTAGATGTTATTCCGAGGCATGTAGGTCTAGGCTCTACAACACAGACTATGTTAGCTATAGCTTACGCAGTAGCAGTATTACAGGGGTTAAATTATAGTGTTAGGGACCTAGCTGTGAAGTTATGTAGGGGTAGGGACTCTGGCGTAGGTATAGCTGTGTTTGAGAGAGGGGGATTCGTAGTAAGTTCTGGTAGGAGGGTTTCAGATCATGGTAAAGTAATTTGTCCTTCATCACCATCAGACCTACCTCAACTAATATTCCGAACACCCGTACCTAGAGGGTGGAGTTTCATAATATTCGTCCCGAAGACTAAGGAGGGTCTTGATGAAGTTAGTGAGAGGGGGGTTATGGATATACCTACGTCATTACCGAAGGACGTCCAATACGAACTCTATAAATTAGTCTTCATCTATATGATCCCCTCAATCCTGAGGGGGGATATAGAGGTTTTCGGGAAGGCCTTAACTAAGTTACAGTTAATTGTTGGGGAGTACTTCTCTAAGTATCAAGGCAGTATATTCTGTTGTGAGGAGGTGGAGTTAATTGTGAATATGTTACTTCGTTACGGTGTTAGAGGTGTTGGTCAGAGTAGTTGGGGTCCAACTGTTTACGGTCTTGTTGAAGGTCATGGTAAGGCTAAGGAGATTGCTGTAAGGGTTTTTAAGGAGGTTGAGTCTATGGGTGTGAGAACTGATTACATGGTTGTTAAGGCTAGTAATAGAGGTGCTAAGTTAGTAGTAGAGAAGTGATAATTTCTTAACAGTAGTTTATGGTGGGTGTTTTGAGGAGTATCCCACTACCGCAGTTGAGGTATTATTCATACTTACTTACCTCATCAATAGCTTTAGAGGTAGCTGGGTATCCAAAACCAGGGAACGTTCATAGGTTAAGGGATTTTAGCGATACGTTATTTGAGGATTTCCTAGTAACGAGTGTTGTGGTAGGGTATCACGTGTTTAGGGCTGTTATGAGGGGTTGTAAACTTGCTAAGGGTTATTCTACGAAAGTCCTTGTAGGAGACCTCATAAAGTCTACAGTCAATGAGTCGAAGAAAGTTACTGGGGGAGGGAATACTTGTCTAGGTTCAACATTACTTCTATACCCATTATCAATAGCTACTGGGTATACTTTATGTATGGGTTATGATACCTTAGAACCTACTAATATAGGTAAGAATGCGAAGGAGCTCATGTATAGGTATTCAACATCTTTAGACTCAGTATACTTTTACGACTCTGTTAGGGCTGCCTCCCCAAGCTATATTAGGAGGTCTGACGTTGTAGGTGACTTACCTAATGTTTGGGATGATGGTTATAGAGAGAAACTCTTGATTAGGAATTATAGGTTTTGGGATATACTTACATATAGTTCTAAAGATGATATCGTATGTAGGGAGGTAGTTGAAGGTTATGTAAGGTCTCTTAGGAATCTACTCTTCCTTAAGAATAGACTTAAAACACATGGTAATTGGAATTTAGCTCTAGTTGAGACATACCTCTATCAACTAACTCATGATATAGATACACTCATAGTTAGGAAGTACGGGTTTAAGACAGCTCAGGAGGTTTCTACGAAGGCTTCAGAAGTACTTAATACATGTCTAGAAGGTAGGGAGGGGTGTTGGTATAGTGTGAAGAACTTCGATGAAGAACTTACGAGAAGGAATATAAATCCTGGGTCTTCAGCAGATATAATAGTCTCTACGATAGCGTTGTACGTGGTTGAGAAGAGAGAGTCTATATTGAGGGTGTAATTTCTGAGTTGATTAGCTAGTAAGAATACTTAATTAGAGTTTAATGTATTTAGGTTTAGTGAATAGTGGTATCTCTTGAATGTAATTCTTACCTAATTGTAACGCTATCTCAGCTTTCATAAGTTCTCTCCCAAGATACATAGCATGTGATAGCTGTGATATTAGTCCAAGCTCAAGTACTTTATCTTGGATTGCCTTAGCGTTCTTACCTCTAATTAAGATCTTACCCTTCCTACCTATGTATAGAGCCTCTATACAGTTAAGTTCGTGGTCAACCCTAATCTTAAATACTCCTAACGGGTCTAAAGTATAGGGCCTCCACTCCTCAGAAGCTTCTATGAATGTATCATACCCTTCCTCAAACCTCACATCATATTTCTTCTTATCCTTCAGTATGAGTAATGATATTCCGAGATTCTTCGGTGGTGAGTTTTTATAATATGCTAACGTAGCCATTTGAGAAGCTACCTTCGCCTCAAACGTCGAGTCTCTAGCCTTCACACTCTTCTCAACAGTAAGTACTATACTAATACCGACTTCCTGAGCAAGCATAACTAAAGATGCATTCACACCAATACTATCAACATCTATAAGCTCAGTCACATTACCGATACCTGCTAGTAAGGGTGTTTTAGGATTCCGTTGTTTAAACATATAGTATGTTAGTAATGAAGTGAATAGTTGTCCGAAGGGTTCTAAGATAGCGTCCGCAAATACTTTCTCAAACCCCCTACATTTAACAGTACTCACAGTCTTCTCAAGAAGTTCTACCCTAGTGTTTAAGTCCTTAGGTATAGTACCTGTAATAGGGTCTCTAGGGATGATAACAACAGCTATATCCCCTTCAACACGTTTAACCTTATCTATATTAGTTAAGTCGATATTTATGACCATATCTACACCGGCTTCAATAGCTGAGTTAATCTCTTCAGGTATGGACGTATCTACAGCTATTGGTAAATCAAATTCCCTCTTTAACACCTTAACAGTTCTATAAACTTTATCTGGATGTGAGTGTAGAGCTTCAAAACCAAGTACTAGTATATCTGCACCCTTCTCAACATACTTAAAAGCCTTCTTAATAAGTTCTTCATCATCAAGTGTATGAGCTTCTGTAACCTCAGTAGCAACTCTAATTGGTGGTGGTGTTAGAGGTACCCTCAACTTACTGATAACAACGCTATTTTCATCTGTTAGAGAATCCTCAACATACCTTAATATCTTCCTATTCCCACCCTCAATAATATTACCTAACACTTCATCAGCAGGTACGTCTGGTGAGAGTATATCTAAGTTATTAAATCTTAAGACTTCTACGAGGTCGTAAGCGTTTATAGGGCCCTTAAGAGTCTTAATATTAACAACTCCCTCAACAACTCTCCCAGAACCTCTCGTAAGACCTGGTATTAATATGTAGTCATAGCCTTTAACGTTACGTTGTTTAAGGTAATATGCTACGTACTCAGCTGTGAGGAAGGCAGCGATCGGGAGGGGGGTGACTAATACATCAATTTCATGTTCTGTCTTAACCTCTGTGATAACCCTCCTTATTATCGGTTCTGCAAGCTTTCCTGTGACGATTAATATCTTAGCCGTAATACCACACTCAGTAATGAAATATTACTACTTACGTAAATAAACATAAATGGTTCACTACTTAGGTGGGTGTGTATGGGTTTGAAGACTATTGCATGGGCTGTGACTGGTGGTGGTGCTTATCTGAGGGAATGTGTGGACGTTATGGAGTATATGAAGAACGAGTTCAACCTTAAGATAACTATATTCTTGAGTAGGTGGGGTTATGAAGTAGCTAGGGTATTTGGTGTATTACCTAGGCTTAAGAATATTGCTCCTGGAGGGTATTATGAGGAGTTCTTGGTTGGGGATGAGGGGATGTACTATGTCGGTAGGGTTAACATGAGGAGGTATCTCGTAGTGGTTATAATGCCGGCTACAGCCAACACTATAGCGAAGATCGTATATGGGATCGCTGATACTGTAGCTACAGCATTATTTGCTCAGGCCGAGAAGAGTTCAGTACCTGTATTGATCCTCCCTACAGATACCCCAGACAAGGATGGCTACACAGTTACAGAACTACCTTGTCATGTTGATAGGTCTATATGTTCAACAATGAATTGTAGTGTGTGTGAACCCCTCATTAGATGCCCTGTTAGGGCTATTGTAGTAGTAGGTAAGTATCCGAGGGTGGACCTGAGTAGATGTGTAGGTTGTGAACTCTGTATGAGGGTATGTCCTTACGGAGCTGTTAAGTGTTGGGAGAAGATTAAGTTAATTCCTAGGTCGGTGGATTTAGAGAATATTGAGAAGTTATCTAGGGTGAGGAATGTCGTTATAATTAGAAATCCTTGGGAAGTGGTTGAGAAGGTTAAGGTATTACTGAGTAACTCTGCTTAGGGTTCATCCTACACAGAGTTTCGGGTGTGTAACGAGTTCTCTATACGTACTCTGAATCCTTTCTCTAAAACTCCTTAACTTCTCATGTATTAAGTAATCAGCTACAGTACCACATGCTTCCTCAATCCTCATATGCTTTACAAGATCTCTGAAATAACCTCCAATAACACCCTCACCAATCGCTACATAACCTTGAGCACCCTCCTTACTAATCACAGCACCTTTAAGAGGTTGAGCATATATTACTTCAACATCTTTTAGGAACTCCTGTAGGAGTTTCTTAACGAGTCCTACCCTACTATGCCTACCAGTCAACACTACCGTCTCTGCTTTAGGACTAGTAACTAAGGCCCTCATAACATCCTTCGAAACAGCTTCTATGAAACCCTTAAATACTGAGGCTAGGGGTTCCTCACCATTCTCATAAGCTTTCGCAAGGACGTTCATATCGAAAGTGTTTGTATAGTAGAATATACCTCCGTGGAATACATCCCACCTATCCCAACTACCTACCCTAACAACAACCTCTAAGTCTAGAGACCCTGCCGTAAGTGTTCCTATTGACGCGTAAGTACCGCCAATACCATCAACTACTTCACCGTTACTTACAGCTATAACTGCATTATAACCAAATCCAAGCTCAACTACAACTATATTAACATCACTATAATCTAGACTTTCCCTCCGACTAAAATCATAGATAGCTAGAAACGTAGCTGCGAGCTTATCCACAGTACCCATATCTAACTTATTAAACTTCCTATACGTAGGTACTGTCGGGAGTAGTATTATGGATGGTAGGAAGAGTACCCTACCACCATACTTTCTAACTAAGTACTCTACAACCTTAGCTAATGCTTCATAGACCCAAATACCTACCTCACCAGCCTTAACACCCTTCTTAATATCATCCTCAGTACTGAGGAGTAGTAACTCTATAGCGAACCTACGCGGATTTAAAACCTCACTACCCTTAGTTACTGGTACTCCATAACCTGAAGGTGCGACTATGTAGTCAGCCTCTAAAGCCTCCACAACATCTACTAACACGTCCGGGTTTTCAGCAATAGTAGCTGTATCAACACTCCTCTCAGCTCTTACAACACCATCTTCAAGGACCACTACGTCGAAGGTCTTAGTCCCTGGATCTATACCTAAAACCCTCAACCCCTTCACCAGTTCTAGAGCTCTTAATAAACTCTACAATACCGTTAAATTTCTTTAGTAAGGCGGTATAAACTAACCTCTAGCTTAACTCAAGCTCCTATCTAATGTAGTTGATGATATACTCGTATAACATGAGTCTAAGCTAATACATTCTGAACCGTCAGAATANTTCTCTAATCTACAGTTTAGTACTAGTAGTTTAGTCCCTANAGGTATTTCACTATACCTCATCCGTAAACTCCTTACTAAAACTCTCCCAAAATCACATTCTGCAACGTATGTATAGGGCATTATATATGATGATATATCCTCTACAATGACTAGCTCACCACTAAAGAACTCATAACTCTCCACACAAGTAGGTCTTACACTCTCCCTACAAGATACTATTCGTATACTGTAGACAGTAGTTCCGATAACTCCCTCCAACACCCTATTCCTTAGTAATGTAGCTCTAGTCTTCAGGTCACAACCCTCAAACTCATCAACTACTTCTAAAGGTCTACTAACCCCTCCCTTCCTCAACTCCTTAAGTCTCCTATACACTTTAGACCCAACAACCCTATCCCTAATAATTAGGTCTACATCCCTCGGCTTAATACCATCCAATAGTACTGATACTAAGTAACTCCCAGTTAAACCAACCTCACTTAACTCACCCGGTTTAAGACCCCCTAGGATTAAGTCTACCTCCTGAGGAAGCTTCGGCCAGAACTCCCTGTTGAAGGGGTCGAATACCTCCTCTACCTCATCCCTCCTTAACAACGGTACCTCCAGCTTTAAACACTCATTATACCTCAGAACCCCAAACCTTCTAGCTATATCTAAAGCCCTACTTAAACTCTTAATCTTTGAATGGTTAATAATATCGTATCGAGGGTAAGCAATTACGTAGTCATCAAAATGTTCACACCCCTTAACAACCCATAAGTAATTCCTAAACTTAATCAAGTATCCCTCAATCATATATACCTATATACCCTACTACATAAGTAGTTAAAACCTAAACTACGGAAAAACATATAATTAGTAAGTAATTACTCAGTAGTTAGTGGTATTAGGATGAGAGGGTTTAGAGATAGGGATTTCTTAGAATCTAATGAGGGTTTAATCTTCTGTGTAATCGGTAATACACACCCGGTTGATAGGGTGGTAGCGTATTTGAAGTACGTACCGTATTANTCCTCAAGTATTAGGACTAAGTGGGGTAGGGATGGGGTAATGTATGGTAGGATTCTACCATACTATAGTGCGTTAGGGGTTAAGAGTACTGTGGATTACCTAAGAGAACACCACCCAGAGTACTTAGTCTTCGATAAGTATAGGTCGATAGAACTGATAGAAGTACCTAAGTATAGAGTTAAAACTCATTTTAAACCTGAGGAGAGACTACAGGAAATACTTACCTCACAACGAGATGAGTTAGAGAGATTAGCTTTAGAGTTAGTTGAGGTTTTATCAGATATGACGAACGTAAGTCTAAGTAATTTCGGGGTGACAGGGTCTCTACTCCTGAAGATACATAATCTACAGTACTCAGATATAGATATAGTTGTCTACGGTCAACGTAATGGTTGGATTGTTAGGGATACTTTAAAGGAAGTATTACGTAGTGGGAGGAAACCTTATTTCTCCTTACCTAAGGGGGAAGTACTTAAGGAATGGTGTAGGGATATAACATCACATCATCCTTTAAGTCTGGAGGAGGCGATGATCCTTTACAGTAAGTATAAGTGGAATAGAGCTATTTATAATGGGAGGCAGTTCTCTATACACCCAGTTAAGTTAGAGGATGAAGTTGATGAACGTTGGGAGGATAAGATCTATAGACCTTTAGGTCTTGTGAAAGTGAGGGCTAGAGTTGTAGATAGTAGTAACTCTATCTTCATGCCAGCTATATACGTAGTCAGTGATGTTAAGGTATTAGAGGGTAATTCCCCACCTACTCAAATATCAAGAATTGTTAGTTATGAGGGTTTATACATAGACCTTGCTGAGCCTGGAGATGAGGTAATAGCTTATGGAAAGCTGGAGGAGGTTGAAGATCTAAGACGTGGGGAGGTATATTATCAAGTTACGGTAGGTACTTTCGAAGCTAACGGTAAAGACTATATCAAACCTATAAGTTGGGCTGAAACTAAACATATTAATTCGGAAACTCTAACTACTAATTAACTCTACAACCTTCTCTAATATTGAATATCATCGGGGTTCTATAATTTCTGAACCTTAAGAAATTTAAGTGATGGGTTATGTAGAGTATTAGGTGTAGGATTTGGTTAAACTATTAATCTCAATAAAGAACCCCTCAGAACTTGAGAGTGCTGTACGTGGTGGTGCTGATATTATTGATGTTAAAGACCCTTCTAGAGGTAGTCTAGGATTACCTGATTATAGTATTTTGAGGGAGGTGTTAGGGATTATTAGGAGGTCCGGTATATCTGGGGTAGAGGTTAGTTTTGCTGGAGGTGATGTTAGGGAGTTTAAACCGGATTTAGAGTATATAGCCTATACTGCCGGGTCTTTAAATGTTAACTACTTTAAAGTAGGTTTTGCGTTGAAGTCTGTAGATGAGGCTAGAATGATTGGGTTGAGGATATCAGATATCTTAAGCTCATTCAATACTAAGTTAGTCTTAGTAGGGTATGCTGATTTTAAACGTATCGAGTTTATCGAGCCTTTAGAAGTTATTGACATAGCTAGAGGTGTAGAAGGAGATGTCGTAATGATTGATACATATGCAAAGGATGGTAAGACAACATTTGACTTCCTAACTAGGAACTACTTAGAGGACTTCACTGAGAAAGCACGTGAGAATGGTTTAATGTCTGCCTTAGCCGGAGGTTTAAAGAAGTATCACGTCCATGAAGCTATTAGACTAGGATTTAATATAGTTGGGTTTAGAGGAGCTGTCTGTACTGGTGGTAGGGATGGAGTGGTTTCGGAGGAGCTTATAAGAGAGATAAAAAGAGAGATAAAGGAAGTAATCTCCTCAACTACTAAACCATACCTACATTACTAGTTATCCAATATTTTCCTGACTTTGTAGGGAGGCTTTAGTAAGATGTATCACGGATTTATTAGAAGTATATGTTACTAGGGTTAGATGCTCGTTTAAGACGTTATGAGGATGTAATCCTCAGGTTCTTCATTCACTATATAACGTAGTAGGTAGGGTTTTAACATGTTGTATATTACTAGTGGTATTTTAACTCTATAGAGTAGTTCTGGGGTATAGGGGTCAACGATATCTCTACTTAGTTTCTGTAGTTCGGTGATGGTCATTCTCCTAATTAAATTGCTTCGAACATATGGAATAGTATCTAAGGGCTTAGCTAGTATTACTGTATCTGCTTTTAAAAGACTAGCTATATATACTGCTATTGAGTCGCTAGTCACATCCCAACTATGTGGGAGTTCATTAACTGTCCTCACTACCTTATAAGGCATTAAAACTGGTATCTTACCATTATCTACAGCATTATATGTTTCTGGAGGGTTGTACGTCTCTACGAAGAGTCCTGACTCATCAAGGCTTAAGATGTAAGTACCGTACATCTCCATAGCTTTAATTGCAAGCCAGTGTGCTACATCATCGTTAAAACCTACCCTCCCCTGTAACTCCCTCACGAAATCAGCGAATACACTACCACCAGGTATTACCACGAACCTAGCTACCTTAATCAGAGATCTTAACTCACGTAATGTCTCTTTAATAACTTCTTTATAGTTAATTAAATGACCAGATAACTTAAGAACTACTAATTTACCCACTACTAACAACCCTGCTTAACACCATCAACGTTAAGGCGTATGAGGGGAGTACACCTGTTACTCCCTTACCTACAAGCTCATTAATACTTACTACCCTCTTAAAACCAGCTCTCCTACTAGCCTCAGCTGCTAAGAACTCACCAAGACCTGCTGTTATGGCTGTGAATCTATCTAGGTTAACTCCTTGAGATGCTAACCAAGACCTAATCTGCATTAATGCCTCAAACACTGTAAAGACTTGTTTCTCATAGATATACCGGGCAATCTCAACAGCTTCTGCAAGATTGATGATGTTAGAGTCAGCACAGATTATACGGGCGATCCTCTGCATAGCTTCTTCTAAACTCTTCCCCCTACCATCAGCTGTCTCAGTAGTGTAGTCCTCACTACTGATGTTACCTAATAGTAGATGTACATCACCTATTAAGGAGAACCTCTCTGAAGATACTCGAGTATAGAACCCCTTATACGGAACACTACTCACTAGAGTAGCTACATTACCTCTTAAAATACCTGTGTAGACTAACTCACCATAAGTTAGCTTCTCAGGGTCTGTATAACCTCTAACCCTTACATCACAGTCAACCATAGGTATTATCGTAGTAGTTGTACTACCTATATCTACGAGTACAGCATCATGTATACCCCACTCAGAACACTTATACTTCATCAACCACGCAGTAGCAGCCCAATTAGCAGCAGCTACTCTTAAGTAATTTCTTACAGCCTCAGTAGAGTCTGTAAGATTCATATCAACTGTTACGTAGTATGTCTTTTTAGAGTCTCTGAACACCTCCTCAACAACTTCAACGATGGTCTTAACCCCCTCATACTTCGTCCTAAATATATCAGAGAGTTCAGCAGTCATAGCCACACCTACATAGTATTCCCCCGACCTTAGGGGAAGACCTCCTTTAACCTCCTCAAGTAGTTGTTTAAGAGATCCAACACCTCTTAACCATAACGGATGATACCTACGTATTACGTCAGTAACACTCACATCCCTCCCATCAGGTGTAGGTATAGTGTTGACAACCTTAACATTAGCACCTCCTATATCGAGTCCGAGGATATGCATTCAAACCCCACGATAAGTATTACCTCACAACCTTAAATTACTCATCACATTATCCCTACTTTATTTTTTTAACTATTTAGTAGTATTATCTCGGTGGTTATGGTTTGATAGAGGTTATCCCAGTATTAGATATCATGGGTGGTTTAGTCGTTCACGCAATTGCAGGTCGTAGGGAGGAATATAAACCGTTAAAAGAGAGTGTATTAGCAGATAAGCCAGACCCTCACCTCATCCTAAAAAACCTTAAGAATATGGGTTTTAAGACTGTCTACATAGCTGATCTAGACGCTATTATGGGGAGGGGAGGTAATAGTTATGTGATTCATGTTGCAGAGGCGTTGAATTTTAACGTATTAGCTGATGTTGGGAGGGTAGGTCTAAGTTTAACTGATACTGGTAAGGTATCATATGTTATTGGTACAGAGTATATGAGGTATCCTAATGAATTAGAACTCCTTAACGGTAGGGTAGTAAGTCTGGATATGTATGGGAGTGAGGTATTATTCAATAATACTCGTAGGAGGGTGGATGAAGTTATTGAGGACTTAAGGATGGTAGAGTTTAAGAAGGTCCTCGTCATCGATTTAAGTCGAGTAGGTACAGGGTCTGGAGTGAATAAGGCTATAATCTTAGAATTAATTAGGTATTTTCCTGGAAAGCTTATTGTTGGAGGAGGTGTTAGAGAGGAAGGTGATATACTGTATTTAAGGGATTTAGGGGTGGTTGGGGTTTTAGTAGCTACAGCAATACATAAGGGGGTTATACGTAGACCAATGTATTAGTGAGTGTACTTCCTATCAATTTATGGTGTTGTCCTTGAAGATCCTCATATCAGAGTACGTGTTGAGTACTTATCAAGACCTTTACCTTGACTTACTACCTGAAGCATATGCTATGGTGATCACTCTTGCTAAGACTTTAAGTATGGCTGGTTGTACAGTTTACTTAACCATTAGTAATAAAGCTCCTAGAATACCTTGGGATAAAGTAATAACTGTAGGGGGTGGGGAGGGGTACTACTACTTAATCGAACGTATGAAGGAGGACTTCGACTGGGTAGTACTTATCGCTCCCCCATTAGAACTTATTAAGCTATCTAGGATAGTCGGTAGTAAGCTCTTAGGCCCACCACCTACATTAGTTGAAGTCTTTTCAAATAAGTACACTACCTACCTCACCCTTAAGAGATGTGGGGTTAAAACACCTGAGACCGTACTCGTGGATGACTCATCACATAATATATGTTTAGATAATCTGAACCCACCCTACGTAGTAAAACCAACCCTCTCAGCAGGTTCTGAAGGTGTTTACCTCACTAAGAGTGAGAGTGAGGCTGTAGAACTCATACATAGGATTAGAAGACATGACCCTAACAGTGAAGTCTTAATACAGGAGTACGTGGATGGTGTACATGGGAGTATATCAGTTATTTACGGGGAGGATAGCTACTTACTATACTCCCTAAATCTACAACTCATAATTCTAAGTGGGAATAGACTTAAGTATATGGGTGGGGTACTACCTATTAGGAATCGAGTATTTAAGGAGAAGGTTGAGGACATACTTAATAATATATTTAAGTGTTATCCAGAACTTAGAGGTTATATAGGCTTAGATGTTGTATGGGATGGAGAGGATGTATACGTTATTGAAGTCAACCCTAGAGCTACAACTTCAGTTATCGGTATCTATGAAGTCTTCCCACAACTAGGTGAGTTCTTAGTTAAATCAGTANGTAGNTACCGAAGTAAGAACGAACACTACTTCCTAGGTGATCTAGTGAGCGATTATGCATACTTCCTCATACTTAGTAAGACAACTCCAACACTTGCTAATGAGAGAAATATTAATGTGGGTGACTCCCCCAACAGTATCTTAGTAGGTAAGTCAAGATCTAAAGATGTTGTTGTAGATAGAGTTTTAGAGCTCTTACGTACTAATAAATTAGTATACGACCTTACACAGGTATTCACTACTCATTAAGCTCTACTTAACGTAATAACTCCTCACACCATCAAATACTTCCTAATTCACTCCCTTCTAATCGATTTAACTCTCTACCATTTACTCCTCAACGACCCCTCCATCTACTACCTAAACTATGGAAGTCTAATCCCTGCCAGAGTTAATCATAGTTCTTCTTATAGAAGGATAACTTCATGAAAACTACCTAGTCTATAAAACTTCATCGAACATTACGAGTAATTATGAACTCTGAAAACCTAACTTACTAGTAACGTAGAACTTAATGTAGGTGTGAGATTTAAAAAGATTTACTTGGTTGAGAGCATTGCCTTACCTATTTCATAGGCAGCTCTAAAGTCGAATATACCTTTTGGTTCTTGTAATGCTTTCCTAATTAACTCCGCTTCAATTTTATTTTTGAGTGTACCTATGACTAAAGCACCTACCCCATATACTCCAGGTATGACTTCCTTTCCATCCCATTTAGGATCTAGACCTTCTATACCGTAGGGTGGGACTGCATTACAGTCTGCAACTACTTTCACCTTCTTACCATAGGTCTTCAAAGTATTTAGTGGGAGGAGTTGTACTCCTGGAGCACCTGTAGCAAGTACTATATCTGCATTCTCTATAGCCTTCCCTACATCTTCTGGAGTCCTAGCTTGGAAAGGCTTTACAACATCCGTCTTTAACTCTTCATTAATTTTACTCGCTACCTTCTGCGCTCTAGTAATCTCTCTTGAAGTTACGATTACTTCTACAGCCTTCTCAGCTGCGTAGAGCCATGCAGCTGCAACTCCGACAGGGCCTGTACCGGCTAGGACTGTAACGTTCTTACCCTCAATACCGCCTAGACCTAACTTCCGTAGTACTTCTAAAGTCTTTACTACAGCTGCACTAGCTGTTGTGTAAGAACCTCTTGGGTCAACTATTACTGAGAGTTCGAAGGGTGGGAACATACACTTCCTAATCTTCTCAACGATTGTATTCACAGTTTCTAATTCTTTCCCATTAACGAAGACTTTAGTGTATTTTATTCCTTTAGGACCCCTAGGGAATAACGCATCATAAACTATCTTCTCAACATCTTCAGGAGTTACATTCTCATATTTAAGTACTACTACATCGGGTATGAGGTCTAACGTCATGAGTATATCGAACGGACTTGCATGTTTATCAGTATCTAAGAATATGAATACAGGTTTGAATTTAGCTTCAGACATTACTACTTCCCTACTTCTTCCTAATCCTCTGTAATATCCTTAAGAGTTCTAAATCCCCTTGATAATCCCCTGCACATGTCGCGATAATCCCATCAACAAGACCTTCAAGCCTCTCAGCAAACTCAACAGCTTTATCTAATGTTGTTGTGGGTTGCCAACCAATCTTCCTTAATATCTCTACATTACGTGGTGTCTCTATTAGGAAGTAAGTATATAGGGGTATATTCATTCCCTTAAGTTCCTTCGATACCCCCTCAAGTATTGGTAAGGTCTCCTCAGTAAGTCTCATAAAGAACGCGAAATCCCACCCAGTCTTAACCCTCTCAACTATATCCTTCACACCAAACTCCTTCACACCATACCTCTCTCTCCAAGGTCTTGGAGATAGTAGGCATCCGAGTTTTAAGGTTTTTATCTTAACTTCTCTTCTTAGGAAGTCTCTAGCCTCCTCCGACCTCTTCCAGTACTTAGGCCCTAACGGATCCCCGTATTTAGGCTCATCACCCATAGTTATAGCTATACCGTCTAGACCAACAGCTTCAGCTGCTAATGCTAAAGCACCTACCTCTACAGGACCTTTATAATTTAATATGAATATCGGTATTACTACCTTATCAGGGTATTTAACCTTCAATACACAACCAACTGCAGTACCGCTAGGTGCTGGGATACCAGCCGCACTATCAGTTATATTCCAACCATCAGCTAAGTCCTTAGTCTCTTCAGCTATCTTTAAGAATTTTCTCGTAGGTACAAACTCATGTAGAATCTTCGTATTATCCACCCAAGTAAATCTTAAAGCTGGGTTTAAAAATATTAACATATTATCGAGTGTTATTACAGGGTAATGAGCATCATTAAAATATACCCCCGTTTAGAGTACTTCACAACCCCTTCATACACTTACAATACCGCTAATTGGGATGAGGTCCTAATGCTGGAGATTAAAATCTAGGACCACTAGCTAAAGGCTTTTATTTATGTTTTTAAGTTGGTAGAGGGAGTGGTCTACGGTATACTCGTACCTTAGCTGTTGTGGAGGTGAGGTATATGAAGGAATTATTTAAACCTAGNAATGTTGTAGTTGTTGGGGCGTCTAGAGAGCCTGGGAAGGTAGGTCATGCCGTATTAAGGAATATTATTGANAGTGGTTTTAAGGGTGAGGTATACCCGGTAAATCCAAGAGCTGATAAGNTATTAGGATTGAATGCCTATAAATCTGTCTTGGAAGTCCCTGGAGATNTAGACTTAGCTGTTATAGTTATTCCAGCACAAGCTGTTTTAGATGTTATGGAGGAGTGTGGTAGGAAGGGTGTTAAATATGCTGTTGTGATTAGTGCTGGGTTTAAGGAGATTGGTGGTGAGGGTATTGAGAGGGAGGGNAAACTTATTGAGATTGCTAGGAAGTATGGGGTTAGGGTTGTAGGTCCGAACTGTTTAGGTATTATAGACCTACATACCCCACTAAACGCTTCATTCGCTTCAATACCTGAGACTAAGGGTGGTATAGCATTTATTTCACAGAGTGGAGCACTCCTCTCAGCAATTCTTGATTGGGCTCCTAAGGCGGGGATAGGGTTTTCAAAAATCGTTAGTTTAGGTAATAAGGCAGACCTTAATGAGGTGGATTTCCTAACTTATCTAGGGGAGGACCCTGAAACTAAGGTAATACTACTTTATCTTGAGTCTATAGCTGATGGTAGGAGGTTTATAGAGGTAGGTTCTACCGTGACGAGGAAGAAGCCTGTGATACTACTTAAGGGCGGTATCACAGAGGCTGGGGCTAAGGCAGCTCTAAGTCATACTGGCTCTATGGCTGGTGGGATTACAGCACTTAAAGCAGCTTTAAGGAAGGCTGGGATTATTCAAGTATCATCAGTTTCAGAATTATTTGATATGGCTATAGCGTTTAACTCACAGCCTATACCTACAGGGAGTAGGGTCGGTATTGTAACTAATGCTGGTGGTGCAGGGGTAGTGATTTCAGATTTACTCGTATCTAGAGGGCTTAAGCTTGCAGAACCCTCTAGACACACTGTAGATTACCTCAGGAGTGTATTACCTCCTGTAGCTAGTGTATATAACCCTGTAGATGTTATAGGTGATGCGAAAGCTGATAGGTATGGAGTTGCTATTGAAGCANTACTNAGAGACCCTAATATCGATAGTCTCTTAGTCATACTAACACCTCAAGTTGTGACAGAGCCTGAGGAAACAGCTAAGGTTATAGTGGAGTTAAGTAGGAGGTATCCGTCAAAACCGATCTTAGCTATATTTATGGGGGGAGGGAAGGTGGAGAAAGCTACTAGGATCCTAATAGAGAATAATATACCAGTATATGATATGCCTGAGAGAGCTGTTACAGCAGTCCTCGGACTCTCTAACTATAGAGAGTTTAGAGAACTCTTAACTAAGGCTTTAGAGTATGTTGAGGTATTTGATGTAGATAAGGAGAAGGCTTTAGAGATTATTGAGGAGGTGAGAAGGCAGGGTAGGAGGGTACTGTTAGAACATGAGGCTAAGGAGATCGTAAGGAGTTATGGAATACCTGTAGTACCGACAAAGTTAGCTGTAAGTGAGGATAGAGCTGTAGAGATTGCAAGGAAGCTTGGGTACCCAGTAGTTGTTAAGATATCCTCACCAGATATAATTCATAAGTCTGATATTGGAGGAGTTATCACTAATTTAAAATCTGATGATGAAGTTGCTGAGGCATTTAGGACAGTGATTTCTAATGCTAGGAGGTACGTACCGACAGCTTCAATCTACGGTGCTACAGTACAGAAGATGGTTCCTAAGGGGAGGGAGGTTATAATTGGTGCGACNAAGGATCCAGTATTCGGTCACTTAATAATGTTTGGGCTTGGAGGGATTTATATAGAGTTGTTTAAGGATGTTTCGTTCAGACTCGCACCACTCTCTATGTATGAGGCTAAGGAGATGATAACTGAGACGAAGGCCTACACCTTATTGAGGGGGTTTAGAGGTGAACCTCCTGCAGATATAAATTCTATAGTTAACATACTTCTAAGGGTGAGTAAGTTAGTTACGGATATTCCGCAAATAGTAGAAATAGATATAAACCCATTATTTGTATATGAGATAGGAGCTATCGCAGTTGATGCTAGAATAATTATTGAGTAGGTGTTTTGGATGGTAAGAACGATATTTGTAATAGGTGGGAAGGGGAAGACTGTCTTAATATATGGATTATTAAAGAGGTTCTTAGCTGAAGGGTTGAAGGTAGGGTATTTCAAACCTATCTCGAAGGCTAGATATAGATTCCCATCAATGATGCATTACGTAGACCCAGATGTTATCACTATGAAGCAGGCATTAAATTTAGAGGATAGTCTTGAAGATATAAATCCTATCATCATCACTAGAAATGTCCTAGACTTCAAGAATAATGTAGAGTTGTTAAGGAAGAAGATTGAGGAGGCTTATAATAAAATAGTTTATGGGAAGGATATCGTCTTAGTTGAGAGCTATCCGAGTTTAGAGGTGATGACATCTATAGGTCTTCCAATACCTCAATTAGCTAAGATGTTCAACGCTAAAACATTATTCATATTAAATGCTAAGGATAAAGACGTTATTGATGAAATCATAGATACTGTTATACTGTATAATTGTTATTTCGAACATTATGGAGTTAAAATAGATGGTGTGATAGTAAATAACGTACCTATCTACTATAGTGAGAGGGTTGAGGATGTTATCGTACCTGAGTTGGAGAGATTAGGGTTTAAAGTGTATGGTGTTATTAGAGAGAAGGTGAAGTTAGCAGCTCCTACAGTCGGTGATATAGTTGAGGCCTTAAACGCTGATGTACTTGAGAATAAAGATAAACTCAACAATATTATAGAGGATGTGTTAATTGGTGCTATGACCCCTACAGCAGCTTTAAGATGGTTTAGAAGGGCTGTTAATGCAGCTATAATCACTGGAGGTGATAGGACTGACTTAATAATAACTGCGTTAGAGACTAGACCGAGTGTAGTAATACTTACTGGGAATTTATACCCAGATATAGGTGTTTTGATAAAAGCTCGTGAGACAGGAACACCATTACTTCTAGTTCCCTACGATACCTACACTACAGTTGAGAAACTTAAGGAGGTACAGTCTATAGTAACTACAAGTTCCTTAAAAGCTAAAGAAAGTGAGATTCTAGAGACTATTGAGAAGGAGGTTAAATGGAGAGAACTCATACAGTGAGGATGAAGGTCATGATTTCAACTTAATTTTATTTAGTCAGCACATATATAGCCATAACCTCCAAACTCTACCTCTATTGAGGGGATCTCTATCCTTAAGTCTTTAGCAAGTCTTAGTATTAGCCTAGCTGTTAAGGCACGTGCTAACCCTAACGCTGCTTCACATACTGCAGAGGTCTCCTCTGATAAGTAGTGAGGAGCTGATTTATCAAATAGTATTTCAGATGATGGTGGTAGTCCCTCCTCCCCAGCCCATATAACTAAGACTACCGGTACTCGTGGTAATGTATATACCTTCACAGCTGCATCCCCAATATCTACTGACTTATAATTAAATGGTTCTGCAGTAGTGTACAGTAGCTGTGGGTTTACTCCAAAAACCTTCTCAATGATTGTAATATTCCTCCTAAGATTTGGACAGTGAACGAAAGGACATATCTGTCTTGATAATGAAACTAACTCACCACTCTCCCCAATATCTACTTTTGTCTCAGCGTAGAGTGAGAGGATGAAGTATACCCCAACTGCTTCCCTCTGAGTTAAGTACCTCCCTAAAATATTATCGTATATAGCTCCGGTTTCAAGGTCTAACGTAAGTCCGAAGAACTTCAGCTTATCCTCTTTCTCGAAACCTAACCTCCCAGGTAAGGACCTTATCTTACTTCCTACCTTATCCCACGAGTAGAGTTCCCAGAATGACAAGACTTACTAACCCCTAAGAGGTTAACCCGTAGTAGTTTTTAAGTTTATGACTTAACTACGGAGTTAGATGAGGTTGATGTTCCTTGCGATTTGGTAAGCTACTTCTAAAGCTTTAGAGTTTCTTGGTATATTTAATAACGGTATTCCATTAGCGATGTATTCAGCTATATACCCATCCTCAGGTATCGTACCTACATACTTAAACATGTTTTGAGAAGCCCACTTAATTACAGCTTCCTCCCTCGTACTCGGTAGTCTATTCCCTACAACGTATATATCATTAATCCTCAACCCTACCTCCTTAATCACCTCCCTCATCTTCTCAGCTGTTTTTAAACTCATGAGGGAGTTATCAACGACTATGATGAACGTATTTACATGCCTATCCAACCTCCTATTTAGATGTTCTAAACCAGCCTCCATATCCATTAAAACCACACTGTAGTGTTGGACTAACTTACCGAGGATTCCTGAGAGGAGGGAGTTGACATAGCAGTAACATCCCTCACCCTCACCCCTACCCATAGCGATGAAATCAAATCTCTCTGCCTCAACGATACAGTCCCTCATAATGTAGTATTCTAGAAGAGCACTCTTCTCAAAACCAAATCTATCAAGTCTCTCAAACCCCCTCCTAAACTCCTCAGCAACATCACCGATACTCTTATTAATTGATAACCCTAAAATCTGCGGTAAGTTCATTGCTGGGTCTGCATCAACAACTAAGACATCATCTTCTGTAGACTCCTCTAACAGTACCTTAAGTAGGAGTGCTGTAAGTGTGGTTTTACCTGTACCGCCTTTACCGGATATAGAGACGTAGAAAGGTCTCTTAGGCACTATAAACACCTACTAACTAGGTGGTTTCCAAGGTTTTATATTCCTACTAGCATCCCTCCATACAGGGAATAACTCCTTCTTCCCCGGTAACATAAAACCTGCTTGATACTCATCCATGAAATCACTATCTAGTAATAACTCTATAGATGCGAGTAGTTTTGCAACTCTCTCAGCCTCAACTCTATAATCTTCTGAGAGGAGTGTGAGTATAGCCCCACCTAACGAGCCATTACCTATGTACTCTACCCTAGCGTTAGTGAACTCAGGTATCATACCGATAGTCATAGCACTATTTAAGTTGAGGTAGTTTCCGAAAGCTCCGCATACGTACACTTTCTTAACGTTATGTACTGTGAGGAGCATTTTCTTTAGTAGTATTGATATAGCACTACAGACAGAGGATTTAGAATCTATAATGTTGTATAGGTCATCCTCAGTAACAACTATATCCTTACCTGTAGCGGATTCCTCAGCAGGTACAACAACGTATTCGTACCCCTTACCCCCTTTCCTAATGTACGGACAACCACAGTCTCTATAGAACTTCCCGAACACATCGATTAAGCCGTTGACGAAGAGTTGTGCTAGGAGGTCTATATAACCAGAACCACATATACCGATAGGTTTAACATTATCTACTGTCTTATAAACTGCTTTACAAGTCTTAGGATCTATCACTACACTCTCAATAGCTCCTGCAATAGCTCTAACACCGTGTGTTAAACCCCAACCCTCAAATGCAGGCCCTGCAGGTGCTGTCGTACCTAAAAACCAATCCCTACAACCAATCACAACTTCAGTATTAGTACCTATGTCTATGAGTAATACAGGTTCTTCTGAGAAGTTTAACCCAGCTGTTATTATATCCCCTACTACATCACCACCTAAAAATCTACCAGCACATGGGAGTACGTATACATCAGCATTTCTATTCACGTTAAGTCCTACATCCCTTACCTCTAACCAATACGGGGTTCTAGGTACTTCTGCACGTTCTTTAAATGATTTTATTAGTGGGTAAGGGTTAAGACCTACGAAGAGGTAAGTCATTACAGTATTACCTGCTACTGTAACCATGTATATGTCCTCCCTAGCTATCCTATACTTCCTACAGAACGTATCGGTGATGGTGTTTATAGTCTCTACAACAACTCTCTGCATCTCCCTCAACCCATCCTTCCTATCAAGTACGAATCTAACTCTAGAGATTACGTCCTCACCATAGATTAACTGTTTATTAAATTCAGATATAGTATCTAAGACCTTACCCCCAACAATATCAACTAGAGCTACAGCAACTTTAGTTGTACCTATATCTACTGCTAACCCGTAAAGTCCTCCCCTACCCTCACTAACATCTAGAATTTTCTTCTTAACATCATTTAATATTATAGAAACTCTATCCACTCCCTTACTACTAACTTCAGAGAACCTCTCTAAAACACCTACACCAGGTCTATACGTAGAGATGACCTTAGGTATGTTATGTACGGAGATGGTTTCCTGCCTGATCATAGGTCTAGGCTTAATACTCGGTAGTAGTACGGAAGACTGTAACCTCGGCCTCCCTATCTGACTCTCAACAGGGACTTCAACCTCGACATCCTCCATAACCTTAGTTAAGCAGGCTAGTACATACCCTCTCTCAACCTCTTCACGACTTAATAAATCACTCCTTCTAGCCTCAACCCTACCTCCTCTCACAACAACCTTACACTTCCCACAAAGTCCTTTACCCCCACATACACTCCTAATACCGATACCGTATCTAATAGCTGCTTCAAGAATTGTAGTACCCTTAACTACCTTAGCTACTATGTTATGTGGTAGGAAACGAACAACACATTCCTGTTCTTCAGCTACTATACCTAACACCTCAGAATACTTCTAGGGTTAAGCCTACCTAACAGTAAAAATAAGGATTTATTACTTATTCATAAGCCTGTAAGTTCCTTAATCTTCTCTGGAGTCCAGTTCTTCTCTAACCACTTACCAATCTCTGAAGAGTCTGTAGGTCCTACCAACACCCTCCACTTCGTCATATCCTCTACCTCCCCAGAAACCCTCGCTGCTTTCCCAGGTATTATTAGTACTCTATGACTTACCCTCTTCTCAAGCCCTGTAGATTTGATGGTCTCAGCAACCTTATCACCTGTGAACTTCCTACCAGCTACGCTAACATCTACAGCAAGACCTTCAGTATCTATAACTAATAACCACGCATTTACTTTAGCCTTCTCAGCATCACTTAATACTAGTGAGTATGTTAATGCGTAATTCGTAGTTACTAGTACTGGGCTCATCTCATCAGGTTTTCCAATCTCTCTTAAGCCAGGTGGTACTGAGACAGGTTTTCTAGGGTCTGTATATAGTTGAAACCTCCACATTACTTGAGGTAGTAAGACCCACCCATCTAGGGAGTGTACGATGATTAAATCTGCATAACGTGTCATAAGCATTACTGCTAATATAGCCTCCCACCACATCACATCCTTAAGATCCCCGCCCATCTGAGCCCATACAGAGATAGGCGTACCTACTAATGGGTATCCAGCATATCTCCAGAGGTCGTAAGCTGCTTTATACCTAAGCCATGAGTAAGCCTTAATAGTATATGATAGACCTCCAACCCCTACAAAACAACCTGGGTCTAGAGCTAACTCCTTCAACTCCATACCCTCAGATAACGTCTTAGCTAGTGAGACAAGCATGTCTAGGTCTCCGGGGACTGTGATAGTTAGTGGTACATCAAACCTCTTCGCAATCTCAGCCATCTCCCTCCAATTATCCTTAGTAGCAGCATAGATTAGAGGTCTGTGATGTGGTGGGTTGAGGACGTCTAACGCAGCCTCTACTACTGTCGGGTTTGTCGAGCAGAGGATTAATGGTAAGGTACTGTTTTCAGCTACTGTGTAGACAGTCTTCGCGAATTTCTTCGGGTCGTTAGTTACGGACCTAACAGCAATAGCATCCAACTTAAGTTTCTGACCTACATACTCATACTCGAAACCCTCTATCATCTTAACCCTCTTAATAATGACTTCAGCCTCCATAGAATCATCTACATCAACAGCTATTGCTGTTGGGTTATGATACTTTAACTCATGTCTGAATAAAACATACTTACCACCTATTTTAATAATTCTTTTAGGGCTCCTTAACACTACCTCCTTTATAGGGGGTGAGAGGAGTCCTCTTAACTTCTCATAACTCCCCCTATACCTCTCCTCCTCAATTAGTGGGGGGCAGTCCTCTAACTTAACTTCTAGACTTATGAGTCTTACTGCAAATGCCATACAGTTTGCTTCTCCACACCTCCCACAATTTGTCTTTGGTAGGAGTTGGTATACCTCGATCGGTGTTGGAGGTTTCCAAGGCATTTAAATCACCGGTAAACTCTTTGATAACCAGTCTAGAGCTTTCTCAGGTTCTCTAGGTTTAGGTTCAGAGAATAAGTACTCTCTAACAGCCTTCATAGTCTTTACTGTTAGTGGGTGTACTAACATGTAGTAGTCAGCACCTGCTAGTAAACATATAAGACTAGTTAGTGTTTCCCATAGAGGGCCTCTAACCTCTTTAGGACCCCAGTAAGGATCCATCGTTATCCACGCCTCCCTAGCACCCCAAGCATTAGCAGCTCCAACATTAAATGGGTGTTGAAGTAGTTCATTACCTATTAGTGCTGATAGTCTAGCCCTCTCCATAGCTGTGAAGCCGTACTCTGTACCGTAACCAATACCACCGATATTTAAATCTAGTATTATCCTCTCCCTCGGTATCCAGTCGTAAACCTTCCTATTTATCTGTTCAGCCTTATCTAAATCCATCGGTGAGAAGTCTATGACTGTAGCGTTCGTCTTAGCTATGTATGGGCAGACATCCTCTAACTTCATATCTAGGTTTAAACTATTAATAGTAAGTCCTTCTGATGGGAATGCCTCAACAACTTTCTTAAAGACCTTAACATCTTTCTCAGGGTTTCCAGAACCACCTACAATCACAGGTACTCTAACTGCTTGGAGGATAGCGTCAACAGTCTTTATAGCTTCTTCTGGGGATGCGTCCTTAATTATAGGGTCTGTACTTATGAGGTGTATATCCACTGCCTCAGCACCGTACTTCTCAACCCAAACTCTAGCCCACTCAACAGGGTTGTCGAGAGCGTCCCCAAAAGCTAACTTCACAGCCCTCGGTAGACCTATCCTCATATCAAAAACATCACCTCCAAACGCTGGTGGATGTGGTGGTTTATACCCTACTAAGTAGTAGTATGCCGGCATTGTATGACCACCTATCACGATAACCCTATCCCTACTCCCACCATCCTTCCTAGAAGCCCCAAGTCTTACCTCAACGACCCTACCACTGAATTGAGGTTTAGGTTCTTCAAAAGCTATCCTAACTAACTCAACAACTTTCTTAGCTATAACCTCAACAGCTTTCGCAACTTCATAAGCAGCTTTAACCTCAGGCTTAGCCTCAGTAACTACTTGAGGTGGTGTAACGACGACTGGTATTTGTTGTGGTGTGAGTCTTACTTCAAGCTCATCAGATTCTATCTCAANGTTATAGAGNTCTATAANACCTTTCTCTAACGCCTCAGTAATTTTAGCGAGTAAGCTATATACTGTTGCTTCCTGCCTAGCCTTCAACTCATCCTTATCACTCTTAGACACCTTACTCACTTACCTTCACCAACACTACCCTTCTTAATGACTAACTTCTCAGCCCTTATCTTCACACCCTTAAATACTAGTGTTAAGCCCCCAGCTACCTGCGGAATCACTAACTGTTGTGGTGTTGTAGGTGTTGGAGTTGGTTGAGGCTGTATAACTAATTGAGGTGTTGGTAGTTGTACCTGCGGTATTGTTGGTGTAGGTGGTGTTGGAGGTACTTTCTCCTCAACCTTAACCTTCTCCACTTCCTTCAACTTCTCTACTATTGGATGACCCTTCTCTATTAGGAACTTCCTCAACTCATCAATAGTTGTCGCTTCCTTCTCAGTAGCGATCTTATCCTTAAGTTCAGATGGTATAGAGTCTAACACCCTCTGCTTAAGTTCTGAAGTCATCCATATAATCCTAGTCCAACCACCAGAAGCTTGGAATAACTTCTTACTTCTTAAGTATAGGAGTCCTACCCCTTGAAATCCAGGTACTTGCTTACCACCACCAACAGTATCCGCAATCTGTGAGAACTTAAGCCCTATCGGTGTAATACCTGTATAACCCCTATGTACGAGACCTACAGCATCGAATTCAGGTATGTAGAACGTTGCTATTTCAAAACATCCACATATCGTTGGTGGGTATTCAAATAGTGAGTATAGTTTTACCCTCTGGATAGCTCCGTTAGAGAGTTTCCTAACAACTTCATTAGCACCTTCATACTCACCACCTATAGGATCTAGTAGTTTACCCTTCGGGACAGGTTGTATAGGGCCTTTAGGGTCTATCTTAGCAGCAATTCTAGCATCAAGCCATGATATAGCGCCACATGCTGAAGGTCTTTCAGGGGTGATTATACATACATGTGTTGGTGCGAATGACTGACATAGCTTACATGCGTAGAACATATCAGCATCCTCATCTCTTAAACCAAGTGCTCTCCTATCCCTCTCCTCGTAAACCTTCATAGCTTGAGGATGTAGGAGTTCGACAACCCTCGGGTCTGTTATGATTATTACCCTCAACTTCTCTAATATTGGGAATGCTGACTTAAACAACCTGTAAAGTACTGTACCTATATACTTAAATGAGTTAAGACCTTTTTGATAAGCTCTCTTACTTATCCTAAGCCATATATCATATCTCTGATTAAGATGCATATACCCTTGAATATAGTTACTGAACTCATGAATCCTCCTCTCAAGAACTCCCTCACCTTCAGGTTCAAGCCCCCCACCAGCACCCTCTAATATAACTGCGTATGGGATTACAGAACCTTCCTTAAGCTCAGATATGTCAGGGCCTATGAGAACTACCTTACCATCTTCTATCTCTTCAGGTCTCCTAACCCTAAATAACTCAAACTTATATTCTGATTTAGGACCTCCTAACTCAATATATGTTTCAGGACCTCTAACTCTCTGACCCTCATATTGAGGTCCGACATCAACAGGTATATCACTAAAAGCACCTTTCTCAGGTGTTGGGGGTATATCAAATACCTGGACCTTAACATCCTTAGGTAGTTCTACAGGTTCTAACACCTTAATAGTGATAGTCATTACCCCCACCATATTCTTAACTATCTACACACCCTTTTTAAGTAATTCCTCCAGACTACATATATTCTTATACCATAGTGGGAGGGGTAGTGATGCTAGAGTCCATGTAGCATTTGGTTGTGCATATGGTTCTAAACTCAATGTCTTAATGTTTGGTGCATAGTGTTTGAGGTAGTTTAAGAAGAGCCACTCATAGTAGTATGGGTAACCTAAGAACATTACTAACTCCACACCCTTCCTCGAAACCTTCTGCATAAGTTCGAGTGGGAATACTACCTCATAATCCTTAATACCCTTTAAATCGAGGGTCTTTACAACAGCTGGTGAGGATGTAGATATTGATGTGTTAGAGTTTAATGTTATCGATATCACCCTATCTATGAGGTCTTGTGATGTGAGCTCACTTAACCTTACTATCTGAGACCCTATCGCAAGTAATTTAACTTTATATCTCTTAAGTATATCAACTACAGATTTAATATCTGTGATCACTGATGCTTTTATCGGTCCTGGAGGTATATCCCCGTAGAGCCAGTACTCTAACGTCATCACTACCCACCCCTCCTACGTTTATAAACCTCAATAATATCCTCAACTATTGTTGGGTTTGAGATACTTGGTCTCTCACGCCACCCAACTTCTTTAAGATGGCTTAAGACCTCATCTCTAAACGGTATTGGTATATCCCCTTCAGTCCTTATGTATAGGTGTATATCTGGTGGTAGTTTATCCCCTCCATAGAACTTCTTATACAGTGATACGTAGTTTGTAAGTTTTATAGCCCTACCTTGAGGTGTGTCTGCAGGTCTTATACAGAGTTTAGCTATCATAACCATAGCCTCCTCCTTAGATTCTGCAGCGTAGAATAGGTGTGCTGGGGCAGGTCCTAACCATACCTTCTCACCAGTCATAATATCATAACCATACCATACTTCCTCATTCTCTACATCCCCAAGTAACATCCTCCTATACTTCATACCGTGAGGACCTACAATAACCGGTACACCTAGTCTCCAGAAGCCTGAAGCTATAGCTGCTGCCTTCTGACTCATAGCACCCCACGCAACTCCAACAGCTCCAACCCTATTTAATATGTAATCAGCTATCTCAGTATAGTTAGCTCTTAACGGTAGCTTAGCAAATATATTTGCTATCTTTATCGCTGCACCAGCTATGTGGGCATTAGCTACACATGAACCTACATTAACGAGTCCACCAGCTTCGAAACTACCTGGGAGTTCTTCATAAGGTGTCTGACCTTCCTCATTCCTATACATTGCTATAGCCATAGCTGAACAACCAGACGCTGTAATTATATACCTCCTCGATGCGAACTCCCTAATCATCTCAGCTATGTCTTGAGCTCCGTCGGGCCAGTTAGCACAACCAACGAACGCTATAACACCAGGTATCGTACCTATGACGATATCCTTACCAACAGCTCTGATCTCAGTATCCTGTATCGGTCCTCTACCAGCCCTACACTTATACTTCTCATTAAGCATAACATCCTTAGATGTTGCTAAGATTAACGATAGTATGGGTATTCCTCTAGGACATACATACTCACATCTCCTACATGCGAAGCATTTACTATATAGGGATTTTAATTGTGTGAGGTCTCCTCCTGCAGCCCTCTGTAGGGCTATTGATATTGGTAGGTTTTGAGGACAGTTCCTCTCACAGTTCCTACATCCAGCACATTTCTTAGCATAGTCAATAACTGTCTTCTCATCATATAAACTCCACTTATACTTAATCCTTAGCTGTGATAACTTGAAAGCTGTCTTAACAGCTACTTCAGCAAGTTTCTCCTCATCTAGTATAACAGCACCTGGGATCTTACCCGTAGTAAGTTCTTCAATCAAGTATCTGGTGGTGAGTAAGTCCTGTCTGGGAGTCCTCTTAAGGCTTTATCTGAAGCTGCTAAGACTACAGCTCCGATGTTCTTAGCCTCACTAACGATATCTGTGAATATGCATTGCTCATCAATAACTATCACATCAGGTATACCTGTCCTTATAAACCTTAACTGCCATGATATAGGCCCGACAATCCTAGCTCTCTTCTTCTCATAACGTGTTATGTCGTGAGCTGTACAGCAAAGCCCTACAACTTCAACACTATCCCTCTGTCCAACCTCCTCAAGATAGTCTATAATAGCTGCTGATGGTAGGACGTTATGACCTACAACCATAATTACTGGTTTTGAAGTATCTACAGTACCTATACCTAAGTCTACTAATGGTGATTCAGGGTCTGCTTTAGGGAAGCCTAAAGTCACTACCTGAACAACATCAGCTACTTCCATCGCTACATGATCTAACATACCGAGGTGTAGGACTTTAGACTCATAATCTATTAGAGAACCTTCTTGACCTGTATGAACACTTGCTAATGTCTGAACAATCTGTCTCTCAACATACTCTAAAACGATCTTTAAATCTCTTAAAGTCCTAGGCTTAACACCAGTTACTAACCTAGTTATAGGCATCTCAACAAAGACCTCACCACCTAAGTCTATAGGGTGGTCCTCACCATACTTCTCAATAAGTTTATCTAGTAAATCCCTAGCATGACTAGTATGTGTTGCAGCACCTATAGAACATACTAGGGTTACTAACCTTGACTGTTGTTCTGAGAGGTCTAACCCGCAAGAACCCCTCTTACCCCTAGATAAATCACACCTACCGTAAGTACAGAGACAGCAGAGGTCACAGTATGGTAGGTATAGGGGTTTATACCTACTTAGTAATGCATGATCCCACTTCCTAAGAGTTGCAATTGTTGGGAATGGTGTAGGTCCTTGAGGCTCCTCCCACTCCTCAACAACATAACCGATACTTAGGTCAAGACCTTTAACCTCAGCGAGAGAACTCCTTAACTCATCAACTCTTAATCTAACGTCTTTAAATGGTATAGACAATATATGCACCGAATAACTCAGTTATTCTAGAGTTATAAGTATTTTAAATGGTCCTTAACTTCAAGGGTGGAGGTAGTTCTTGAGGATGAGTTCCTTCACCTTATCTAATTCTGTGATTATGGGTGAGTTTGGGTTGTAGTCTAGGATGGATATGCCTAGCTTATCTGCTTTAACTACGTTTTCATCGTAGGGTATGTACCCTAAAACCTTAACCTCATTTAGAGACTTCTCAATGAATACCACGTCTTCATCAGATACAACTTTATTCCCTACAACAACGAAGTTCTTAATGTTTAGGTCTTTAGCTAACCTAAGGATCTCTCGTGTTACATCTACAGACTTAACAGTAGGTTCTGTAACACATATCATTAAATCTATACCTCTAGCAACACCCCTACTCATAGGTTCTAACCCCGCAACCATATCCACTACAACAACATCTCTTCTACCGAGGATTAAGTGTGTGAGGAGTGCTCTTAAGAATGCGTATTCTGGGCAGAGGCATCTAGTACCACCAGTCTTCACATAACCTAGTCTTAGTAGGGTGACGTTATCAGGGCCTCTAACACCGTATCTCCCTACAACATCATCTACTTTAGGGTTTAACCTATAAGCACCACCAGGTAGTAAGGTCCTCTCCTTTATGAGGTCTTCATCGTAGAGTACAGGTTTTAAGCTAGCTGTGGTATCATCTATACCTAAAGCCCTCGCTAAGTTTAAGCTGGGGTCGGCATCAACAGCAATGACGTTATACCCACACCTCCCAATCAACCTAGCTAGGCAGGCAGCTATGGTGGTCTTCCCAACACCACCCTTCCCAACGATAACAACCTTCATTATATGTTATCCTCTCCTCCTCAACACGACCTTATGTCCTAGGAAGTCTATATAGGCTATCTCAACACCTTCAACCTCATACTTATTACCGTAAATATCTACGAAGATGAAACCACCCTGCTTAGGCATCATATGTGCTACCTCCTTAGCGATAAGCTCCTCACCGCTTACACCAACTAAGTACACGTTAGACTCACACATAATCTCGCCTTACGAAAGTAGGATACCAACTAAGTTAATATGCTTTCATCATTAACTCCTTCAACCCTAGGTAGGGTTATGATAGCTTTTATATCTATTTAATACCACTCTGCTGGTGTTGCTGAGGTGTTTACTGAGTTCTGTAGGGATGAGTTTGAGGCGTATGTGATATACAGTACGTTATCTAGGGTTCCCTTCATCGGTAGTTACTACGGTGAGGTCCTCAGGAGATTTGCTGAGGAGGAGTACAACCAC
>JGI20130J15133_1000345_pt1 | contig 43785 bp, 47 predicted proteins | sample WasSprMetagenome_FD_15133 | JGI IMG/M metagenome (IMG submission 15133) | reverse complement strand
GGGGGTGTAACCCTTGAGACCTCGGGGAACCCTCGCCCTTCAGGGCGGGGAGGAGGTCAGACTCCCTCATGATCATATTTCAGGGCATCGCTTTATTGTAATTCAACCGAAAAGTTTATATAGTAGAACTCACTAACTGTTAGTTAGTAACGGTGATTGAATGAACGTGCTAGACGCGATAGGTAACGAAAGCAGGAGGAGAATACTGGAACTGCTTGCAAAGAAGCCATGTTACATCAGCGAGATTTCATACTGTCTAGGCATGGCTCCAAAGCTAGTAATAGAGCATCTGGAGAAGCTAGAGAAGGCAGGGATTGTCAAGAGCATTGACGACGGAAAAAGGAAATACTACTTCATCGCAGATACTTTGAGAGTCGAGGTGACAATTTCGCCGCACAACTTCGAGGTCAGTATCCTAAGGAGAAACGGCTCTGAATTCAGCCTTAATCCCTTGAATATCTTAAAGGGGATTGAGGAAGATCTTAAGCTGATGCATTCCAGCATGAATTCGGTTTCGGAGATATACAGGGCGATGAAAGTAGCAGAGAAGCTTCGTGAGAAGTTCTCAGCGATTCAGACCACGATAACTTCAATGATGGACGGGATGCTCGAAGAGCTGCTTGAGGAGGTCGAGAAAATCACGAACGATGATTTAGAGCGCATCGTACTGCTTGGAATTGCGAAGGGCCTCAGAAAGGCAACAGAGATCGCCGAGCACTTCAGAATACCATATAAGGAGGTTGAGAAAACCCTCGAATCTTTAAAGATGAGAGGAATTGTGAAGGAGGAAGAAGTTGATGGAGAAATTGTTTGGGTATTGGGGTGATGAATATGAAGGAGGAAATTACTTTAAGGGTTGCTGAGGCTTATTACAGAGACGTCGGAAGAGGGATTGCAAGATTGGATCCAGAGGTAATGGAAAAGCTAGGAGTTCGAAGCGGGGACATAATAGAGATCGTTGGGAAGGAGAGCGTTCCGGCTATTGCCTGGCCAAGCTATCCGGAGGACAGAGGAAAGGGGATAGTGAGAATCGACGGAAACCTGAGGAGCAACGCTGGAGTTGGAATCGATGACAAGGTTAAGATAAGAAAAGTTGAAGCAAAACCCGCGGAAAAAATAACATTGGCTCCCACAGAACCCGTGAGGATAACTGGCGGTGAAGGTTACATCTTAAGGCTTCTAGAGGGGAGACCGGTCGTTAGAGGGCAAAAAGTTAGAGTTGAAATCTTTGGCTACACCTTAACGTTTGTTATAGTTGCCACAAGGCCCTCAGGAGTCGTGGTTGTCGGCAGAGGGACCGAGATCGAGCTTAAAGAAAAGCCCGCGGAGGAAGTCAAGAGGGCCGTTCCGAATGTTACATACGAGGATATCGGCGGTCTAAAGAGAGAGCTCAGGCTGGTCAGGGAAATGATAGAGCTTCCGCTGAAACATCCTGAACTTTTCCAGCGTCTCGGAATCGAGCCGCCTAAGGGAGTTCTTCTGCACGGTCCTCCGGGAACTGGAAAAACGCTTATTGCGAAGGCCGTGGCAAACGAGGTTGATGCACACTTTATAAGCATCAGCGGTCCCGAGATCATGAGCAAGTATTACGGAGAAAGTGAGCAGAGGCTCAGGGAGATCTTTGAAGAGGCAAAGCAGAATGCCCCGAGCATTATATTCATCGATGAAATAGACTCAATTGCGCCAAAAAGAGAGGAGGTAACTGGAGAGGTTGAGAGAAGGGTTGTTGCACAGCTGCTGGCACTGATGGACGGGCTCGAGTCAAGGGGTCAAGTAATCGTGATCGCAGCAACAAACAGACCCGATGCAATTGATCCGGCCCTGCGCAGGCCAGGAAGATTTGACAGAGAAATAGAGATCGGTGTTCCCGACAGAGATGGAAGAAAGGAGATTCTTGAGATCCACACAAGGAAAATGCCGCTTGCCGAGGATGTGAACCTTGACGAACTTGCAGACGCAACTAACGGTTTCGTCGGTGCAGATCTCGAAGCGCTCTGCAAGGAGGCCGCGATGCATGCGCTGCGCAGAGTTCTGCCTGAAGTAGACATAGAAAAGGAAATCCCGGCAGAGATAATTGAGAACCTTAAGGTGACAAGAGAGGATTTCATAGAGGCATTAAAGAATGTTGAGCCATCGGCAATGAGAGAGGTACTCGTGGAGATACCCAAGGTTAGATGGGAAGACATAGGAGGCCTCGAAAATGCGAAGCAGGAATTAAGAGAGGCTATAGAGTGGCCGCTAAAGTATCCGGAAGTCTTCAAAACTACGAACATCAAACCTCCGAAGGGAATCCTGCTATATGGACCGCCTGGAACTGGAAAGACCTTGCTGGCCAAAGCAGTTGCTAACGAGAGCAATGCAAACTTCATAAGCGTCAAAGGTCCAGAACTGCTCAGCAAGTGGGTCGGAGAGAGCGAGAAGCATGTGAGGGACATGTTCAAAAAAGCCCGGCAGGTTGCACCGGCGATAATATTCTTTGACGAGATAGACAGCCTTGCACCGAGAAGAGGAGGAATAGGAGATTCTCACGTGACAGAAAGGGTAGTGAGCCAGCTCCTCACCGAGCTCGACGGACTGGAGGAGCTCAGGGAAGTAGTGGTGATAGCCGCGACAAACAGGCCAGATCTCATAGATCCTGCATTGCTTAGACCTGGAAGAATAGAACGACACATCTACATCCCGCCGCCTGACAAAGAGGCAAGAAAGGAGATCTTCAGGATTCACTTAAAGAACAAACCCTTGGCTGAAGACGTGAAGTTGGAAGAGCTCGCCGAGAAAACCGAAGGGTACAGCGGCGCGGACATTGAGGCGGTGTGCAGAGAGGCAGGGATGCTTGCAATAAGGGAAGCACTAAAGTCCGGAGTGAGCAGAGAGGAAGCCAAGGAAATCGCAAAGAAAATAAAGATCACGAGGAGGCACTTTGAGGAGGCTTTGAAGAAGGTTAAGCCGAGTTTAACTCAGGAGGATTTGAAGAGGTATGAGTTAATGTTGAAGGAATTCCAGAAGATGTACGCGTGAGGTGGTGTGTATGGTTTGGAGAAGGAGGAGGAAAGATAGGGAGGAGGACGACTACGAGGATCCTTGGGAATGGGATCCGTTCAGAGACTTCGACGAGATCTTCAGGAGGATGATGAGGGACATTGAAAGCGTCTTCCGGTTTGGGGAGCTTGGCGAGGGAAAGCCAATAGTGAGGGGATTCTCTATCAGAATCGGTCCGGATGGAAAGCCTGAGATCAGAGAGTTCGGAACCAAACCCATGATAAGGGAGACAGGCATAGAAGAGAGGAAGCCATTGGTTGACGTGATCGAGACTGACAACGAGGTTCAGGTAATTGCAGAAATGCCTGGTGTGAAAAAGGAGGACATTGAACTCAAGGCCACGGAGAGATCTCTGGAGATCAGGGCTGAGGGAGAGAACAGGAAATACCACGAAACTGTCAGCCTGCCCGTAGAAGTGGATCCAGATTCTGCAAAGGCTAGATACAACAACGGCGTCCTTGAGGTTACCCTGACCAAGAAGGCCGGTGGAGGAAAGAAGATAAAGGTTGAATAAATTTTTATTTTTTCTTTTTTGTGTATTTTTTGTCTGTGAAGGAAATACTCAGAAATTTCGCCCTGCTGTGCAAATTGCGAAAGAAAAATTAAAGCAAAATAGATTTAAGAAAGAATGCTTTCAAAGACCTTCTCATCGACTTTGTGCATCATTGGTATTCTGGTAACTTCGCTTGCAAGCGGTGACAACGCCGCGAGATCTTCTCTGGTGACTAAGTCCAGCCTGAACTTTCTCATTCCCGCGAGCAGCTGCTTCATGCCAACGCTCATTCTGTAGACGTAGCTGTAAAGCCCAACTGCGCTCCATGGAATCTCGCTTCCAAGCTTCTCTCCGAATTTGGCCTTGAATTCGCCAGCCAAGGCGAAAAACTTCTCTGGCTTGTCTCCGTATACCTCAGTGAAGCTCTTTGGCAATTTTCCTTCTTTTGCGAGCTTTACAAAGTATTCTGACTTCATTACAGCAGTCAGCGGCGATCTTGCGGTCGTTACAGTCTTAATCATTGGTCCGTCTCCGAAGTTGCTCATTGCAATTGCTTTAACCATCTGCGTCTCGTTTATGAAACCACCGGCAATGCTGATGTCAGGAACATATTTGTGCTTCTCCTTCAGAATTCTCGCTGCCTTTAGCACGAGGGCCTCAAGGTATACCGTTGGAATTCCCATTTCATTCATCATGGGTACTGGGCTCATTCCGGTTCCACCGCCTGCCCCATCGAAGGTTATGTAATCGACCTCAGCTTCGCTGGCGGCCCTAATTTGCCAGGCAACATCGGCTGGGCGGTAAGCTCCTGTCTTTAAGGTCACACTCTTGGCCCCTAAATCCCTTATCTCTTCAACGAACTCGACCAATGACTTCTCCGTCGGCATTCCTACACGGCTGTGCCTTTCAAAGCCATCGATTATTCCATCCTTAAAGGCCTGCTGAACGGTCGGATCCTCTGGATCGGGAAGAACAACGTATCCCCTCTTCTTCAGTTCTATTGCTCTCTGCAAATCCCTTACCCTTATCTCTCCACCTATCGCCTTAGCTCCCTGTCCCCACTTTATCTCCACAGTATCGACTTCGAGCTTCGAGACAGCGTATTCGTAAACGCCAAAGCGGGTGTCTTCGACGTTTACCTGCACGACTATGTCCCCGTACTTTCCGTCCCAGAACTCCCTGAATTTCTTCACCCTTCTCTCCATTTCCGGCGATCTAACGACCTTTCCGTTCTTAAACTCCGACTTTGGATCGACTCCACAGACATTTTCACCAATGATTAGGATGCATCCAGCAAGCGCCGCTCCAACAGCAAGCCCGTCCCAGTATTTCCTTGCAACGTCAGTAGATCCGAAGGCACCCATGGCCAGCGGGAACTTCACCTTTGTCTTTCCGATCTTCGATTCCACGTTCACGTTTGGAAAGATCGCCACGTCCGGGTCGGGAGCGATTCCTTCTGCACCCCTAAGCCTCGCAAGCAAATTGAAGTGCGACCAGTCCAAGCCGTAGTCCTTCAGAGATGAAGCGGTACTTTCGCCGAAGTATCTCGTCTCAGGGTATAGGGCCTCGTTTGCCCTGAATGTCGACAGGGCTATCTCGCAGATAAAGGGACAGTCGCTTACGCAGATCGGACACATTCCGCTCTGTGGATTCACATCTCTAACCCTTGTTCTCGTTCCGGTTGTGGACATCGCATTCAGATAGGCCGAATTTTTCTGAACTCTCTCCATCTTTTCACCTCCACCTCCGCTTCAGCGGCTTGACGCTCTAAGGCATAAAAATTTTACGGTCGTATACATTTAATACTAACTAATACAATTATATACAGAGACATAAGTGCCTTAGGGCGTTGGCGCCTCTCTTAAAAATTTTTCACGGCTCTGGAAAGAAATTTAAGGTTTTTTCAATTTTAAATGAATTTACGAAAGATATATATATCGCATGGCTCGAAAGCTGAAAGGTGATTGAATGGATTCTGCAGAGAATGCTAGGGCTTTGCTCAAAGAGAATGGCGTTAAACAGGTTCTTTGTGCATTTAGTGATCTTAGAGGTTATTTAATGACTTTTTCAATTCCTGCAAGAGAATTCATTGAGGGCGATGCCTTCGAAGGCTTAGGCTTTGATGGCTCCTCCATAAGGGGATTCAAGAGCATAGAGCAGAGCGATATGGTCTGGGTTGCAGATCCAAAAACCATCAGAGTAGTTCCGTGGATCAGCGATCCAACGCAGAAGTCAGCCATAATGTTTGGCGATGTTTACGAAGCTTGGGCTTCGGGAATTGCAGAATGCGATCCCCGCGGCTACGTTGCAAAGAGAATTGAAAATGAGCTGGAGAAACAGGGAATGAGCGCAGTATTTGGGCCAGAAATAGAATTCTTTGTTTTTCAGAATGTAGATTTCAAAAATCTTGCTTGGGATCTGTGGGTCTCTCCAAACGGGGGGGCTGGAGACAGCTGGGGGGCCCCAAGGGTTCTGCCACAGAGTCCAGAGCTGAGCGGAGCCTACGTGGTGCGTCCTAAGGAAGGATACTTTAGAGCTCCTCCGGAAGACGCCACTGTGGAATATCGGAATGATCTTGTTCATAACCTAGAGCATTTGGGTGTTTTTGTTGAATTTCACCACCATGAAGTTGCAACCCCCGGGCAGGTGGAGCTGGACTTCAAACCCAAGAAGCTAACTCCTGTCTGCGATGCATTTTACCTTTACAAGTTTGCGGCAAAGAACATCGCAAGAAAGCATGGACTAATCGCCACTTTCATGCCAAAACCGATCTTTCTGGACAACGCAAGCGGTATGCATACGCATCAGAGTCTGTGGAAAGGTGAACCCTTCAAGGGTGAAGCGCTTTTTGCGGATCCGAATGATGAGTACATGCTCAGCCAGAAGGCCAGGTATTACATTGGTGGCCTGCTCGAGCACGCAAAAGCCCTTACAGCGATCTGCTGTCCAACGATAAACAGCTACAAACGTCTTGTCCCAGGCTTTGAAGCGCCCATAAACATCTGCTGGAGCCCGAGGAACAGATCTGCATTGGTCAGGGTTCCTATGTACAGCAGAAAACCTTCAGCGATAAGAATTGAGTACCGCGGAACAGATCCGAGCTGCAATCCCTATTTAGCAATTTCTGCGCAGCTTGCAGCGGGCCTTGATGGTATAAAGAAGAAAGTGGACCCAGGTGATCCTGTGCTTGTCGACGTTTACGAGCTTTCTGGCAGTGAGAGGAGGGAAATGGGAATTGGAGAGCTCCCTACAACGCTAAGAGATGCCCTCGATCACTTGGCGACCGATGAAGTTCTCCAGAGGGTCTTGGGCAGTCACATATTCGATGCCTTCATGGAGCTAAAGATCGACGAGTGGAATCAGTTCTGCCTTTACATCACGCCCTGGGAGTACATGAAGTATTTTGATATCTGATTATAAAAATGGGTGCCCAGAAAACCCAGAACTTTAGCTCTGGGATGAACGGGCAAAGCTTAAATAGTCCTGTGTTGAAAAAGCCTTGGGGATGCTTTTGAGCCGGCAGATGAGGAGAAGGGCGTGAAGCATCCCTTAACGCCGGAAGCTCCCGACTTCAGTCGTGGAGCAGCTCATATCTAAAAGGACTTTGTTTCGGTTTGGACGAAGCTGATGCACCTCGACCGCTACGATTTATGGAGAAGCAACAGGGACCGTACAATAAACTTCCGGGAATGTTAACTTTATGCCATTTTTCAATTTTCTTTCAAAATGGGATATTCGGGATTTTTTCCCTGAAAGACAAAGTTTTTAAGTAGAGGTTAGAGCAATTTTCATGGGCAAGACAGGAACGACAACGTGGGTAAAGATAAGGAAAAGAAACAGCAATGAGTACAGGCTTGTGCCGACAAAGTGGCAGAACTACAAAAAGCCTGGGCCAAATCAGAAGTATACTTCGGATGGAAAGAAGAGGAGGAGGATTAAGAGGTCGCCGAAGTCGATTCTAGGAGTGCGCAGTTAGCTAAATCTTTTTAAAATTTTGAATTTGGCGAGTTTTTAATATCTGCGGCAGACTTCTTCTGTGCAGGACAGAGATCAGACAATTACGGAACACATTGCCGAACTTAGGGCTAGGGTGACAAGGATTGGAATTCTTCTCCTTTTCCTCCTACCATTGCTTTTCTATTTCTCCCCAGATTTGATCCACCGTTTTTGGAAGGGGGTTGTGAACGAGGAAATGTTCGTTTACTCACCCATGGAGTGGATCCTCCTGCGCCTCGGTTTTTCCTTAATCCTTTCTCTGGTCATTCTTTATCCCTATGCTATGCTTGAACTGTATCTGTTTGCAAAACCGGGGCTTTACGAGTCGGAAAGGAGATTTCTGAAGTTCGCAATCATCCCAAGCTATCTCCTATTTCTTGCTGGCTCCTACATTTCATACAAGTTTTTGGTTCCAGTTCTTTACAGCCTGTCCGCAGGAAATCCGTTTTATTCGGCTGAAAAAACGATTCTGAACGCCTTAAAACTTTCATTTTCTCTCGGATTTCTTCTTCAGGTACCACTGGCGATTTTTCTGCTTGATAAGTTCAGAATCTTAAGCTATGAAACCATTAAAAATCTCAGGATTCCCATCTACCTCATCTTAATCGCCCTCATCTTCAACTCCTCTGCAGATGTTTGGGGACTAACAATGATTGCGCTGATATTTTCATTCTTTGTGATTTTCGAACTCTCTCTTTTTGTTCTCAGCCTCAGTAAAAGATAAATAAAGATGGAAATACTTGGAATCATGCATGTAGTAATTGCAGGGGCAGGAGAAGTTGGATATGGTTTAGCTAAATCACTCTCGGGTAAAAATGACGTTTATGTAATTGAAAAAGATAAGGAAAAACTCGATCGATTAAGTGAGTTAGATGTAATTGCGATAAAAGGCAATGCGGCGAGTTTCCAGGCTCTGACTCAAGCAAAGGTGGATAAGGCGGACATTTTTCTGGGAGTGACAGGAAATGATGAAGTGAACATCGTTTCAGCCATGATTGCCAAAAAAATGGGGGCCAAAAAAACGCTCGTTAGAGTTGAAAATTTAGAGTACACGGATAAACCTGTTACGAGGTATTCCCCTCTAGGTTTCGACTTTGTAGTGTGCCCCCCTTTGGTTTTGGCTCACGAAATCGTTGAGCTCGTTGGCATCCCGTTTGCTGAAGAGGTCATAACCCTAAGTGGTGGAGAGATGGATGTGGTAGAGTTTAGGGTTTCTGAAGATTCTCCTGTGGTTGGAAAAAGCTACAAGGATCTCAATTTACCGCCTGACGTCGTCTTAGCTTCTATTCAGAGAAATGGAGACATAATTCTTCCTGGAGAAGAAAATTTGAGACCCGGAGATGAGGTTATAATAGTTGGAAGAAGAGAACAAATTGAAAAGTTAAGGGATTTATTTGGAGAGCAGGTTGTAAAAAGAGTGACGATATTTGGAGCCAATGAAGTAAGTTCCTACATTGCCGAAACCCTCTACAAGAGCCAGGTTAACGTGAAGATAGTGGGAACAAACAAGAAGGCCTGTGAAGAACTGGGCGAGAAGCTTAGGGGTATAAGAATAGTCTGCGGTGACTTTTTAGACCTTGATTTCCTTAACAAAGAGGAAATAGGGAAGTCTAAAGCGGTTGTTGCGTTAACTGACAGCGATGAAAGGAATTTGCTCGTTTCTCTACTCTCCAAGAATTTAGGAGCGAAGAGGGCAATAGTTAAGGTTGAGCATGAGGAGTATGCGAGAATTTTCGAAAATGTGGGCATTGATCACGCGCTGAATCCGAGAAAGATGACCATACTGGAAGTTCAGAAACTCCTGATGATGGACAAAGTGGAAGTGAGAACGATTGCAGATATTTCTGGAGCCGTGGTAATGGAACTGGAGGTTAACAATCAGAAGCTCGCAGAAAAAAGGATTGCAGAGCTCCAGCTTCCAAAGAATACTGCTATATGGGTTGTAATCAGGAACGGGAAGTGTATAATCCCGTCACCCGACTTACTTTTAGCTCCGGGAGACAGAGTTGTGATTAGAACGACTTGGGAGGAGGTAAAGAAAGTAGGAGAGATCTTTGGATGAACTATCGTTACATCGAGAACATAGCGGGGCAGGTTTTGTTCGTGTTTTCATTTTTAGTCCTCTTTCCGGCAATTTCGGCTTTATTTTACGGAGATAGAGCAGATTTTTTCATCTTAACTTTCTTTGTTTCGCTCTCCCTTAGTCTCCTTTTCATTTTTCATTCAAGAGGTTATTTGATATCCAGTATCGAGGACTCAGACGTTTACAGTGCCGTTGCAGTAGTATGGCTTCTTGTATCTCTAATTGGAGCAATTCCGTTTGCACTCTATGGTTTAGATCCCATAGACTCAGTCTTTGAGTCGATGTCAGGTCTCACAACAACTGGGGCCACCGTTATTGTGCCTGAAAATTGGCCAAAGTCGATCCTTCTGTGGAGAAGTTTGATACAGTGGATCGGAGGAATCGGTATTGTAGTTGTTTTTCTGATATTCTTCCCCCAAGAAAGGAAAAGCCCGACTCTACTTGAAGCGGAATATCCTGTAGTTGTGCTGCCCAGAGTTCGCCCAAAAGTAAGGGACATGGCCATCCTTATATTCCAGGTTTATCTGATCCTCACGCTTCTGGAAGTCGCAGTCCTTTATGCACTCGGACTGAACCTTTTTGAAGCCGTCAACCATGCCTTCGCATCGATATCGACCGGTGGTTTTTCCACACATTCCCAAAGCATAGCCTATTTCAATGACGTCAGGGTTGAGGCGGTTCTGGCATTCTTCTGCACGCTTGGCGGAACAAATTTCGCCCTTATTTACGCATTGTACCATAGGGAAATTAGAGCAATCGCAGACGTTGAGTTTAAGAATTACCTGATTTTCCTCTTTGCCGGTATCCTGATCGTAACGGTCCTTAACTCTCCTAAATTTGGCATTTTAGATTCCCTGCGATATTCTGCATTTCAGGTAATATCTTTGGCAACTACTACTGGCTTCACAATTTGCGACTACGATACCTGGAGCGATGCGGCAAAAATAGTTCTTCTGCTTTTAATGACCATCGGTGGTTGCAGCGGTTCGACTGCCGGCGGGCTGAAGGTGATCAGAGTTGTCATTCTGCTCAAATACACGTTCTCCCAAGTATTTAAACTGGTTGATCCCAGGAGTGTAAAGGTCGTAAGGTACGGCAATGCGGTTATAACGGAAAAACATGTAAGCGATGTAGTTGCATTTTTTGTGATTTATCTCTTCGCATTCATTACATCCCTGCTCCTACTTTCTCTCAGCGGATACGACATGCAAACCTCTATATCCGCTACAATTGCGACCCTTAACATTGTAGGCCCCGGAATGGGTCTTGCTGGGGCAAGCGAGACTTATGCTGATTTCAATCCCTTTGCGAAGCTCATTTTCATATTCAACATGTGGGCCGGTCGTCTGGAAATTCTTCCAGTTCTTGCCCTCATCTTTTCAGCAGTTCAAAGAGGCAGGTGGTAATCTCTTCAGCTTTGACTGCGAACTGCTCTCCTGTCTTGAGATCTTTTACCGATAAATTGCCTTTTTTAACTTCCTCTTCTCCAATAATCACCGCAAAGTCCGCATTTATGTCGTTTGCATAGCTGAGCTGCTTCTTCAAGCTCCTTTCCATCACGTCCACGACGGCAACGAAGCCAGAGTTTCGAAGTTTTTCTGCAACTTGGAAGGCTATTTTTTCAAGACCTTTAAAGTAAGCCACGACTACGGTTGTTCTCCTTTCTGCTTTTGTATCTATTAGTTCGCATATTCGATCAAAGCCTATTGCAAATCCAGTCGCGGGAGTTCTGACCCCTCCAAAAAGCTGGGCAAGCTCGTAACTTCCTCCCCCGCATATCTGCTTTTGGGCTCCGAGATCCTTTGCATAGAACTCAAACACAGTGCCTGTATAGTAATCTAGCCCCCTTGCAACTCCGAGGTTAAGGGTGTAAGCGACCTTAGCGGAGTCTAAGATATCTAAAAGTTTTTCGAGGTAGCTAAAATCGTAATCAACGAGCTTTTTGCCCTCTTCAATGATCTCCCTGCCACCCTTTAAGTTCATTATGGCCTTTATTTTCTCCCTCATCTCGCTTCCAACCCCAACCTCGGTCAGATAATTTTTGAGACCCTCTTCGTCTCTCTTGTCGATAAACCTCATGACCTTTGAAGCATTATCCCCCAAAAAGCTTAGAGCGGATCTAAGGATACCTACATGTCCTATGTGCAGCTCGTAATCTAGTCCAAAACTCTTCAGCATCTTGTCCGCAAGTATTATGACTTCTGCATCGGCAAGATAAGAATCTGATCCAATCAGTTCAACCCCAAACTGCCAGAACTCTCTGTAGCGCCCTTTCTGGGGGCGTTCATACCTGAAACAGTTTTCGAAGTAGTAGAAGCGTATGGGTTTCGGAAGGTTGCTGCATTCGTTCACAAAAAACCTCATGATTGGGGCAGTCAGTTCAGGGCGTAAAGCGAGTTCTCTGTCAGACTTGTCTTTAAAAACGTACATTTCTTCCACTATCCCTTCCCCGGACTTCAACTTAAATAGTTCAGAATGTTCGAAAGTGGGAGTTGAAACTTCTCTGTAGCCGAAGGATTCTGCGATCTCCCTGAGCTTTTTCTCTATTACCCTTCTTTTTTCCATTTCATCTGGCAGAAAGTCCCTTGTCCCCCTCGGCCTTTCGATCTTCACACCTGAAGTAAGAGAGGGATTAAAAAAGTTCTCGCAAAACTTAAATCTGTTTGAAACCATTCGATTCATGGAGTTTAGGAAAGAGGTAGAAATCTCCAAAATCCTGATTGGTGGCAATGTCGAGGAAAGCGCAGTGGAGATCAGATACGACCCATTAACCCTTCAAACGAGCAGAATAGTGAAGAAAAACATTCCGATGCCATTTTCTGGTGATTTTGAAGAGGAGATCACGAGTTCAAGAAATTGGTGCCCTTTTTGTAATGAAAGGGTGGAGGATCTAGCTGCGAGGGATCCTGAAATCATGAAGGGGGAGATATGGAGGCGCGGAGAATGCCTCGCTTTTTCGAACATCATGCCCTACTCAAGGTACTCTCTAATCTTGCGTATTGCAGAAAGCCATTATCTTCGGCTTTCTGAGTTTAAAAAATCGCACTTCTTCGATGCGTTCAAGCTGATCCAAGATTACATTGGCAAATTGCCGGGAGGGAAGCTATACATCTCCATAGGTATGAACTATCTGAAATCCGCGGGTAGCAGTGTTATGCACCCCCATATTCAGCTTTTGGTTTCTGAAAATGCAACGGATTTATTTGCACGCCTCGAGTGGAGCGCCTTCGAGTTCTTCGAGGTAAACGGAAGGGATTACTGGTCTTTACTGGTTGAAAAAGAAAAGGGAGGAGAAAGATATGTTGGCAGAACGCAGAAAACAGACTGGTTAGCAGCATTCGCACCCAAGGGGTTCTTCCACTTCATCGGCATACCTGAAGAGACTGAATTCGCTTTTATGAGCGATGAACAGCTTGAAGGTTTTTCGGAGGGCATTACAAGGATTCTGAAGTTCTACGAGACAAAGGGATTCAATGCATTTAATTTCACTTTCTTCTGCGGGGACAGGATTGGAAAACACTTCAGGACGAATTTTCACATTGTTGCGAGAACACCGTTTTCAAAGTACTACTGGTGCGACGTCTTTTTCCCGAAGCTCTTTCATGATGAGAGTGTCACGTTTTTCTCTCCTGAAGATTACACTAGGGAGCTGAAGAATCTATGGTGATCGAATCCTACCTCTACGAAAAGGCAGAGGGATTTGTAATCTGTAAGACCTGCTGGCATCGCTGCAGGCTTAGGGATCAGCAGTGGGGGATATGCAAGGTCAGAAAGAATGAGAACGGAAAACTGATGGTCTATAACTATGGATTGGCGTCCTCAATAGCTCTTGACCCGATTGAAAAGAAGCCCATGCACAACTACATGCCCGGATCAAAAGTTCTATCTTTCGGTAGTGTGAGCTGTAATTTTAAGTGCGATCACTGTCAGAACTTTGAGATCTCATTTGCCGATCTCAGCTACCCCTATTTGCGGGAGCTGAGACCAGAGGATGTTGTAAAGCTGTGCAGAGAGAGAAGGGCAGATGGGGTTGCTTGGACTTATAATGAACCAGCTATCTGGCACGAATTCGCACTTGACTCTTCAAAGCTTGCAAAGGAGGAGGGATATTTTATTGTCTACGTTACGAACGGATACATGACTCCGGAGGCGATAGAGCAGTTTAGATGGCTCGACGCTGCAAATGTGGATGTCAAAGCATTCAGCCAGCGGTTTTACAGCAGGATATGCAAGGCCAAGCTTGAAAATGTGTTAAAAACAATTGAATTCATGCACAAAAAGAGAATTTTTGTCGAGCTCACTTACTTGGTGATTCCGGGGGGGAACGACAGCAGAGAAGAAATAAAGGATTTCGCTTCCTGGGTTGTTTCGGTCGACAAAAGAATTCCCGTTCATTTTTCGAGGTTCCACCCTGATTTCAAGATGCTGGACAAAATCCCGACCCCGGTGTCAACCTTGGAGCAGGCAGTTAAAATCGCTAGAGATGAAGGTGTGGAATACGTGTACATCGGTAATGTCTGGGGGCACAGATTTGAGAACACCTTCTGTCCCAATTGCGGGGAGATCCTCATTGAAAGAAGGGGTTTTTACATCGAAAGGATAAATCTGAGCGATACCAGATGTCCGAGCTGCGGTTACAGGCAGAACATCGTTCTCTGATTGATTTTAAGAAAAGCTTTAAGCACGAGAAAAAATCCAAAATGTGAACGGCAGGGTATACATTGTCGGCGCAGGGCCAGGAGATCCCGAACTGTTGACCCTGAAGGCACTTAGACTGCTCAATGAAGCTGACGTGATACTTTACGACAGGCTGGTTGGTGAAGACATCGCAAAGCTCGTTAAGGATCTGGGAAAAACGGCTATTTATGTCGGAAAGGACGGAAAGGGGAAGGAGAGGCAGGAAGAAATAAATGCCCTGATGAAGAAGTTTGCTGAAGAGGGTAAGAAGGTTTTAAGGTTAAAGGGCGGCGATCCTGCAGTTTTTGGCAGGCTTTGGGAAGAAATAGTTTTTCTAAAGGAAAACGGAATTCCATTCGAGGTGGTCCCAGGAGTGAGCTCAGTTAATGGTGTTCCTGCCTGCGCAAATTTGCCGCTGACGCATCCTGAATTTGGAAAGGCGATTATTGTTATCGGGGGCAGGGAGACGGAAAATTATTTTGAGGCACTGAAAAATGGGACTGTAGTTGTGCTGATGAGCGGAGCTCCTGCTGCGGAGATCTCGAGGAACCTTATAAAAAACGGTTTTAAAGAGGAAACAAAAGTTGCCGTTATTCAGAAAGGTTCTTTGAAGGATCAGAAAGTTTCCGTTTACACTCTGGGAGAATTATCGTCTTCCGGGAAAAGCTTTGATGGTCCGGCTCTGATGGTTGTAGGTGAAGTCGTTCGTTTCGTGGAAAAGTATAATTGTCCTGAAGATTAATAAAATATGGATGGTTAGGAGGGCGAAGCTTGTAAACGATATCGTTGAACTGATCCCAATATTCCAACTGCTGTCCTCAGAGTACCATAGAAAAGTGTACTCGGCCCTTTTGGATAGCTGGTTAACCGAAGAAGAGCTGAGAAAAAACTTTGGAGACGGGTTTAAGGAAACTCTGAGGATTTTAAAGCATGCAGGGATGCTGGAAGTGAGATGGAGAATGCCTTCGGACCCTGCCGGAAAGCCCGAGAAGGAGTACCATGTCAGCTACACTCACCTATCGGCAAACTTCTACATCTCTCTGAAAGAATTCAACAAGATTTTGGAGATCATATTCATGCCGGAGGATGAAATGGAGGAACACGTGCAGAAGATCAAGAGGGAGGTAGAATTGGGCAGGAACTCGATTGGACATATAATAAAGACGCTTAACTATGATCCGCTTTTTGTCAGGGGCATTGTAAAGAAATCGCTTAAGTTCAACCTGAAGGGTCAGATAATAGAGTTTGCAAGAGATGAGGAAATATAGTGCAAGGGAAATGCTTAACAAGCTGAGATGGCACCCTGAATACGATTTTTCCCGCGTTACGGTGGTTTATCTGGATCGTTTCCATGGATTTTTGGAATTTACCGGCGACGAAATCGATGAGATCGGGCATAAATTCGTCTATCTTAAAAGCGGAGCGGCAATACCGCAGCACAGGATTGTTGAAATAAAGTACGGTGGCGAGAGCGTATGGAGAAGACAGTGATATGCGTGGTTCACCTTAAACCACTTCCAGGAGCTCCTATGCATGATGACTTCGAAGATGTGCTGGAAAGCGCGTTGAGGGATGCAAAAGCCATCGAAGAGGGTGGTGCAGACGCTTTAATTGTTGAAAATTACGGAGATGCCCCATTTCTGGAATCTGCTGGGAAAGAAACGGTTGCAAGCATGGCAATCGTGGCATGGGAAATAAAGAAGTCAACTAGTTTGGGTTTGGGGATAAACGTTCTCAGAAACGATGCGATTTCCGCAATGGCGATTGCAAGAGCTGTTAAAGCGGATTTTGTCCGCGTAAATCAGCTTGTGTTTCCCTCAGCCGCTCCAGAGGGATTTCTAAATCCAAGCGCAGGAGAGGTTCTGAGATACAGGAAAGCGATAGGATGCAAGGCAATGGTTTTTGCGGATCTGAATGTGAAACATGCAGTCCATTTTGCCAGCTTCGAGGACTACCTTTTAAATGCTGAAAGAAGCTTGGCTGACGCATTCATAATCACGGGAAGGGCAACGGGATTGGAAGTGGATTTGGAAAAATTGAAGCTTGCGAGGGAATACTTGGTGGCTCCTGTATTTGCTGGAAGCGGTGTAAATGCTGAGAATGCCAAAATGATTGCGAAGTACTCTGATGGTGTGATTGTTGGTAGCTATATAAAGAGCAGAGGCAAGATTGAGGTTGAAAGGGTCAGGAGAATAGTAAGGGCGGTGAAATCTACCTGAAAAAGGGTCTCCTCCTCCTAACTGCCTCAGAAATTGCTTTTTTCAGCTCTTCCCCGCTCAAACCTGATAGATCCACAGTTTCATTGGTCATCAGGCAAAGCTTTATCTTTCCGTCAGAGGTTATACGGATCCTGTTGCAGTGCATGCAGAAATCCGTGTTGTCCAGGGGCTTTACGATCTCAACAACTCCAAATGGTGTCACGAATTGCTTTCTTCTGTGCATGTCCCGGATCTTTATCGCATTGGCAATTCTAGCAAACTCCCCCTCGAAAATGGTCGGGTCTAGGTAAAATCTTTCTGTTGCTGAATTGGGAATGAGCTCTATTAGCTGCAGGATCACGTTTGTTCCCTTTTTATTAAAAGAATTGGCGAACTCAAGCATTTTTCGGACTTCAGATTCGTTTATACCCTTCATCAGAACCATGTTTAGCTTGATAGGAGTCAGTCCGGCCTCAACAGCTGTTCTCAAGCCTTCAATAACCCTGTTTAAATCTCCTCCTCCTGTTATGAACCTGAACGTCTCCGCATTGAGGGTATCTAGGCTGACGTTCACCCTGTCAAGTCCGCTGGCCTTAAGATCGAAGGCCAAATCCTTCAGGAAAATCCCATTCGTTGTCAGAGAGATCTCTTCAAAATCGGGCATCGATGAAATGATATCGCATATATCCCTTCTGAGCAGGGGTTCTCCGCCTGTAAGCTTCAGCTTTTTAACTCCGAGTTCGTGGAAGGCATTGGCAATTTCTGCGATTCTCTCAGCACTCATTTCATCTCCTGGATTGTCCTCTCCTTCTCTGTGGCAATAGATGCAGTTCAGATTGCACCTGCTCGTCACAGCTATCCGAAGATTTTTTATAGTTCTCCCGAATGGATCCGTGAGCATATTTCCTCCGCCTTTGCTATGTCTTCAGGAGTGTTTATGTTGAAAAAGGATATCAGATTTTTGTCGAACGCTCTTAACTCATCTGCCGGATAAAAAATCGTCCGAAGTCTGCTGAGGGGGACAATGATCCTTTTTTCCCCCATTAATATTGCCCTTTCAATTTCAGAAACCGATCTTTCGGAATAGTAAGCAAGTAGAGGTTCAGCAAACTTGTGTTTCGGAATCAGTGCGTCGCAGTCAGTTTCAACTCCTTTTTTGAATATGAACTCAAGAAGTTCTCTCTTAACGAACGGCATATCTATGGCGACAACTGCGGTATTCCCGTTGTGCTTTAGTGCCGCGTGAATTCCGGCAAGTGGACCAGATCCCTTATAAGAGTCGCAGATGCATGTGATCCCGAACTTCTCGGCATATCTTTCTGCTTGAGAATGGTCTCGGCAAACGAAAATAGGTTTATAATCAGAATACTTTTCAATTGCAATCTCAATCAGCTTTTTTCCGCAGATCTCAATCTCGGGTTTCTCGATACCTACTCTACTTCCCTTTCCCCCCATGAGAACAGCAAGCCTCACATTCGGCTCCTTTAGTTACGTATTTATTACCCTTTTCCAACAATGGCTATGGATGTGCTGGAAGAACTTAGAAGTTACAGGGAGAAGGATATCCCTTATTCAAGGGTTTTGAGCTCAATGTGCACGATTCCACACGAATTAGCCGTAAAAGCTCATCAATTATTCATCGGAACGAATCTCGGTGATCCCGGGATTTTTCCTGGGACTGTAGAGCTAGAAAGAAAGCTCGTATCGATGCTTGGCGAGCTCCTGCACCGCAGAGATTGTGCGGGATACATCTGTTCTGGAGGAACGGAGGCGAATATTCAGGGAATAAGATCTGCAAGAAACCTAAAAAGAAGGAAGGATCCGAACATAGTGATACCAAAAACCGCTCATTTTTCATTCGAGAAGATCTGCGATATTCTCTGCGTTGAGGTGAGGAGGGCCAACGTTGATGAGGATTACAGGGTTGATCTTGCTGAGGTGGAGAGGCTTATTGATGGAAGAACTGTTGCAATCGTCGGAATTGCAGGTACAACCGAGCTGGGACAGATAGATCCGATTGTAGAGCTTTCAAAGCTTTCAGAGGAAAAGGATATACCATTGCATGTCGACGCCGCCTTTGGAGGGCTTGTAATTCCATTCATGGATAAGCCCTATCCGTTCGACTTCGCTAACAAGGGTGTGACATCCATTACCATTGATCCGCACAAGATGGGTATGGCCACGATTCCGGCGGGAGGAATATTATTCAGGGACGAGAGCTTTCTGAAGGCCCTGGAAGTTGAGACGCCTTACCTCACCTCAAAGATGCAGTTTACACTCACAGGGACAAGGCCCGGTACTGGAGTTGCTTCGGCATACGCAGTTCTAAAAGCCTTGGGATACAATGGAATGAGGGAAATCGTGAAGAGGTGTCTGAAAAACACGAGAATTCTCGTAGAGGAAATGTCAGCTTTGGGTTTTGAGCCAGTCATAGAGCCTGTTATGAATGTCGTGGCCTTCAAAACAGAGAGAGCTGAGGAAATCAAACAGGAACTTTACAGGCGTAGATGGGTGATTTCGACGATAAGGGAGCCAAGGGCTATAAGGTTCGTTGTCATGCCGCATGTAACGGAAGAAGTTATAAAGAACTTTATGGGCGAATTCAGGAGGGTGGTATGAAATGGAGGTTAAACTGGTTGTTGATGGGGAAGAAATCGAGCTCAATCCCTTCGTAATGAGGATCATCGGGAAAGTTGTCGAGGCCTTGGCAACATCGCTGAAGGGTGTGAGAGAGGACTGGAATAATATCGAAATAGAAGTGGTTAGATGAGAGAATGCATCGAATTCGAGACATACATTCCTGGAAGGAGCATCGATGAAGTAAAGGAGCTATACGGTCTTGAAAAAGTTGTGAAACTCGCATCGAACGAGAATCCCTATGGCGCAAGTCCGAGGGCCATAGAAGAGCTCAGAAAATTTACGGATCTGCACAGGTATCCCAATCCAGAGTACAGGGAATTGAGAGAGAGGCTTGAGGAATACACCGGCTGGGAAGCGGAGAGAATAGTCATCGGAGCGGGTATCGACGGAATATTGGAAACGCTGTTCACGATGCTCATTGAGAAGGGGGACGAAGTTGTAATTCCCGTCCCCACGTTTCAGTACTACAGCATACTTGCCCGCTTACACTGCGCTAAGGAGATCATAGTGCAGAGAGGGAAGGATTTTAGGATTACAGAACAGATAATCGACCTTTTGAGTGAGAAAACCAAGCTCGTCATAATACCCTTTCCAAACAATCCAACGGGAAACATAGAGGATCCCGGCTTGGTAAAGGAAATTGCAGAATCGACGAAGGCTATAGTATTTTTGGACGAAGCTTACATAGAGTTTGCAGATATGAATCTCGATTTGGATTTGGAAAACGTCGTCATAGCCAGAACGATGTCGAAAGCCTTTGGGCTTGCAAATCTCCGAATAGGGTATGCCAGACTTCCGGAATGGCTGGTTAAATACTATCGCTCAGCTTCGACTCCTTTTCCGGTCTCTACATTGGCAGAAAGGGTTGCAATAGCGTCTCTCGAGGACATAGATTGGATGAAAAACTGTGTTGAAAAGATAAAGTCCGAAAGGAGCAAACTCTTTGGAGAACTGGAAAAGCTTGTGGAAGCCTATCCTTCACAGGCCAATTTCATATTCTTCAGGTCAAAAGACGGTCTTGCAGAGGAACTGCTGAGGAAAGGGGTGATAATAAGGGACTGCAGGAGTTTCGGGGTGTCAGGATACCGTGTTACTGTTGGAAAACCGGATGAAAACGATTTCTTCCTTCAGAAGCTGAAGGAGTTGCTATGATAGCACTAACCGGCACTCCCGGTTGCGGCAAGAGCAGCATTGCGGAGGAATTGAAGAAACGGGGTTATAGGGTTATTTCTGTCAGGGAATTTGCCGAAAAACATGGTTGTGCAAGAAAGGAAGGTGAAGATGTTATTATAGATGTTGAGAGATTAAAGAAATTTGAATTTGACGGCATCGTCGAGGGTCATCTTTCACACCTTCTCGATCCTGAAATTGCAATAGTTCTTCGCTGCAATCCGCTTTTGATAAAGAAAAGGCTAATCGAGCGTGGCTGGAGTTATGAGAAGGTGATGGAAAACGTTGAAGCGGAACTGATCGATGTGATCTTCGTAGAAGCTCTCCAGAGCTGCGAAAGAGTGTTTGAAATTGATGTAACGGAGATGAGTGTTGAGGAGGCAGCAGATGCCGTTGAGAAAATCCTTAAGGGAGATGCGGATGAATTCAGACCTGGAAGCGTAGACTGGATATCCGTGCTTGGAGACAGGATAGAGGAGGTTACGAGATATGGAGGGATTTAGAAAAATCGATTGGGCTGAAAAGCACATGAAGGTGCTTGCGAGGATCAGGGAGGAGATGAGAAAGGATAGACCATTGGAGGGGCTTCGCGTGGGAATGGCGCTGCACGTCGAAGCAAAAACGGCCGTTTTGGTTAAAACGCTAATCGAAGCCGGAGCTGAAGTTGCGATTACCGGATGCAATCCTATGAGCTCTCAGGACGATGTAGCCAATGCGCTCAGAGAGATGGGAATAAAGTGCTATGCAAAGCGTGGCATGAGCGTTGAGGAATACTACACCGCAATTGCCAGGGTTGCGGATTTTCGGCCAGACATAGTTGTTGACGACGGTGCAGATCTGATATTCGAGCTTCACAGGAGAGGTCAAAAGGTGAGGGGGGCCAGCGAAGAAACAACAACTGGGGTTTTGAGGCTTAAGGCTATGGAAAAGGAGGGTGTCTTGCAGTTTCCAGTAATCGCTGTTAACGATGCACTAACGAAGTACCTGTTCGACAACCGCTACGGCACGGGTCAGTCGACCGTGGATGGTATCATGAGGGCCACGAACATGCTCCTAGCTGGAAAAAGGGTGGTTGTTGCAGGTTACGGATGGTGTGGAAGGGGGATTGCAATGCGCTGCAGGGGGATGGGGGCAAACGTGATAATCACCGAGGTTGATGAGATCAGGGCTCTGGAGGCGATAATGGATGGGTTCACTGTCATGGACATGGATTCCGCAAGTGAAATAGGGGACGTTTTCATCACTGCAACGGGAAACAGAGACGTAGTAAGGGAAGAGCATATGATGAAGATGAAAGATGGCGCAATTCTTGCAAACGCCGGGCACTTCAACGTGGAAGTTGATGTTAGGGCTCTTGAAAGGATTGCAAGAAGTGTTAGGGAGGTCAGAAAAAACGTTAAGGAATACGATCTGGGTAACAAGAGGTTGTATCTGCTTGCAGAGGGGAGGCTGGTCAATCTTGTGGCAGGTGACGGACACCCAATCGAGGTTATGGATATGAGTTTTTCCGATCAGGCTTTGGCAGTTCGTTACATTGCCGAAAACTGGGAGAAACTTGAAAAAAGGGTTTATAGGCTGCCTGAAGAACTTGACAGAAAGGTTGCAAGGCTTAAGCTTGAAACACTCGGAATTAAGATCGACAGGCTTTCGGAGGAGCAGATAAAGTATCTCACAGACTGGAGGAGCGGGACATGATCTGGTGCTACAGGGCCGTGAAAAACCCCGCTGCTAGGAGAAAGTGGGTAGCGTTTATCTCAATCGTAGTGGCAGTTACTTTCGGCTACGGTGCTTACAGAATCCTGATCGGCGACAGTGCAATTCGGGTTGCTTTACTATTAGCGATTTTCTCCTTGTTTATACTCCTCTACGCAATAATAGCCCTCGGAAAGCCGAGATACTATTTTCTGGACGATGAATTTGTGATTTACAAGCCCTTCAAGACCAGGCTTGGAGACGTAACGGGATACAGTGTCGACGAAAAGAGGCTGCTGATAAAGTTAAAAAAGAAGGGAATTCTTGGGGTAAAGACGCTTTACTTCGAAAAAATTAAGGACTTAAAAGAGGCTGAGAAATGGCTTAAGAAAAAGCTGAGGTCATAAAGATTTTCAGCCACTTCTCGCCTATGCCTCTAGCCCTTGAGGGAAAGGAATTAATATCTCAAGGGAAAGAATAAGCAAATGAACGAACGCGGGCTTGTTGATTTGTTTGCAGCAATGAACTCCCTTTCCGGTCCTAGTTACGAATGCAGGTATTATCCGTGCCATTTTGAGGGCCAGGATTGTTCGATTTGCTTCTGCATATTCTATCCGTGTCTGATTTACAGATTCGGGGAGATTGTAACTTCCAGTTCTGGGATGCCCGTATGGAGCTGCAAGGATTGCTACTGGATTCATAAGAGAGAAAATGTTGAGGAGGTGGTTACTTACTTTTCGGCTTTTCCAAGGCAGGTTCTGGTCGAAGCGGACTGGCGTTTTTTTAGTAAGGCTTTTCAGGAGATTCTATTTGGAAAAGAATTGGGTTACGAGGTTGGAAGGGCTTATAATTTGATGCCCGCAAATTTTTACGGATTTAGCTGCAGGGATTCGGACGAAAAAGTCTTTCTTGCAGTAAAGATCGGGGAGGAGTTTTTGGGCGTTAGGGAAGTGAGGGATTTTGAAAATTTGGGAGAAGAAGTGCTGATACCCTTGAAGTCAGGGGGAATTCTCAGGGGTTTCGATGGAAAGAGATACGTTGAATGCGAGCTATGATCCTTACAACATCTAGAAAGCCTAGCAGAAAGACCAGAAGCCTTGCAAAAGCCCTGTCACGGTTCATGAACTGGAGATACGTTCAGAGAGGGAAGATGAGTTTTAGAGAGTTTGAGAATGAGGAATTGTGGGTTATTTCAGAGCTAAAAGGAAATCCGGCCTTTTTAAGTTTCTACAGGAACGGTAAAAAGCTACTTGAGCTTTCCATTTCAGTCAGCAATATAAAAAAGGCTGAGGTCGGGAGGGGGGAGGTGGTGTATTTCGGGGAAAAGTATAACTTCTTCGGCGCCTTGCCAGCTGAATTGCTGGAAAAATTCGATAAGAGGTCGTACTTTCCAAAGAAAATTGTCGAGAACGAAAACGAGCTTTGTTTCTGTCTTGGCGATGAGCTTATTTTCAAAGTAAGAATTTTGGGAATCAAGAGATTTGACCAAAATCAACAAAGCCCTCAGGAAGCTCCTCAAGCCCAGCCTCATCGAGAACCTTTGGATCTACGTAAATCGGGCAAGGAATTCTGAGAGCTATTGCGATACTATCGCTCGGGCGTGCGTCGATCTCGATCTCCTTCTCGTTTTGTTTCAGCACAATTCTTGCGTAGAAGGTTGTGTCAATGAGATCATCAATGACGATTTTTTCGACTTTTCCGTTCAGCTTGGATATTATGTCAACTAGTAGGTCATGTGTCATCGGTCTTGGCGGGAGATAATGGTTTAGTGCGGAGTATATTGCGCTAGCCTCAGCCAAGCCTATGTAGATCGGAAGAATTCTCCCATCTTCGGCCCTGAGCACGACCACAGGTGAAGATGCAAACTTTCCCTTCGCGATGAACACCCCAAATACTTCTGCCACTAGCACAGATAAAGTTTGTTTGGTTGTATTAAAGCTTTGTCATAAGCTCTGGTAAGTGAAATCCATTTAAAGCAAAGCATAGGTAGTCAAAACCGAAGAATGAAACTAGAACTCCAAGGAAAATCAGTAAAAACTTGTAGGCTCTTAGTGTTGATCCTCCAAAAGAGGTAGCGTAGGCTAAAATGCTTAAAAAGGCGAAGTCGATCCATATATGCGAAGCAAAAAGAATCGCAACCCCTATAGATCCGAAAATAACCAATGCCTCGCTGATAAGTGCGCTTCCAACTCCTGCCCACCATGCGATAAAGAATGGATTGAAGGCGCTGAGGGCAACACCGGTCAAAAATGGAGAGAACTTCTGTTCTTTGTTCGGAATTTCTCGCATTTCGAAGGCACTCTTCAGCGTCAGATAGCTGAACAAAAGGAGAAAAACGCCCCCAACAAAAGCTAGGGGTCTCATAATTTCTTCCACTTGGCCAGAAGTAGAAATAAAGAATGCTATTAGGATCACGAGCGGAAGCTCAACAGCGAAATGCCCGCCGCTGACCATGAATCCCCCTCTCCAACCGTGTTTAGTACCTATTGCAGCAGTTGCTGCGCTTAGCGGTCCAGGAGCTAGGGCACCTGAGCTGCTGATGGCAACGACTTTAATTATGAAGTCTATCATCCCAGAGCTTTTATTCAACAGAATAAAAGTCTTTTTAGATCTTTCTCAATGAGTAGACAAACAGAAAACGCATTCTTCCTCTCTTGAAGCCGAGGTTTTCCGTGCTCATTTTCTTCTCAAAACGGAACTCTTTTTGAAGTTTCGAAACGAACAGCCTGGCATTTTCAACGTCTTCAAAGAAGAGATCGATCCCGTTCTCAGTTTTCACGATTTCCGCTTTAAATTCTTCAGCTTTTTTCAGGGCCCTTAAAATTTCTCCTCCACTGAAACCCCTGAGTTGGATCTTAGCGGGATGCATCCAGAATTCCTTCAAGTTCTAGGATCTTCTTGGCCCATTTTAGCTTTTTAAGCTTTATTCCTTCTCCCTTATCGAAATCAAAGCCATACAAAACAATATTCTTTGCTCCAAATCTTTTCGCGATTAGAGCAGCTCTATCACCGTCTGTAAAGCCACCGAAGTTGTATACCCGGTCAAAGGGCTTGCTCTGAGTTGTTGCGACAAAGCTTTTAACTTTTGGAACGATCCCTCTTATTCTATCCATGTTATCTCCGTGTGCATGAAAAACGAGAATGCAGCCATTTTTTTCCAGCTCAACTATCCTGTCAACTTCTTCCTCAAGATCTGTTACGTGTATTTTTGGAATGAGTTTTACTCTCTCAAGGGCTTTTCCGGCAGTTATAACGAAGTTCTCCCTTATCTCCTCCCCCTCATATGCGCCGCCAATTACCGCAACCTCTTTACCTTTAATGCAGTTCAAAACCTCGCAATTTAGGAGCTTTCTGCCTCCGAGGGTTGCAATCAACTTTGCAGCCTCTTCATCTTTCTCTCTTGAAAAACCAAGGTCTGAAATAATTTTTTCGTAGATCTTCAGCCACTCGCTCAGCTCCATCTCTTTATCCCTATCCTAACCTTCAGTTCTTCTATCTCCCACTCCTTAACGTATCCCTCTGCTCCTTTGAATTTCAAGTCCTTGGATCTCGTTTCATTCTTTATGTATTCGGTCCAACCCTCAATAAGCTTGGGATCGATCTCAACAAAGCTCACTATGAACTCCTCGACGTTTAGATTCATCTCCTTTCTCATCTGCTGTATTCTGCGCACGATCTCTCTTGCATAAGCTTCTCTTAGCAAATTCTCATCGAGTTTTGTATTTATGTAAACTCTTCCGCTAGGAAATTCTGCAGACTCATAGCCTTCAGGAACACGCTCTTCAATGATAAGAAAATCTTTCGGGATCTTAACTCCTTCAAACTCTATTTCCTCTGGTACATCTTTCAGCTTTGAAACGTATTCGGCAAACTCTTTTGCTTTGCCCTTAAGTATGGGACCTATTTTCTTAAAGTCGGGCTTTATGATCAACTCTTTCTGAAACTTTTCCACGAATTTGACCTCTTTAACATTGCTCTGTTTTGCTATAATCTCCGCAACGCTTTCAAGTCCTTTGACATTTGTTTCAATGATCAGTTCCTTTAGAGGCCATCTTAGCTTAATTCTGGCCTTGCTTCGTGCGCTGTTTCCAGCTTCGACTATCGCTCTTGCAACATTCATTTTTTCCTCAATTTCGGGATCTATAAGACTCTTATCCGCTTTGGGATATTCTTCCATGAAGATGCTTTCCTTTCCTTCCCTGAAGGTCTTTATGAAGTTCTGGTAGAACCATTCTGCGAGAATTGGAGCGAATGGGGCGATTATGCGAAGAGTTTTGTCTATAACCCTGAACATCGTTTCGTATGCAGAAAGTTTCTTTTTGGATTCGACCTCCTCCCACACCCTCGCTCTGATCAGCGGTATATACCAGCGGCTGAAATCTTCGATTATGAAGTCGAAGAAGGCTTTAACCACTCTGTGGAGCTGGTATTTCTCCATGGCGGAAACGACCTCTTCGTTGAATCTTTCGAGCCTAGAAAGGATCCATCTGTCTTCTAGGCTAAGTTCAACCTCTTTTCCGGCCCTGAATCTGTCTATGCTCATGTACGTGTATGCAAATCTGATCGTATTCCATAGAATGTTTATGTTTCTCAGAACATTTCTGGCTTCTTCCCAGCTGAACTTAAGGTCTTCCCAGACCGCTGAGCTCAGTACGTAGAGTCTGAAGCAGTCAACTCCAATCTGACCTATCACTTCTTCGGGTTCAATGACGTTTCCAAGGCTTTTGCTCATCTTTCTTCCCTGCTCGTCTAAGGTGAAGCCGTGCATCAGGACCGTTTTGTATGGAGCTCTATCGAAGCATATTAGAGAAGTACCAAGCTGGGAATAGAACCAGCCTCTGGTCTGGTCATGTCCCTCGGTAATGAAGTCTGCAGGCCATAAATCGAATTTATCGGTTCTCAACGGGTATCCAATGCTCCCCCAGCTTGCAACACCGCTGTCGAACCATACATCGAAGACATCTTTCACTCTGCTCATTTCTCCTCCACAGTCGCATTTGAACTTCACGGCATCTATTCTCGGTCTGTGAAGGTCCAGATCTGACTGCCAAGGGACTTCGGTGATGCTTCCAACGACCTTGATCTTCCCGCAGTCCTCGCAGACCCATATAGGGAGCGGAATACCCCAGTATCGCTGTCTGCTTATGCACCAATCCTTGGCGTTGCTTATCCAGTCCCTAAATCGGGAGCTTCCTGCCCACTCTGGAATCCAAAAAACTCTCTCTATTTCTTCAAGCATTTTTTCCTTCAGATCGGTAATGCGGATAAACCACTGCTCCGTGGCCCTGAAGATTATAGGTGTTTTGCACCTCCAGCAGTGTCCGTATCGGTGGAAGATTCTCTCCTCGGCAATCAGCAGCTCTTTCTTTAGTATGTCCTCTATTATAACCTCATTTGCTTCCCGTATATTTAAACCTGAATACTTTCCGGCTGCCTCGGTAAAGATGCCCCTATCGTCAACTGGGTTGAAAACTTCGAGGCCGTACTTTAGACCAAGTTCAAAATCCTCTACACCATGGGCCGGAGCAATGTGAACGCAACCCGTGTTTTCTGCCGAAACGAAGTCAGCCAATACAATTTTGTGGTTGAAATTTCTCTGAAGGGGAATTTCTTCGGCCAGCGGATGCTCGTATTCCAGACCTTCAAGTTCTTCACCAAGAAAAGTCTCTAAGACCTCCCATCTCTCGTAACCCTTTGCTAGAACATCGATCAGACTTTCTGCGAGGATTAATATCTCTGGAACGCCGTTCCTGTAAGCCTTAACCCTAGCATATTTCAGCTTAGGATTTACAGCCACGGCCATGTTGGCCGGAATCGTCCAAGGTGTTGTGGTCCATACAAGAACGTATTCGCCATTTTTGAGCCTGAATTTAACATATATTGAGGGATCTTCCCTTTCAGCATATTCCACTTCAGCTTCGGCTAAGGCGGTCTCACACCTGGGACACCAGTTCACAACCATCTTTTTTCTTTCAAGCAGACCTTTATCGTGGGCCTTTTTAATTGCAAACCATGCCGAGTTCATGTATTCTGCCTTTACAGTCATGTAGGGCCTTTCCCAGTCCATCCACACAGCCAAGGCTTTGAACTGTTCTGTCATCATGTCCTTGTTTCTCAAAGCGTAGTCCATGCATCTTTTAACGAAATTCTCGACCCCAAAGCTTTCTATATCTCTCTTATTTTTGAATCCCAGTTCTTGCTCGACCTTTACTTCGATCGGAAGCCCGTGCATATCCCAGCCCGGAGTATCTGTTGGCGAGAAGCCGTTCATTCTGAGATAGCGTAGAATTGTATCCTTGATTACCTTGTTCCAAGCTGTGCCGAGATGGATTCTGCCTGTCGTGTAAGGCGGCCCGTCGACGAAATAGAATTTTTTGCCGCTTCTGTTTTTGATTTTTTTGTATATTGCATTTTCTTCCCAGAATTTGAATATCTCGGCTTCAACCCTCTGAGGTGAGTAGGAAGGTGGAATCATGAAAATCCGACTTTCCAGAGATTAAAAAATTTAGCTAATTTTAGTCTCTGTGCAGTCCGCAATGCAAATGAAAAAGGATTGTGAGCTAGACATCATTTAAAAATCTTTTTCCCTCTTTAGAAATTCTGCATATGGATTTACATGAAATCGACAGGAAAGCCTACGGTTTTAACCGTTGGATGAATTAGCTAAATTATAAAAATGGGTGCCCAGAAAGCCCGGAGCTTTAGCTCTGGGAGAATGGTCAAGGTTTAAATAGTTCTGTGTTGAAAAAGTCTTGGGGATGTTCCCTTGCAGAGGGAAGTCCAGATACGCGAATGAATATAGCCCATGCCTTAACGAGATGCATGGGATGGGGAGCTGTGAGCTCCCGACTTCAGTCGTGGAGCAGCTCATTAATTCAGCTAGAATAATTGAAATTGGATACTTGTGAGGTGAGAGTTTATGGATACCGATATCCGGAAAATCATAGAAGAAAAAGACAGGATGATCGAGGAATTGCAATCGAGGCTGAGAGAATTGGAGAAAAAGCTTAGGTACTATGAAATTAAAGAAATCTATCAGGGATTGATTCCTGAGGATCTTTTAAAGAAGTTTATGGATCTTCCAACCGAACAAATGGTTATAGAAATTGGGAAGTATCTACGGGAGAAATTAGCAGAGAAAACAAAATCAGATGAACAAAAGGTTTATACTGATAAAGAAAAGATTAACACGGTTTTGTCAGTGATAAAGAGCATTGAAACAAAATTAACAGCGGTAAAAGCAAAAGTTGGAGTGGATCTGAATTTTACACAGAAATTCGACTTTGAGGGTAGTGAGGTGGCATTTCTTGGCGAAGACCTAATGAAGAGTCTTGGTGTGTCAGAGGATGATTATATCGTTGTGCAAAAAGATGGCAGTGTTAGCCTGAGAGCGCTTCCCTATTCAAAAGCTGGTTTTATAGTTTTGCCTACTTGGGTTAGAGAAAAAATTGGGGCTAAAGTGAATGAATTAGTAGAGGTGATTAAGAAATGAAGTTGACATCCAAGATTATAGGAATAGTTTTGTTTTCGAGCTTTGTTCCGGTTTTGCTTTTGGCCCAGCTGACAGTTATGAGTTTTGCTGAGTTCGGGGAAAATGCACGATCAGGAGTCATAAACGTAAGCCAGGTTTATATTGCAAAGACCGGGGAGGAAGCAGTAAAAATGAAAACGGAAGAACTTGCCAAAGCGCTGGAACTTTATTTAGGGAATAAAATTAGAGAAAACCCCAATTTGACAACTGCAGATCTGATTAAGGATCCAGATTTCTTGGAGATTGCCTCAAGTCAGTGGGGAAACGATGAGTACACGTGGGTGATGGGGGCTGGCTTGGTTGGTGGGGAGTGGAAAGTGATAACGTTGGTTTACCAGCCCCTTCCAAGAGAAAAGTGGGGTAAGGACATTAAAAATGAGCTTGGATGGCATGAAAGCATGCCGGACTTCTATGACCTGACAATGAAAGCGTTGGGTTACCCAGCGGAGATTACTTGTGATTACTACACATGGATTGACTTTCAAACCAATGAAAGTGTCAAAAAGTATGGATGCTATCGGCAAGTTTCGTTGCCCGTGCCGATTTACGATCCAAACATAAATTCCAGGGTGATGATACTTGCAGGAACCGGTGCCTCCATCGATGGTTATTTCAAGTATCTAACTCGGGGCTCCGGAAACGTGTCCGAAAGTATTGGAACTGAGGTTGCAAAGAGTATAGAAAAAGCAGGAGAACAGGTGTATACAAACTTAGTGATAGCTCTAGTTGTGGCAGGCGTATTCGTTGGTTTAATTGCCTTCTTTACAATAACCAGAATAGCCAGACCAATAGTGGATTTGAGCAAGACTGCGGATAAGATAAGTACAGGCGAGGTCGACACGGAAGTTCCGTTTAGAAACAGGGCGGACGAAATAGGAGTACTTGCGAGTAGCATAGAAAGACTGAAGAGAAGCTTGAAAGTCGCAATGCAGAGTCTGGAGGAGGCATTGAAATAAATCCATCTTTAAATATTTTTCGGTATAATCAAACCAGATCAGTTATGTCCTGTGGCTTTAGCTAGATAGTGGCTACGTTTTTAGGTTTGAAGAGGAAAAAGCTTAAATCCCGGAGGGTTTCCAAGAAATACGCATATGCTAAGTTCAGAAATCTCCATCACAAAAGCTCAGAACTTCATTTTTAGAAGTGATTTCAAAAGGATTAAATGTGGAGATGTTGGGATCTTTGACATAGACCACTTCCGGAGAGATAGTTTTGACTTGATGATTGCTCACTCTCCTTCTCTGAGGCAGGGCTATCTTAAATGGGCTGCGGAAAGCAGAAATACCCCGAGTTTAGCGGCAGAGATAGTCAGAGGGATAAATCGTAAAAGGTTGATAAAGCCAGAAATTTTGCGCGCACAAAGGTGGGAGTTGTGGTCACATACGAGAAGCTTCTAACTGAACTCAAAAAGGAGATCGGTCCAATAGCAAAGATATTCTTGGAGAGAGCCATGAGCTCGCTTGGTATAACTGAAATCAATGAGGAAAACTATAGAGATGTTCTTGAGGTTCTAAAATTGAACAATTCGATACGAGAATATGTTTCAGAAGTCGAGAGGAGACTTGAAAAAATTAGCTGAGTTTTCTGCCTATCTTCTCTTCTATATCTGCAATTAGCATGTTTATTTTCTCTCTTGGAATAAACATAACCAACGATCTTAGGCTTTTTTCCAGTTCCTCTCGTTTATCCATGAGTTCCTCATAGCTATTGCAGGATTCAATGATGCTTACACTTTTCTTTGAAGGTTTGCCAACCTTTGATACTATTAGCTCTATCAGCTCTTTCTTTAAGGTATTGAAGTCTTTGATAGCTCCACTTTTTTCGCTTTCTTCTTCAATTCCTAGTGCATTTGAGATCAAAAACTCGATTTCTTCTTCTTTTGGTCTTTTAATTCCGTATTTCTCTAGAATTTTATCTCGATCAGAGACCGTTTTTTCCGTTACTTTCGATCTCTCTTCAACTTCCTGGGCCAATTCAGAGCTACCAACGGCATCTAGAATTATATTCTTAATCTCCTCGTTGCTTGGCGGAGCGATGCCGTATTTTTTGAGTATTTGATCCCTATCCACGATCTCGACAGCTCTGGCAGCAGTCGCTGTGGGAGTGGAGGGCTGGGGAGACGGCACCGACATCGCAGTGGCAACCTCTTCAGTTTTTCTTCTTGTAGCGTCCCCTTTGACCGCTGCTATCTGGTTAATTTCGATTGCCTTTTTGACCTGTGATGGGTCTAGGGGATATATTTCAACAACCGAGTTGTCTAGTGTGATTAATTCAGATATTGCGGAATCCCCGTAAATACTGGTCTTGCTTTTTATTCTAACTACCTCGGCGGCAACGATCTTGCCGAAGTCAAATAGAACTTCTCCGGAGGATAGCTCCAGTTTTTTAAATCCGACTTTGACGTATCCAGTAAAATTTGAGGCTGTAAGACTGTCAATTATTTTTTCAAATTTTCCTTTTTCTATTCTTTCCAGCTTTGTTTTTGGGAGTATCATAGTTCACACCATCGCCGCCTTGTCAGCCGCTTTTTTTACTTCAATTTTTAGTAAACCGTAATTTGCTTTTGTATCTGCTATTACTCCTAGGATAAAGTTTCCAGCTTTGGAGATCAGGATCCTTTCTTTTTTTCCTTCCAGAGTTATCAATTCAAGCGTATCTGAACTTAGTTTTTCACAGATCTCCGCAGCCTTATTGAATATATCTGAGATTAGTGCGGCGCATACTTCGTCATCTGCTGTACCCAATGATTCAGATTCAATAAGGTTTCCATCTGGATCTGATATATATACTCCCTTAACGCCGTTAATCCCAAGCAAATCTGCTATTATGGTCTCAAACATATGTCTCCCCCTATCATAATAATGGTGGATACCAGTATATAATGCTTATGACTATTATTAAAACCATGAATTATAATAAATTAAATTTTAAAAAATTTAGGCTGATTTTGCTAAACTTTCAGCTGAAATTTAATCTGGTCTAAAGTTCGAGAAGCTTGGAATGGATTGATACGTTAAAAGATGACTGCGGGGACTTTCTGCAGCGCGGGAATGAGGAAAGCTTAAATAAATAGGGCACTTTAAAAATTACAAAATGGATGCCCAGAAAGCCCAGAGCTTTGGCTCTGGGATGAATGGGCAAAGTTAAAATAGTTCTGCGTTGAAGAGGTCTTGGTGATGTTCCCTTGCAGAGGGAATATATCCCATGCCTTAACGGGAGGCATGGGATGGGGGAGCTTGGCTTTTGAACCGGCAGATGAGGCAGCTCACAGGAAAGCGAATATAGCAAGGTTGAGTGAACATGCTGGGCGGTGAGGGAGTACTAACCCTGAATATTAAAATGAGGGTTAGCCCTGAGCCCAAATCATGCCAAGAGCTAATCAGTTTGATGAGAGGTAAGGAGGCGTTGAACCAAGCTATAGAAGTTGTGATGTCATTTAAAAGCTGTGCAGAAATTAAAATCGATGGAAAGGAAGTTTGCGTAAAGTGCTATCCGGCTCAGCCTATTTTCTGTTCTTTTGGAGGTGGGGAATTTGAGGCTTTTGATTGGAGACGAAAAGGCCTATGAAGAATTAAGAAAATTGGGAAAGACTGTTTTCATCAGGAATACAGATGATTTGAGTATCGAATCTGAGGATTTGAGAATGTCTGCGAAGTCTGATCTGCTCGAGAAATTGCTTGAATGTTTTGCGGATCTTGGCTACGATTATGCATTAATCAGCTGCGCCGAGATCATTTCGGGAATTGAGGAAAAATTTGGTTTTAAGATCCCGAGATATGAGGGGGTAAAGTCAATTCACTCTGCCCCAGATTTTGAAACCCTGAAAACAGTAGTTGAAAAAGCTAAGAAAAACGCGGAAAACTGCGGCGCGGTTGGCATCTTTGTTGGATTCGTGCGAAAATTTGAGGGTAATAAAACTGTCGAAAGACTTGAATACGAAGCCTTTAACGAAATTCTTCCCGAAAAGATTTCAGAAGTTGAGAACAAAATCAAAAGCTTTCCGGGGATTGCGAATGCGAAGCTTTACCACAAACTCGGGAAGCTACGACCTGGTGAAGACATAGTTTATATTGCAGTGGTGGGTGAGCATCGGAGGGATATTTGGGTACCACTCATTAATGCTGTGGAGCTTATGAAGACTGAATTGCCGATATGGAAGAAGGAGATATATAGAGATGGTGAGAGGTGGGTTTGAATGCTCAGGGAAGGCAGAATTGGAGAGAAAATGGATTCTAGAGCTTTTGAGCTCTCAAGTTCCATCGGTCACGATCTCAACATTTTCCACTACGATATCCTTGTGGACGTAGCCCACACCCTTTGCCTTCAAAGAGGCGGCTATCTGAGCAGGGAGGAAGCTCTGGAGATCTTAAATGCTTTAAAGGAGATCTCAATACGGGGATATAAAAGATGGGAATTCGAGGACATACATGAAGCGATAGAAGCAGAAATAACTAGGAGAACACCAGCCGGGAAAAAACTGCACACGGGAAGATCGAGAAATGACGAAGTTGCGACATGTTTGAGACTTTTTGCAAGAGACAACCTATTGAATTTGGCTGAGAGACTCACTAAATTACAGGAAACGATTCTAAAGCTTTCTAAAACCGATTCAATAATGCCCGGTTTCACGCATCTCCAGTTTGCACAGCCTACGAGGCTATCACATCATTTGCTGATGTATTTTGATATATTCGAGAGGGACTTCGAACGCACTCTTGAAGCATTCAGAAGGTCGAACAGATGCCCATTAGGTTCTTCGGCATTCGCCGGGACTGCTTATAGGCTTGATAGGGAATTTACGGCTAAAATACTTGGATTTGACTCTGTTCAGGAACACAGCGAGGACTCCGTTGCTTCTAGAGATTTTTTGATAGACTCGGTCTACGTCTGCACCTCGGTTTTATTGGACATAAGTAGAATTTGCGAGGAAATAATTCTTTTTGCAACTCTCGGATTTATCGAACTCCCGAACAGGTATTCTTCGACCTCCTCGATAATGCCGCAGAAGAAGAATCCTGACATCGCTGAACTTCTTCGGGCGAAGTGCGGAAAAATGATAGGTCTTCTGACCTCGGCGATGGCGATTTATAAAGCGATGCCTTTCAGCTACAATAGAGATTTTCAGGAGATGAATCCAGTGCTTTATACGGCGTTGAAAGAGGCAAATGATGCTGTCGAGGTTTTTAACGGGATGTTATCGGAAATAAAGTTCAAGGAAGAGATACTGGAGAAAAAAGCTCAAGAGGGATTTACAACTGCTACGGCACTTGCGGATATGCTTGTGAAAGATTTTGAAATTCCCTTCAGGGATTCGCATCGGATAGTCGCTAGATTGGCTTCCAGCGGTATCGTCAGCCCTTCGGCCCAGGATATAGAATTTGCCGCCAAGGAGCTTGGATACGAAATAAAACTCTCGGACAAGAGAATTGCAGAAGTAACCAATTTGGAGAATATAGTGAACAGTAGAAAGACCATTGGGGGAACAGCAAAGGAAGAGGTCGAAAGGATGCGAGTGCAGAGAAAGGAAAAGGTTTTAAGAGAAAGGAGGGAAGTCAAGAGGATTAGGAGAAGAATTGAAAACGCTTTGGGTATTATGAAAAAAGAAGTGGAGAAACTGGGAGGTAGTTTTGATGTTGACAGGCAGGAGAGTAAGAATTAGGGCAAAAGGAAAGATTTTCGAGGGTATTGTGATGCCGAGTTTTACTGGAAGCCTAGTGTTGAAATTGGAAAACGGTTACAATGCTGGATTTCGTGAATATGAGCTTATAGAAGTGCTTGAGGATTTTAGGGCTCAAATTCCGAGAGCTGAAATTGTAAGACGTGGGGATCTGCCTAGCGTCAAGATAATTTCCACAGGTGGAACCATTGCAAGCAGGGTTGATTACAGAACCGGAGCAGTTACGAGTCAGTTCACGGCAGAGGAAATAGTTTCAGACGTTCCTGAAATTGCTGAGATCTGCAATGTTGAAGCGGAGCTACTCTATAATATTCTGAGCGAGAACATGAAGCCGAGCCATTGGATAGAGCTTGCTAGGAGGGTTTACGAATCTCTGAAGAAATACGAGGGTGTAATCGTGACTCACGGTACGGACACAATGCATTATTCGGCTTCAGCTTTGGCTTTTATGCTCTCTACTCCAAAGCCGGTGGTTTTCGTGGGAGCGCAGAGAAGCAGTGATAGGCCAAGTAGCGATGCAGCGATGAATCTCATCTGCTCGGCAAAGCTTGCCACAAGCGACGTGGGAGAAGTGCTGGTTTGCATGCACGGAACTACAAGCGACGAGTTCTGCTACGCTCACAGAGGTGTGAAGGTAAGAAAGATGCATACCTCCCGCAGGGACGCCTTTCAGTCCATAAATGCAAAGCCCGTTGCGAAGATACAGTACCCCTCCCTCGAATTGGAGTGGATCTCATGGCGTTACAGAAGAGGTGAAAGAGAGTTAAAGCTCCGAGACAGGCTTGAAGAAAAGGTTGCGCTGGTGAAGTTCTATCCAGGACTTGGGAGCGATATAATCGACTATTATCACTCCAAAGGTTACAGAGGGTTTGTTATTGAGGGTACTGGGCTTGGTCACGTCTCCACTGATTGGATTGAAACGCTGAAGAAAGTTTGTGAGGACTCAATCGTGGTTATGACATCCCAGTGTCTATATGGCAGAATATGCGACCGTGTTTACGATACAGGAAGAGATTTGCTCAGAGCTGGTGTTATCGAGGGCGAAGATATGCTTCCTGAAGTGGCTTTGGTAAAACTCATGTTCCTCCTCGGAAACTACAGTCTCGAAGAGGCAAAGGAGCTGGTTAAGAAGAACTTCGTCGGTGAAATCGAGCCAAGAAGCACTTATAAAAATTGGTGCCCAGAAAACCCAGAGCCTTAGCTCTGAGAACGCCGGAAGCTCCCGACTTCAGTCGTGGAGCAGCTCACTTTGTCTTTTTAAAGCTTTGGAAAACTTAAGCTTTTTATAGTTCATTGCGGTACAATTAACGTGATCAGGTATCTAGGAAAACCTCTGGAGATTGCGGTTGAGGATGAGGTAGAGTTTGTTTTGAATGGCAGAGTTTACCGGAAATTCTGCACACCATCTATGCTTAAAGAACTAGCCATCGGCTTTTTGGTTTCTGAAGGTATTTTAAAATCACCGGATGGCCTCGAACTGGAAATTTCCGACAAAAGAATACTGGCAGAAATTCCGGATATCTCTGAATTTGAATTAAATTCGCGTTTTTCTGGATTTTCCGAAAATTTTCGGCCAAAGATTAGAAGCAAAAGAAGATTCAAATTAGAGGAATTGAAAAAGCACCTTCAAATTCTGGAAATAGAGGAATACAGAAAAACCAGAGGCTATCATGTGTCGGCAATAGTTACGGGAGATAGCTTCTATCGGGCTTACGATGTTGGCAGGCACAATGCAGTCGATAAGGCCATTGGTATGGCTTTGCTGAATTCAGTAGATCTTAGCAACTCTTTCCTTTTGATATCGGGCAGAATTTCAAAGGAGATTGCTTTGAAGTGTGTGAATGCCGGTATTCCTCTTTTGGTGTCAAAGGCTGCGATTCTCAGTTCTGCAATTGAGTTTTGCATGGAAAGTGGTCTCTCTGCGGTGTCATTTGCGACCAACATAGCAGTCGGAGATGCAATCGAATGAAAGTTTTTTAAAAAGTCCTCAGGTGGTATTATTATGCTTGTTAAAGTGTACTTCCCTGACGGTCATCTGGAAAAGCCCATATGGGATGCATTGGTAACTGCAGGGTATAAGCTGGGAAAAAGCGAAAGAGGGTATCTGATCGATGTGGATCACCCCATGCTGGTTTTCAAGCAGGTAAGACCTCAGATCATGCCACTCTATATTGAGATCGGTAAAGGTGATGGAGCCATTACTGGAGGTGACATTTTAGAAAACTGGAAGCTTAAGATGGAGCTTGAAAACGTTGTAGTTCTGGATTCTCTCCCACTTCGCCCTACAAAGCTGGTTGTGGCCGTTTCGGAGGAAGTTTATCCAGAGGTAAGGACCATAGAGGATTTCAAGGAGACTGTTGGAGACAAAAAGATCTTCATTGCATCAGAATTTCCGGAGATAGCAAAAGAGTACGCGAAAAAGAAAGGTTTGAATGCGGTGGTTTTTGACCCCATAGGAAAAACAGAGGCCTCGCTTTTGCCTCCGATTCCCGAGGCCGATCTGATCATCGAGGTCACGGAGTTCGGAACGACGCTGAAGGAGAACAAGTGCAAGATCATCGATGTGCTGAACGATCAGGTTAAATCGGTTTTCATTGCCAACAAAGAGTCTTTAAAAGTGAGGGAGAAAAAGGAAGTTCTAGAGAATCTGCTCACAGACATAAAGGAGGTGATAGAATCGAGAAATCTAGTCAGTCTTTACTTCAACGTCCCTGAAAGGGAGAATCTTGATAAGATCATAGATTACCTGACTTCTGAAGGTTTTGATCCGACGATTTCACCCCTAGCCAAGGGTGCGGCGGCTGTACACATAATCGTGGACAGAACGAGGGTGAAATTCCTGAAGCCTGTGCTAAGAACCATGGGGGCGAAGAGAATCGGCACGAGTCCGGTGATAACTTTTGGAGATTGAAGAAAAAATTTTAATATACCATGGATGAGCATCATCATGTCCAGTTTAGAGAGCCTGGGAAAATTTGCCATCTCCATTGCACTCATTTCAGCCCTTGCTTTAAGCTTTTGCGCAGCTCCTGAATCGTCGAATTCTGGAAAAGAATCTGCTAGCTGCAATTTTGAGATAAAGGAAGTATATTTCAGGGAGACAGACGACCCAAGTAATCCGATGCTCATCGTAAAGGGTGTCATCGGCCCCCCTGGCTTCCACAAATAAGTTATGCATTTCCCGCCGCAGGTCAATACCGCTCAGGGAATCGGGCCGATAGAGGTTGGGACTGATGAAGCTTGCAAGGAGGAGCGTTGTAGACCGCTGAATCCCTGTCAGGAGTTCATAACTCAGGATTTCGTGGCAAGAAGCTATCCGGACAATGTTCCGGAGTTTGGAAAGAGCTACTATGGGGAATTAACCTTCTACCTGAACGATGGAAGTTCGAGCACTTGGAGGGGAAATGTTGGATGGAAAAGTTAGTCCAGTCCTAATTTTTCTGCCTTAAAATTCGAATTCGCTTCCAACTCCTGCTGGCCTGTACTTCTCTCCCATGACCTTTGCTATCAGCATTTCTGCCTTCAAGCCTGTGCAGTGCGTAGGAGCAATCATATCGACTTTGAGGCTCTTCAGGATTTCTAGGATTTTATCCTCGGTGAATGCTATTAGATGCGTACCCCCGATTATGAACTTAACTTCATCACCTACAACCTCTTCGGCCCATCTCATCGTGTTTCTCAGCCCTGAATGGCAACATCCGAGAAGAAGCACCACTCCCTTATCAGTTCTGATGGCCAAGCTTTGATCATCCTTTATTTCATCCTTCTCTTTCTTACCGTCTCTAACTGCAAATGAATCCTTCAGAACAGCTGTTTCGAATGTTCTCGGAATCTCACCGAGCGCCCAAATACCCTTGGAGACCTCTATTGGCTCTCTTTGCTCTACAAAATCGAAGTTGTGAAGGATCAGCTCCTTTTGGTAGGGGATTCCTATGAATCGCCCCTCAAAGAATCTCGGCAGAAAAGCGTCTGGATGTGCGTAAAGTGGCAGTTTTTTCGGAAACGGGTAAAGCGCAGCCGAGTGATCGTAGTGTCCATGGCTGAGTATGATCTTCTCCGGAAAAGGCTTTTGCAAGGTGAGGAGATTGCCAAGCGATGTGCCCAGACCAACGTCGAACATGATGACTTCCTTAGATTCTATCAAAGCAGAAAAGCCCCATTCAGCCCTCAAAGGCTTTGGCATCGTTATCTTATTGTCCGCAAGAATTGTGATTTTCATAGTCACACGCTCTGGATGGATTTGTGAGCTGCCCCGCCTTTAAATGCCCGCATCTTCAATTTTTAAGCGCATCCTTTATTTAAGCTTTTCCCATTTCTGCCACGAACTGGCAGATGGGGGGGGAAGGGCATAGAGCCTCCCTTAATGCCGGAAGCCCCACCTTAAAAGGTAGGGTAGCTCGCGGAAGTATTTTTCTGTTCAAAACCTCCCAACATTTATTATCAATCTTGACAGCCGTTCAATCATGAAAATCGTGATAAAATGAGCAACAAACCCCGCCCTTTAGGGCGGGGAAAAAAGTCTTAAACTCGAAGCCACTGTACTGTTCTGGATGCCCTCCTCCGGCCAACTTTTAAGAGATGAGGAGCGGGAGCCGAGTTCTCCCGCAATGCCAGAGGAATCTGCGAAGTCAAATTTAAAAATAGGAGAACAAATGCAGTCCGCCTCTTACCAAACGGCTCCCAGGGAAGGAAGCTCAGAAAGCTGGCAAACACCTCGGCAAAGCTCTTCAGCGAGCTGAACTATGAGAGAAGACAGCAGTTCTTCCAGCGACAGCGTGTGGACTTTAGAGGCACATGGGACAAATACTACGAAAAATACAAGAACGCACTCGGCGTGAATGCACAGGCGGTCCTTCAGAAGAACAATGAAGCCTGGAGCTCTTTCTTCTCCCTTCTAAGGTTGAAGAAAGAGAACGGACTACAACCCTTCATGAAACGCGTTAATCCACCGAAGTACTGGAAGGATGGGGAAAAGGAAGCTCATTCTTGCTGTCAGACAGGACAGATACGCCGTGGATGAGCGGAACCGCAAACTCATTCTCAGGGACTTCAGCATGGAAATAAGGTTTGCGGGCAGGTTGACCATTTACATGGGCTATCCTTTTAACATTGCACAGGATAGGGGCAATAAGTTCACAGCGAACATGTGGTCTTACCGCAAGCTAATGGATGTCATTGAGTTAAAGGCGCAGGAGTACGGAATGAAGGTGTTTGAGGTCGTTGAATACGGCACATCCAAGTACTGCGCTTACCACAGTGTTAAAGTAGAGAGACATCCGAGGGGAGTGGTTAGCTGTCCTGAAGGACATAAACTTCATTCGGATCTAAACAGTGCGTTAAACATACTGAAGAAAGCTACCGGCATGGTAATCCTGACAATTAAAAAGCCTCTGTCCTTCATCGTAGAGCATAGCGGAGTAGCACCCGCAAGGGGGTGTAACCCTTGAGACCTCGGGGAACCCTCGCCCTTCAGGGCGGGGAGGAGGTCAGTTCGGAGAATTTTCGACAAAAGCTTATATAACCTCTCGGAAACTCTATATTGGTGGGCTAGGCTGGGGGATTCGGCGTCCCCTGTAACCCGAAACCGTCGATATGCGGGAGCCGAAGCCGAGGGAAGGTCCGCATGCCCGCAGTTTGCTGGGCAATGCGTTTCCGTAGAGTCCTCGTCCTGGAGGGTCGGCGGTTACGGCGGGCTTCTTGGAGGAGGGGTTCGCCGTATTCGTCGGAGGCACCGGCTAAGGCCCGGAAGGGAGCAAGCCTACTCCGAACGACCGGCGCTTCTGGGGGTACGGGGAGGAGGAGCGCATTGCCCAGGACTGCGGAAACAGCGGATCGACCCGAGGCGCGCCCACCACTAGTTTTTGCGCACATTTCCCCTTGCAAGTGAAGCAAACACGCCGATTACGCAGAGTACAGCGGAGATCATGAAGGAAAGCTTTACAGCGACGATGAAGTCGGGCATAACTTCCGGAATCCTGGATTTTCCGATCAGAAGGGCAAAGATCAGGGTTACAATCCCCATGCTGAGGGCCTGGCCGATTACGCGCATGGTTGCAAGCGTTGCTGAGGCTATTCCGTAGAATTTTCTGTCAACAGAGCTCATGACCGCGTTCGTGTTTGGGGATGAGAAAAGACCGAAGCCAAAACCTATGAGGATGAGATTTCCCAAGATGTACTCCACCGGGGTTTTTTCGGTGAGCATTGAGAAGAAAAACAGAGCAAGGGCTGTTATCGCCATACCGATTGAAGCGACAATTCTCGGTTCAATTCTGTCCGAAAGAGAACCGGAGATCGGGGAAAAAAGTGCCATGATCACGGGCTGGGCCAGAAGGATCAGTCCCGAGTTCTGCGGACTCAGTTCTTTAACGTACTGCAGGTACAAGCTCATCAGAAATGCAACGGCAAAAGTTGCCGAGTAGTTCAGCAGTGCTGCGAGATTCGACATTCCGAAAACAACGTTTTTTCGGAACATCCTCACGTTTAGAACGGGATTTTCGGTTCTTGTTTCCAAGAAGGCGAATGCAAGCAAGGCCAGAACACCTGCGAAGACGAGCAGAAATCCGGGGGTTTCTGGAAGGTGAGAAAATCCGTATATCAGCATGAAGAGGGATGTGGAGTACATCAGGGAACCAGCCAGGTCAAACTTCTCCCCCTTGGCTTCAGCCCACTCCTGCCTGAGTTTTAGGATTGCAAAAATTGCCGGGAGGGCTAAGAATATGGGAAAGAGAAAAAGAATCCTCCAGCCGAAGTTTTGCGTTATGAAACCTCCAAGGATCGGGCCCAGAGACAGGCCGACGTAAACTGCGGAGGTGTTGATTCCCAGAACTTTTCCCCTCTCCTGCAGCGGATAGGCGGACGTGAGCATTGCAACTCCTGTGCTTGCAATCATCGCCGAACCTATGCCTTGCATGAATCTGAAAAAGACAAGAGAAGCTCCAGAAAAGGAAAGAGAGCATAGCAGAGATGACAGGGCAAATACCAGAAGGCCAAAAACGAAAAAGCTTTTTCTTCCCTTAATGTCTGCCAGCCTACCCATTGGAACGAGAAACATTGCAGTCGATAGCAAAAATGCAGTCGTAATCCACGCCAGAAATATGGCGTCGATCTCGAATTCTCTCTCGATACTGGGAAGGGCAAGATTTATCGAGGAACCCATGAACGGCGTCAGGAATGATGCAATGGTCGATGCGATTAGCACGAGCCTCTTTTGAGCCATGTAATGGAACTGGAGATCAATTTAAATACATTGTCGATTTTTTCCATAGTAAAGCTTAAAATATTTAGAGATGACCAAAAAATTGGTGATGCTGATGAACGGTGAAGTTAACAAGATCATTACCTTATGCGGAAAAAGCTGGGCTAAAATAGGGGTTGAATTCATTTTCCTTGGTGCAAAGCCTGAATGCGATAACTGCAAGATAAAAAAAGCATGCTTAAGGCTCAGAGAAGGTGCAAAGTACAAGATCGTGGGGCTCAGGGATGGCACCGTTCAGGAGTGTGCTCTTCACGAGGACGGTGTTATTGCGGTTGAAGTTGTCGAGCTCCCAATCATAGCCCTTGTGGATTCAAATCTGGCTGAAGGGGCGAAGATGAGGTACGAGGAAAGGGTCTGCGATCACTATGAATGTAGCATGTTCAATCTTTGCCACCCAGTGGAGCTGAAAGAAGGTGAAATGGTCGTTGTGGGCAGGATTATAGGGGAAGCTCCGGATAAATGCGCTCTGGGGTTCAATGTCGTTGTGGCCGAGCTTCAGAGGGAGCTATCGCAGTAGCGGCTCAAGGATCAGGGCTTTCGGGACCTTTGCCTTGAACTCCCTCGGATCCGCCTTTGTGTTGGGTATCGCCCCGTAGTGCATCGGGATGTAAACTTCGGCCCTGATATCCTGTGCGGCCTTTATAGCCTCATCCAGATCCATGGTATACGTGCCCCCAGCGGGAAGCAATGCCACGTCAACGGCGATCTTCTTCATTTCCGGAATTCTGTCAGTATCCCCGGCGTGGTACACTCTGACGCTGTCAAGGTTCACGATGTAGCCGAGGACGCCGCGCTTGTGGAAAGGCTTGTCGACATTATACGCAGGCACGGCAGTTACTTCAATCCCCTTTAAATTGGCGGTCTGGTTCTCGGTCATTGGAAAGCTTTCAAATCCCTTTACGGAGCATGCTTTTGGATGCACAACCACTGTGTCGCTTTTTGCTAGGTTTTTTATGGATTTCGGGTCGAGGTGATCGAAGTGATCGTGGGTAACAAGGATGAGATCGGCCTTTTCCTCTCCGGCCGGAACTTCGTAGGGGTCGATGTAAACGATCTTTGAACCCTTCAGCCTGAAGCCTGCATGCTTCAGCCAGGTTATCTCAACATTTCGGTAATTTAGTTTGTTCATGCTATTACTAAGACAATTGAAACTTAAAAATTTTCTGTCTGAGATTTGGAAAAACGGGAGTGAAACAAAAGAAGAAAATTAATTTGTTTATCCCCCTCTCTTCCTCAACTCCTCCTCTCTCAGAGCCCTTCTCAGGATCTTTCCTACTAGCGTCTTCGGCAGCTCATCCCTGAACTCCACAAGCTTTGGCACTTTGTAGGGGGCA
>JGI20130J15133_1000339_pt1 | contig 44148 bp, 43 predicted proteins | sample WasSprMetagenome_FD_15133 | JGI IMG/M metagenome (IMG submission 15133) | reverse complement strand
TGATTCTTGTTACGAAAATGTTTTTATTCTTAAGGCCAAGTTTCTAGGCATGCCTAGGCCCTTATCTAACTGTCAAGCGCTCGTTGTTGACATGACACATGGAGGAGAGGAAATCTGCAGAGAACTTCTGAGGAGAAATGCCACAGTATATGCCTTAGATAACCACAAAACACTGAGAAAAGAGAGAATAAAAAAGCTTGAGGGTATGGGTGTGAAAGTATTCACCAACGAGGAAGAGCTACTTAGTAACATGGAGGGCTTTGATGTGATAATAGTTCAACATGCAAGTCCAAGAATGAGAATTTTCTCAAAAGCTATGGAACTGGGCATACCCGTCATAACGCATGCCAGAGCGGTGGGGATAATCCTATCCGAGGAAAAGGAGAAGAATGGTATGAAAACTGTGGAGATCACGGGCACAAATGGAAAGACCACAGTAGCAAATATGCTCACGAAGATCTTAACAGATGAGGATTATAAAGTCTTAGTTCATGATAGTGTTTCAACTAGAGTTGTTGAAAGCTCGGAGGAAAAAGTGTTGTTTGAGGGGATGAGCATAACTCCTGCCAATATCCTGAGGGCTTACAGAGCTGCCGTCGAGAGCGAGTTGCATATTGACTTTGCAATTTTTGAAGTATCTCTGGGAGGAACCGGTGCTTGCGATGTAGGAATTGTAACCGGTATATATGAAAATTATGCTGTCTCTTTCTTGGGAAGTGCGTTTAATAGCAAGCTTCAGATGGCAATTAATATGAGGGATGGGGTACTTGTTCTGAACGGAGACAATGATCCAACAAGGAGGTTCGTTCATGTATTTTATGGGAGATCAAATATCTATGGAATAAGAAATGGCAGAGAAGTTCTCGTGAAAAATTTAAAGAACAGAAGAGTCATCGGGGAGATAAGATCCCTTCATACATTGAGTGGTAAAGAGCTTTCTGGAGACTTCTCGTTCGAGCTTGATAGAGCTCTTTTTGGAAGATTCCAGATAGTAAATGCACTTGGAGCTCTTACTGCTGCTCTATCCCTCGGCGCTGATGTGGAAAATTCCTGCAGATCCTTAGGGAAATTTAGAGGAGTTAAGGGAAGAGCCATCGCTAAATTCATGGAGAAAGGAATCCTCGTTGATTGTTGTAATAGAGGAGTCAACATTCCTGCTATAATCCAAGCAATAGAGGAGGCTGAGATCATGAAGGCAGCTGGCGAAGTGGATTCCTTGGTAGTAGTGATATCAGGATCCGAGAGAGCTGCATGCGAGATAATAGATGTAAAAAAATTATCTAAAGAATTGGAAGCTAAAGAAATAGATAAAATAGTACTCTCAGGTCCCTTGGGAAAAAGACTTATGGAAGCAGGTCTCAAGGGAGAATTCGTAGATAAAGTAGGGGAGGACTGGATAAGCAATTATATAGCTAAGCACGGGAATCCAATCATCCTCTTCTTCAATAACGAGGCTTGATTTAATTTAGTGCTCATACGTTGAGTTAGACTATGTAGTTCTTAGTAGACATGGATGGTTTTTGGGACTCATCAGCATCTTCGCCTCCTTAAAGTGTATAAGGTCTCTCTACTACATAATCAATGACATATAAGTATTTAAATTTTTTATTGAAGAACAATTAACTGTGCTCAACGAATTTTTTAATAATCCTTCATGACAACCCTTCAGATGAGACTGGAGAGCATTTCTTTTCCGATTCATCCAAGACCTAGTCCTATTGCTGCCGCACTATATACCCTGAGAGATCTAAATTGCAAATACATAGTGCTTCATGGTCCTCCTAGCTGCAACTTCAGGGCGATGAGGCTGCTGGAGAAGGATGGTGTTAAGGTGTTTACTACGTCAATGAGTGACATGGACGTAATATTGGGGGGAAAGGAGAAGTTAATTTCTGTTTTGAGGTTAATCTACAGCGAATTTAAGCCGGATCTAATCGGTGTTGTCGGAACATGCTGCACCACTATAACAGGGGAGGATGTTGAGGCTGAGGTCATAGAGGCCGGAATTAACTCGAAAATAATAGCTGTTAATATCTCTGGCTGCTGGGATAACACGGAAGGTGCAATTAAAGTGGTAGAGGCTGCATTCAGGATGGGAGTTATAGATGAAAAAGAGTTCAGAAGGCAGATAAGCGTTCTCAGGGCAGCAACAGAAGTGGAGAAGAGCAGAGGAGTTGCAATGCCTGGGTATATTACACCCTCTAAAGGCGATGATATCAATTATGTTGCTAAGGAAGTGCTGGAGAGGCTCAAATATGGTGTGCTGGTGATACTTAATGCAAAAAAGGAGACGGCATATCTATACTCAGACATAGTTTTAGCTCTTAAGGAAGCCTCAGATAAAGTGGGGGGCAGAATGTTTCTTACCGCAAATCTCATGAGTGACAGAGGACTGCCCAAAGTGAGAGAGGATGCAACAAGAATATTGCTGGAGTTAAAACGCAATGGCTTAAAGGTGGATCTACTAAGCGGAGGTTTGGATGAGTATGCACTAGCTTATAGAATTCTTGAGCTTCCAGGGATACCAGATTTTGATTCAGCTGTAGTAATAGGGGTTCCCCAAGCTCTAGATCCGAGGAGATTTGACTACTCTGTTGGGGTATCCTCAGGTGAGAGGACAATGACCCGACTTAGAACGCTAGGTTACACAAGAGTCATAAACGAGGAAGCAGCTCACATAAACGTGTTAGGAAAGAGAAGAATCGTGAGATCGCAGTTTGGAACTGCAATAAGGAGATTGCTATGAGAATCCCTAGGATTGTGATCTCGGCGTCAAACAGTGGATGCGGGAAGACAATGATAGCATGTGGGATCGCAAGAGCTTTGAGGAGAGAAGGCTTAAAAGTCCAGACGTTTAAGGTAGGGCCCGACTTTTTGGATCCAAAATATCTCACTCTTGCAAGCGGGAGGAAATGCGTGAATTTAGATTCCTGGATAATGAATGAATCAACACTACTTAAAGATTTCGAAAAATACTCGAGCGATGCCGACATTGCAATAATAGAGGGAGTCAGAAGCCTTTATGATTCTGCAGATCCCCTCAGACTCAAAGGAAGCACTTTTTCAGTGGCAAAGCTTTTGAGAGCTCCTATTATACTTGTTGTTGATATAAGAGGTGTTAACTTAGGTGCTGCAGCTATAGTTAAGGGATTTACCTCTTTATTTAACCCAGAGATAAAGGGAGTGATTCTCAATTTCTCGAGGGGAAAATCTCATGAGTTGAAGACCAAGAAAGCGATAGAAAGACTTCTCGATATAAAGGTAATTGGAACGATACCGGAGGAGGGATCTCTTTCCGTGAAAATGAGACATTTAGGGCTCACAACTGTCGAGGANATGGAGAANGAGGCAGAAAATCTTATTGAGAGATGGAGAGAGATCATAGAAAGCAGAGTAAACATAAATAGCATTATCGAGATAGCGGAATCANCAGGTGAACTGCCTCAGATAGAAGCTAGAAGGGAAAAGGAACTTTACACATATGACGTAAGCATAGCAGTAGCTTATGATAAATCTTTTAATTTTTATTATACTCAAAATCTTGATATATTGAGAGATCTTGGAGCTAAAATAATATTTTTTAATACAATTGCAGAAAGTCAGCTTCCGCAGGTTGATGGTTTTCTCATAGGAGGAGGATATCCAGAGCTTTATGCCAGTATGTTTAGTGAAAGCATCAGCGATAATCTGAAGAGGAAAATCGAGGAAGGATATCCTACATATGCTGAGTGTGGTGGTCTGATGTACCTCTGCAGAAGCATCCTTGGAAGAGATGGAAGAAAGTATAAGGGTGTGGGTGTGATTCCAGCGGAAGCCATATTCGACCTGAACAAAAGATTTCTGGGATATGTTAGGGGCAGAGTGATTGGAGAGAATGTTCTAATGGAGAAGGGGAGAACTTTTAGGGGTCATGAGTTTCATTATTCATTTTTAGATATCGAGGGGGATGTAAGATATGCTTATGAGTTGTCAAGGGGATATGGGATCGATGGAAAGCATGATGGAATAGTGGTTCATAATACGCTTGCATCATACACACATTTATTGTTCTCTGGTAATAAAAAAGCTCTAAAGAGATTTCTTGATAATTGCATCAAGTTTAGGAGTAAATAGCAATATTTCTATTTTTCCTGTTGCTAGAGTTTCTTATCGACCTTATTTTTATAGTATGTGCAAAATATAACACATTACTAAGGCTCTTTAGATAGAATCCTTTACTTAGACTAGGCCCAATATGCTTTCATTTCTAAAATCATAGAATACTTTTTCATCCTGGTTGAGCCTCAATGTGAAAACTCTTGAGCTGTTGACCTCACCGACAACTGCTGCCTCAAGTCCATGTCTTCTGAAGACATCAATTACCTCCTCAGGATAGCTTGTAGAAACGCAAAAGCCACAGCCTGGATAGGTCTTCAGCCATTGGATGACTTCCACATTTTTAGGCATAGGTATCTTGCCGATATCAACATACCCTCCCTTCCCGCTTACCTCAAGCATCATTCCTATAGTCCCGACAATGCCAGCATTGCTCAAGTCTTTTCCAGCATTAACAAGATTTTTCTCTGCTAAGTAGACCATGGACTCCAACTGCTTTATCAGGATTTCTGGATCCTTTTTAGTCGAATCAAAGTTGTATGGGAGCTTTTCATGAGGTTTTCCATCTGTATCCACAGCTATCACTATGCTATCGCCCTCTTTGGCAGTATTGGATCTGATAAGAGAGCCCTTTCTAGCTAAACCTATCATGGCTACATCGATGGAGTTATAGTATGAATCAGGATGCACATGACCCTTTAAAAATACAACTCTGTACGTTTTTGCACCGTCGATAATCCCTTTTTTCATTATCTCCAGCGATTCCTTATCCTTTGCAGAGATCACATCTACAGCAAACTTCGGCCTTGCGCCCATAGCATATATATCATGTACATTGACTAGAACAGAGATGAACCCTCCCCAGTAGAGGTCCGCATCGAGGACTTTATGCCAGATCCCGTCTATTGTAAAAGCTATGTCGAACTCCCCGAGATTGAAGAATCCAGCGTCCTCTCCAAAGAACTCGCCTACAAGGTCTCTAAAGCTACCAGCGGATTTCTTTCTAGTTAACCCAGGGTATTCACGGAGCTCATGAATTATCACATCAAGTGATGGGCTTCTCATAATCTAGTGATTTCTGAATGGAATTTAATGTTTATCCAAGTGGAATTTCTGGTATGATATTCAGATTTTTAGTATAAAAAACATTTTTATGTTAATATTTTAACTAGTTGTCCACCAATTTCGGTAAATTTTTAGAACACAAAAATTAACCATGAAGCCTCTCAGTGTATCCGGCCATGTATGGCGACTTCTCCTTGCCAGGAATTCCAACAGCATCTGCACTGCACAGTCTACAAAGCCGAAATATCCTGATATACTTGGATGCCTTTTCTCTGGCCTCATTTAGTTCCTCGCAGGTAGGCCTTCTTATGTTACTAAAGCGGTAAAGCGGGATCAAAGGAATTATATTCATTATAAATGCCCCTCTCTCCGCACATTCCCTAGCAATGCTTTCTATTTCTTTATCGTTTACTTCTGGAATAAGAACTGTGTTTATCTTTACCGCCATTCCTGCTTTCCAAGCTTTTTCTATGCCATTTAACTGATTTTCTATTAGAATTTTAGCACCCTCTAATCCTCTGTATATCTTTCCGTCGTACGATACCCATTCGTATATCTTTTCTCCGATCTCTGGGGATATAGCATTTACTGTAACTGTCACAGCCTTCACACCAATCCTCCTCAGTTCATCAATATATCTTGGCAGTAAAAGCCCGTTAGTAGCGATGCACAGAATAAGCTCGGGATATTTCTCATGAATCATCCTCAAGGTTCTAAATGACTCCTCGTTCGCTAGGACTTCTCCGGGTCCTGCGATTGCAGCAACCTTAAGCGGGAGTCTTTTTCTAGCATCCTCCACTATATTTAATGCGTCCTCCGCTCTCACTATTTTCCTTGCAACTCCTGGTCTGAACTCAGACTTATCAATTTTTCTGCTACAGTAATTGCACTGTATGTTACAAAGTGATGCCACCGGCAGATGAGCTCTGGCATACCTAAAATGGGCTAGATGGCTATAGCATGGATGAACTGATATCAAATACTCAATTTCAGAGCTCTCATTCTTCACCTTTTTTCCTCCTTTGCGATAATTGATCAAGTAGTCAATGAAGCGAGGCTTTTAAAAAGATTTCCTTCAGCTTTTTGTAGGCGGCTTTCTCCCTGCATCTTGGAATTGCATTTTCAGAGAAGAATTTAATGAGATCCGCTACCCCTGCAAAGTATGCAAAAGGAATGCCTATTAATGCCTCATTTGGGCCGATATCGGTTGCAATCCTGCAGCCGTAGCAACCAAAACTTGTATTGATCTTATGCACCTTATAAGGAATTGCGGTGCAATCCAAGCATGCAGCTTGTGTCACTGCTGTGCTTGTCTCAATTCTCTCCCCTCCAGCTATATTTACACAGGCAAGGAGTAGCCACATTATGCTCTCGACTTCATCCTCCACTATTACAACATCTGGTTCAACAATCGACTCCTCCAGGGGGAAGAGGTATACATCTTCGATCTCCCCTGGAGAGAATGAAACAGGCTTCTTATACATTCTTGCGCCAATCTCCTTCTCTTTAGCTATTCCTATTCTCAGTGAGTATTCTCCACTTTTATAGGCTTCTGGTAATGGAGAGAAACCAAAAGTTGCTGCTGCAACAGGGCAACCTATTTCCTCTTTACCCAACAGGATGTGCTCACCATATCTTGCTCTCATCAACGCTTGGCAGTATCGATGACCTTTAGCCCTTACCGCTGCAACTTCAGCCTTACGAGTGAATATCTTCACACCAACAGGGAACGTTCTCAATCCTAATATTCTTCTCATTTCACGGGCTTTTTCCCTTACTTCCTTAAGATCTATATATCATCACCTTACTTATCACGATGCGAGGACCAATTTAATAGCTTTCTCCTCTCTTTTTATGGAAAGAGCCGCTCTGGAGTTATAGAACTCACTCGACAAGCTCATCTAATACCTCAACTAGATCAACTACTTTAATCTCTATTCCCTCAGCTTTGGCTGCATCCTTCATATGATACTTGCAGAACGGACAGCAGGATATCAGATACTCTGCTCCAGTTTCCCTAGCCTCATTTATTCTTATCTTTCCCATGGATAGCGCAAGATCCTTGAACTGCGATTTCACTCCACCGCCAGATCCGCAACAGAAGGAATCTCCTCTATTTCTTTCCATCTCCACTAAATTGGCGCCCATCGCCCTAATTACCTCCCTAGGCTCTTCATAAACTTTGGCATGCCTTCCCAAGTGACATGGATCATGATACGTTACCGTAGCATCAAGCTTTCTGGGGCTGATCTTTCCCTCCTTTATGAGCTTGTTGAGGACTTGGGAGGAGTGTAAAACCTCAAAGTTCCATTCATATCCCAGTTCCTTTGCTATCTTGGGATAATCTAAAAGCAAAGTTCTGTAGCAACCGGCACAGGATGTTATTATTCTCTTCACTCCCCTCTTTCTCCATTCCTCGATATTCTTCTTGAAGAACTCATATGCTATGTCCCTTTGCCCGGTCCTGAGAAAGGGAGAACCACAGCAGTACTCATATCTTCCTAAATATGCAACCTCAAGACCTGCTTTATTAAAGAGATTTACAGTGCTTTTAGCTATTTCTGGTGCTCTAAAGCTGGCAGTGCACCCCGCAAAATATATAGTATCTCCACTATCCCTATACTTGAACCCTCTTATCCATTCCTCTCTTTTCTCCCTTGGCTCTCCATATGGATTATCGAATTTCTCTGCTAGATCTCTTATTCTCTTGTGATGAACTAGTGGAGCTTTACCATCCTTAACAAGATCATTTCTAACTTTTTCCCACAGATCAACTAAGTTGAGGGAGGTTTGGCAAACCTCTTCACAAGCACCGCATGTTGTGCATCTGAAGAAATCCTCGACAAGCTCTTGATCGAGCTTTATTACTCCATTCTTTATCCCTCTTAGTGCATAAAGTTTGCCCCTTGGAGAAACGCTTTCCCACTTAATCACGGTAAATGCTGGACAAACCCTGCAGTAAAAACACTGGGCACATTTCAGAATTGCATCCTCAACCTCCTTTTCTATTTTCATGCTATCAACCCCGCAAGCCTTATGAAGAACGGGATTATCCCCTCAGGAAACACCTTGCCCGGATTAAGAAGACTATTTGGATCCACTTTTTTCTTAAAAGCAAGGATCTCCGAATAATCCTTTCCCAAAAGAGTTTTGCTCTCATGGCTCAAAAAGAGACCCGTGGAGTAGGAGACTCCTCCCATTCGTTTTGCGATTTTAACTGCTTTAAGGCTATACCTCCAGGTGAGAGGGTAGGCTATCTTCTTTCTTTCATCCGATAGAATGAAGGTGAGAACAGCCCCTCTGCGATCCTTAATATAGCAGACCTCGCTCCCATTCGGACTTTTTATTTTATTTTTGAGTAATGTAATATATTCTTCAATTTTATTTGAGGGTAAAATGTTCTCAGCCTCCACCAAGCTTGGACCTAGCTTTTTAATTCTCAGAGGATAGAATCTGCCGTTCCATATCTCCTCTCCTATGCTCTCATCCCCCTCAAGTCTCTGGGTTGTGGCTATCATCAGGGTATCCTTCTCGGGCATGTTCGTCCCGAAGGCCATATTCTTCAATTTTATGTATCCACTATCCAAAAAGAAGGCTGTGTAATGATCGCCTGAGTAAACAAGTTTCTCCGCTTCATTAGGAGAGACAAAAAACGCATAATATCTCATATCCTCCTGTTTTTTAACCTTTATCCATGCCCTCACAATAAGGCCTGTGGTTCCCTCCATTCCCACATACTTCTTGAGCTCCTCTCCTTCCACCTCTCTTACCCCATTGAAGTCCACTATCCTCAACTTCACGACATTATCCCTTATTCCTCCGTACTTTAGGCTTCCGTATCCATAGCCATCTTGCGCAATCCACCCAGCAACAGTGGAGGAGAGAGCACTAGATGGATAGACTCTCAATGATAGCCCTTTCTTGTTGAGTTTTTTCTCTATATCCCACCAAACCGCACCAGGTTCACACTCAATTAGCATCTTGTCTTCATCGACCTCAAAGGCATCCATTCTGGTGAAATCGATTATAATTCCCCCTTTAGTTGGCAGAACGCCGCCGTAGCCTGAGGTACCAGCGCCTCTGGGAATCACTGGAGTCTTCCTTTCCTTAGCAATCTTCAGAATCTCAAGTACTTCTTGCTCATTTCTAGGTTGGTAGACAGCATCAGGCATCTTGAGAAACAAACCTATGAGCGGAGCATTTGAGACATCATGAGAATATAGATATCTCTGGATAGGGGATTCACTAAATGGGATCTCAGCACTGCTCAAATACACCACCTCACTTATTGCGGCATGAGGACAAATTTAATAAATTTTCCCCTTTACCCTTACTGGAAAGAGTTGAGCTCACTCTTCCTTCCTATTTTTGGCATTTTCTGCCTTGTTTACTGCTTCTCTTCCTCTTTCAATTAAGATGTCCGCAATTCTCTCATCAAAGCCTATTGTACTGGCATATATAACCTTTAATTTAATACCGTCTACATCTACGATTTCCTCTTTTTCCCTTCCCTGAACACCCAGCTCCTTCGGGATATCATGTACTGTGTGGGCTCCCTCCGACAGAAATACAGGTATTGCTACGACCTTTCTGTGTCCTTTTCTAGCTATTTCTCTCAGGGCCTCCCTTATGCTGGGCTTATTAACATTCATAAAAGAATAGTAGACATCTGCAAACATATTCCTCTTTTTTAGAGCCTCAGTCATCTTTCTTGCGTTCTCCTTCTGGAAGTCTAACGTGCTCCCATGATATATCAAAAGAGCAACTACATCCTCCATGGTAAAACCTCCTCACTTTTTAAATATAAAAAGAAAAAAAGAGGGATGGAATTTTACGGAGGTATTATAGGATCTCTCTCGCCTGCCGGCATGAACTCCCTAAGAGCACCTTTAGCAAAGCACTTTCTCGGCTCTACAAAGTCGAATTTGAGATGAGGATCAGCAAAAGCAACTTTTACCAATGGATTGACGCACCAAGCATGCCTGCATGCCATGTGTGCAGCAGCCACTATTCCAGCATATTCACCTAGGTGGCCGACGTTCATCGCATAGTTCGGGTAATTGGGTCCTCTCAGCTCCAATGGCAGGCCTTCATCACTCCTGTAGGAGAAGGAGTTTGCTGCTCCCATCTGATCCTGTGCATCATACCCGAAGAATCCCAGCCTTCCCCAGTGCTCCTTGTGGAGTATCTGGGAGAAGTACCATCCATTAACTCCAGCATTGGCGTCCCCTGTAGCTATAGCGACTCCTATACCTGAAGCTGCAGCAGCTACTGCCGCTCTCTGCGAACCTCCAAAGTGCGTCTCCATTAACGCAGGATACCTTTCATACTGCTCCAGACTATAAAGAGTGACCTCCGCAGCAATGTCTTCTATCACATCCAGCGATGGCTTGACTTTAGCAAATCCTCCATATTTTGACTTTACGTAATCTGCTGCATAGTAACTATAGTCATCGAGAATATTGTCAGTGTAAACTGGAGTTGCATATTGTGTAAACCCGACACCACCAGACATGTATATCCCGAACCAGAGCTGGTCATATATGACAGAGCCAGCAGCTAGTGTCTCCAGAGCCACTTTCACAGGGTCATCTGGATAAACTCTGCTTGTCTGAACGATATCAGCCATATAGCCAAATGGCAATCCTCCCGGCTCATTTGGACCTCTGGCTCTTCTCCAAGGCATCAAGGTGGCCATTTCTATTACTTCAGCATGTTTTGCAGCAAATGCAAACTCTCCTATTGCTGCCTCTCCGGCCATGAGCTTGTATGCATCTATCATGCTCATGCTTATCTGCATAGCAGACCATCTTGCTATAGTTCCACCATCGGCTACTCTTCCCACTATTGTGGGTACCCTCATAACCTGCCATAAGGACTTGCCTATTGCCTTCTTAAGAGCCTCAGCCTGCTCGGGTGGGAACTGCTTGTTTATGTCTATCAGGAACCTTTTGTCTATTCTGTCTGCGAGCTCGTCATCTCCAGTAAATACCTTGACATAGGAGTCCTCAACAAGCGCAGGGTGAATCTCAACCATATGCTCTTGGACAACAGCACCTCCTGGTAATGCATGATTCAGTATCTCAAGGTAATGGTTTATGGACTCGGGAGTCACCTCCTTGCCCAGCCTTTTCTCTAGGATCATGTGAGGTGCATCAAGGCCGACTATAACGGTCCTTCTTATGTCGTCCCACAGCTGTTGCATTGCTGCATTGTTTATAAAGTGAAGATCATCTCCCTCCACATATACCCCAGTTCCAGAAACTTCATAAGGCATCAGAACTCTTTGGCCAAGAGGTACCCCTAGATGAAGCTCAGGATTGTATCCCGGTATTCCTCTCTCTTTAGCCATCTTCTGAGCATATTCATAGAATTCCGTTTTTCTCTTTGATTGTCTCCATGCCCCGAATACATAGAACTGGGTGGATCTTTCTGCAGGATCCTCCTTAAATTTCTTTCTCAGGGCATCTATAAACAACTTCTTCTTCTCACTCATAACACCACCTCCTTCTTCTTGTACATCTTTTATACCCCCTCCGCTTTGGAGGGATTAAACCCAGCAAGAGTTCTTAAACTATGGATTCTCTTTACGAAATCCAAAAGTTCCTTGTCATTTCTAGTTGATATTCCATCGTGTCTGTAGGTTGTAGTGATCTTCTTTAGCTCCTCCTCTGGAAGAGGCTTACCCATCCTAACTGGTGTTTCAAGCGGAGTTCCCAGCTGATCCTTAACATATACTACTTCTCCAGTTTTCTCATCGTAGACGTATCTTCTGAGCATGTCGAACATTAAACCATGCTCATCAAGCCTTAAGGCATGTCCATGAACAGTAGCACCCCTTATACCTGTGCGAGATGGGTCAAAGAACTCTGTTTCTATGAAATCCTTAGCTATGATCTCCAGATCCCTCTCTCTTGCTTCAATAGGGTTCCTTCCAGATAATGTCCCAGTGTCAACACCGCGGTATCTCCAGAGGAGCGTCCAACTCCTTATATAAGGCATAAGAGGAGCGAAGTAAACAGAGTCTGTGAATTGGATGAATCTAATTCTGTCGCCTGCTTTTGCCCCTGGAGTTGGTTCCACCAACTCCCTTATTGGGCATTCTGGTTCGCCTAGCTCCTCAAGCGGAGGATGGACCGATTTATAAGCTTCGCCAGGCTTTCTATGACCTAGAATCTTTATGAGATCCTCATCTGATATAGACCTCAGCTTTCTTGGTTTATAGGATGGATCCATATATCTCCTTCTATTTTCAGCTATAACAGTTTCTCCAGGATATGCAGGTTTGTAGGGCATACCTTCCACTCTCACACTCATACTTTCACCCCATAACCTTTTGTATATTCAAAAAAAACTTCACTTTTTTGCATATTTCATCCACCTTCTCAGGAGGGCAGCTCTCCCCCCTCACTACATCAGTAACTACTTCGATGACCTCCCCCAGGGTTTCAGGTCTCTCCGGCTTAACCGATGCAGTTCTTATGCCAGCTTTTGCAAAGTCCTCAAGAGTCACAGGACATTGACATACAATTATTGCTTTTATTGGTATGTATTTTAATATAGCTTTTGCCTTCGCTACAACATGATGCTTAACATTTCCTAGGTGAATTATGCAGAGTTTATGTCTTGAGATCACATCGATCTCCTCTACTTTTATCCCAAAATGCGATCCATACCCGCCTTTTATTGTAGATGCGTCAGGAGGAGGACTAGATCCTGCATCCAGTATTAAAACAGAGGGGTTGATGCCTTCTCTTCTCAGACCTGCGGTAATTTCGCACACAGGTTTTGTAACATGCCTAGGACCAGGAGACATTCCGACAACGATAACATCAGATTTTGATCCCCCGCTGTATCCATCTGATATCGTCCCTCTTTGAGCTAGACCTCCGCCAAGACCTATGCCCATAGTTTCTCTGCAATCAACAAACTGCGTTTCTCTGCCTATTTTCATTTAAGATCCTCCTCTCTCTCAGGAGCAACAAGCAAGTACTGCATTATTGAGTCATGAATTGTAGGACGGTCTTTCAGGAACTTCCCAACTCTTATGGAGTATCCAAAGGGTAAAAGCTCGTCACATATCTCCCTAACCTTCTCTACTAAGGAATTCGGATTATTAGTTCTCATTATTATTCTGCCAACAGCAACTCTAAGCTCAACCTCCTTGCCATGCAGACTTATTATCTCCCTTCTCTCCCTGCCCAATGAAGGACCATGCACTACAATCTCTTGCACATCCTCCAGCTCCTCTATTGCATTGAGAAGTTTCTCAGCAGTTTTTGCACTTAACAATCTGTTGGGAAATATCTCAACATCACTTATACTGGGGGAGGCCTGCATCATCCTTACACAGCTCCCTTTATGCTTGCTGCTGCCTTAGCTACATGTACTATGGGCTCCCTGAGCACTGGTATTGTGCTGAATGTGCGACCTAGCACCCCAGCTATTGCCTCTGGAGTGTAGTGCACAGTTCCTGCGTCGAGAGCTATTGCAGCAGCTATGCAAGGTGCAACAAATCCCTTGCTATGTCTAGTCACGATGTGATTTCCGTGAAATACAACAGGACTTCCACCCCCATAGATTGAGTGACTAAAGAATGAGAACTCAACTCCAGTTCCTTGGACTCTTCCAAAATCGACAGCTGGTAAGCCTACCTGCCTCTCCAGAAGATCATTGTAGTATACACTGACTGCGGAAACACTTTGCATTGCTCTCTGAGCTCCACAATTCACCATTGTAGCTGCAAGATATCCCGCTGCTGCATATGCATTCCATAGGGCCATATCCTTAGCTTTATATGTCCTATAACCCGATTTAGAGGTTCCATTCGGCTCAATTACTCCATCTTCTATGGCTCTCTTCACAAGACTTGCAACAACTGTCCCAACAGAACCGTTCTTGCCATTCTCCTTGACAAGTTCATATACTAAGTTGTTTGCGTTTAACGCTTGGAACGCTAAGCCTAATAGATGCAGCCTCTCAAAGGATCCTACAGCATCGCCCATCTCTACCATAGCGGACTGTTCAAGGATACCTGCAAGAGCGGCAGCATTTATCGCATTCCTTCTGGTGATCACAGTAATATAAGACACAGGGATGTTCCTCATCACATAACCAAGACCCTCATTTTCCTGAGGCACTGAGAGGAGGGATTTAATATATGCTCCCATCAGGTTCATTGTCTGTGGATATCTTCCCCAAACGGCGGCCTTGACCATTGGTGCTTGAAACATGTCCAAGTTGAACAGGTTGATTATAGTCTCAGTCAGCGCAGCCGCAGTAGCAGTTATGGGCGCAGTGTACTCGATCGAGTTGAGCACCCTTATGGTGGGAACCTTTACTAGCAAGCTCTTTCCATTCTCAAGTACCTGTACCTCAGTATCGTCATCCTTCTTTACCTGAACTATCTTCTTGATTCCATCGGCAATAGCATGGGCATTGCCAACTAAGTCCAATTTCAGGGATTTTCCAGGAATGACGCATTTAGAGCCTCCTACTGCTCCTCTCTCCAAGGCCCTTTGCATTCCCTCTAAGTCTACTGCAACGGATCTAGCAATTGTCATCTTGATTTCGATGATGGCAGGGTTCAATAGGGGATGAACTGCCCTCAGGGGCACATCGGATTCAACTAATCGGCCCCTGTCGTCATATAGATCGATTTTGTCCTCCTTCATAGTATCACCCTAGGGCCCATTACTCTCCTATCTTCCAAAATAAAAACTTTACGTCCTAATTAAATGAATGATTCCTAAATTAGTTAAAAAGGTAGCCTTTTTGCTAAGTATTTATTAAGATTCTTCATACAACTTACCTTCCTTAATAACTAAGATTCTGTCTGCCATCTCCCTCACTAAATCATGTTGATGACTTATTATTATAATTGTGGTACCATTTATAGAGTTAAATTTCTTGAGAAAGTTAGAAACTTTCCTGAGCGTTACAGGATCTATATCGCCAAATGGCTCGTCTAAAATCAGGATATCAGGCTTTGTCATGACAGCCAGTGCTATGCCCAGCCTTACTGCTTCTCCACCTGAAAGCTCGTGGCTGTACCTATCCAAGATCTCCAATGAGAGATCTAATCCTTCTAATATTTCATGAATTTCATCTGTTATGCTTTCCTCAGCTTCCGGAAAGAGCTCCTTTATTATATTATAGGAAAGTCCCAATCTCATAAGCCTGATTTCAGCCTCCTCTTTTGGCAGATCTGTCATTCTATAAATTGCATCAAACAGTTTCTCGCTTATACCGAGCTCTGTTGCCCTTTTTTCGGCCTCTCTGACAACTTCCTCCCTCTTTATTCTAATTCTATAGGATATTAGGTCCCTCACCTTTGCCCAGTATGGAAGAGCGAACTCCTGATGAAGGATCCCTATTTTCCTTCTAGCATTCACGCTCTCATTTCCAAAAGTGCTCCAATCAACCCACTTTTCATCTGTTCTTACCAGAACCTTTCCCTTATCGGGCAGTTCTAATCCAGCTATAATTCTGGAGATTACAGTTTTTCCACTGCCACTTCTTCCCAGTATGCCCACTATCTGTCCTCTCTTTATGGAGAATACTACATCTTCCAGCTCAAGCGTTTTGCCCCCTGGAATAACATAATAGCTTTTATAAACTCTGTCAGCTCTCACATTGTCTTTTCCTATTTTGCTTCTCTTGGAAAAAGAAGGCTCCATTTCAGAAAGAAACTTTCTGAGAACATCCTCAGTTTCCCCGCTCGCTATGACTTTCCCTTTATCGAGCAGAACTACTCTTTTTGCAAGCTCCTTATGGATCTCCGGCATGTGAGAGGAGAATACTAAGGTAACTCCCATTTCCTCATTCGCCCTTCTCAGGATTTCAATGCATTTTCTCCTGGTTTCAGGGCATGTCATCGTTCCAAATTCATCAACAAGCAGAATTGATGGATTCTTCGCCAATTGCCTAGCTAATACCAATCTCTGCTTCTCTCCACCGCTCAGGACTTCTGCCCAGCATTCAGCTTTGTGCTTTAGATCCACCAGTTCAAGTAGCTTCATTGCCTTCTCATAGAGCTCCTCATAAAGTGAGGTGTCCTCCTCAGGCAACACTTCATCTCCCCATATCGTGTAGTAAAGAGCTCTTATCACGTTTTGTACAACCTTCTCCGACCATAATCCAAAGGATCTCTGCAGATGAATAGCTGTTCTCTTTCTAACCTCTCTGAACTTATCCCTCTCTGAATTCGGCGTCAACTCTATCCCATCTATGATAACCTTTCCTTCGTCGAAGTGCTCTACACCCCTGAGTATCCTGAGCAGAGTTGTCTTGCCACTTCCGCTTTTTCCAAGCAAACCCACCCTTTCCCCCTTTTTTATCTCAAGTTCGGAGATATCAAGAGCTTTTATGGAGGATCCCGATTTAAGAGGAAAATACTTGACCAAATTTTCTATCTTTATCATTCTCTCACCCCTTAAATCAAGGGGTATGGTTGATCTGATTCTGTGCATGGGATCTTTTCACGGACTATAAGAAGGTTATCGAGATCCATTGCCCTTTCGAGAAGGGCCTCCTTTCCAAAATCTGATACAGCAATCACTGGAATCTTTCTTCCTGCCTGAGCCTTAGCAATGCCCGATAGCCTCTCCCTTAGGATCCTAGATGCACAGAGAGTTATTAGATCAAAGCAGAGGATTTCTTCTAAGTTCCACTGAACTCCGGTTGTATGAACAGCTATTTTCAGGATTTTTATCCCCTTATCCCCCTCTTCTAGGAGCTTGCATGCCCTGGCATCATCTGAAGAGGTGAGAGTAACGCCAATCCTTTTATATCCCTTTTCCATGGCCAATTTCACACCTTTTACTTGATCTATTTCAGCATTCATCCTGTCAACTATAATTCCACCTGCTTGCTCAATTCTCCTCATGACCTCAGGAATAGGAGATGTTTTGATAATGCCTGAGATCCTTCCACCCAACCCCTGCACTAATCTGGGGTTGGAGGTAATAACAGAGCCAGCACAGTCCGCTGCTATCACGGCAGCATCTAGGAAGTTCCTCCTCAGACAGCTGAATAGAATCTCCGAGATGCCAAATGCAGCAAGAGGTCTTTCATCTTCAACTATCCTCTCTACACTAAATAATCCAAAGCTCCTCATCCTATGTTCTATATTTTTCAGGACCTCCTCCTTTGTTATCTCCTTTATCCCGCATAGCTCGTGAAAAAGAGGGCAGTACTTTATCAGAGGCTCACCTATTTCTATAACTTTACCATTTCTTACTTTGACACGAGTTTTTCCCAGCATCTCCATTATGTGCTCTCCGCTATCCATTCACAAAGTCCCCCTATAAAAAAGAAGAAAGGGTTTACTTACCAGTTAGGTATTCAGCTATCTTCTCAGCAAGCCTTACACATGTTTTTAATCCTATTTCGTCCTTTTTGGCGGCATCAAGCTCCTTTAGCGAAGAGACAACAGTACCTCCAAATCTAAGAGGAACAACTCTCATCTCGTGAGCCATCATCCAAAGGACTATTTGCTCACAGGTGAACTCCTGTCCTCCATTCCTAGACTGCCCCACAGCTATTGCTCCACCCACCTTTCCCTTAAGCTTCCCTCTTATCATTATGCTTCTGTCAAAGAGAGCCTTCAACTGGGCGGTAACTCCAGCGTAATAAACTGGGGATGCTACAACAATGCCATCAGCACCTATCATTTTCTCAAAGATGCCCATGGCATCATCTTTTATTGGGCAGCTTTTCTTATCCAAGCAATCTCCGCAATGATTGCAGTACTTAACATCCTTTTCAGCAAGCAGTATTGCTTCGGTCTCAAAGCCTTTCTCCTTCAGTGCATTTAAACAGGTATGGAGAGAAAACTCTGTATTGCCCCCTTTTCGAGGGGATCCGCAAATACCTAGGATCTTCATCAAGCCCCCCAAAAAAGGAGTTTCTTATATAAATGTTTCTAGTAAACTTTTTAGTGAACTTTAACTATTGTCAGGCTTTCTATTACTTTTAAAGGGAATTGCAATAGTCATTGATATTGCTACTCTGAATAAGTACCTGCCTATTAAAATCTAGTTTTAGGGGTAATTTATCATTATAAAACCTTTCTAGACTAAGAATATCCCACAAATTAGCCAAGAAAACAGTAGTGAAGGAGGATGCAAAGGAGTGAAAGAAGGGAAGGCAGCCGAAAAATTAACTAGCTCAGTATTTTTCTCTACCAACCCAATATCCCAATACATTACCAAAAAGGTAGGAATTTCATCAGTAGTATCTACCGCATTCTTCTACAACCTCCGTGAGCACCAGCAAGTTAGATGCGCGCGCCTGTATCATCAGACCCCAAGACTCACCACATCAGTATTAACTTCTTTGCCTTCTCAACAAATTTAAGAGAGGAGCACCTTTTCCGGAAACACACAGTAATCCGGATAAGATGGCGGGAGGGGAGAGTACCAGTAGTCCTAAAGGCAATAGAGCTCTTGAAGGAGGAAGGCTTAGATGCGCCACTTATAGTTTCGATTGTTGGACCTTTCATGCCGTGCGCACTGCAACAGCAACCTTTTTTGTTAAGCTCTGCACTTATTTTCTGCAAGAGTGATATTATATGTTGAGGTTTTACCACTTCCCAGAAAACCATATATTGTGATAATTTTCAATTTCTAGATACTCCCTACCGTTAATTTAAAAAAGAAAAAGTGATGAATGAGCGAGCTTCAGATGTATGATCCATACTCCCGCGATGCCTTAATCATCGCATATACGTTGATAGGGATTGCATTTGGAGGCATTTCACATCCAACGCCAAGGATATAACCCGAGGGATTCTTCATCCCACGCTCTATGTTATCCTTACAGAGTAGGAGTATCTCCTCGAAACTCTTGAACTGGAACGATGGAGGATCTACGTTCCCCATTATCACATCATGATCTCCAAACAGAGATATCTGATTCTCTAGTGGGGTCTCAGGACCGAAAACCCAGATGTATTTTCCTTTCCACCCACATTCCTCCCTGAGTTTCCTGTACCATGGGAGATTCTTGTTCTGATCAGCGCATGGGTGCTCTAGAATTATCTGGACTCCCATTTCTAAGACCTTTCTGTGGACTCTTAGCATGTATGGATATACGAACTCCCCGAACTGATTTGGGCTGATGAGTTTGTTGGACTCTACGGGACCACCACCAAAGGCCATACATTTGTCAGCACCGAAAGTTGATACGAAGTATTCTGCACAGGCTACAAAAAACTCTTCGATTTTTTTGTTGAGCTTGTGAACCAACTCTGGCTTCCTTTTCATCCAGACAAGCAGTCTTTCGGGACCCGCTATATTTGCTGCAGTAGTCAGAACTTCGCCGCATTGGAAAACTGCAGGAAGCCCTATGGCATAGCACTGGCGCGCAATCTCCATCATAATAGGGATCGAGCCAGCAGTCTTTGGATCCGGGACCTCGAGCTTGTCAACGTCCTCCTCGCTCTTTACAGGCTCTTCTATGACATAGGGGGCAGACTGTCCAGGCTCATATGGGAAGCCTACTTTCCCGCCGAATTCCCAAGCACCAAAAGATGCATAGCCGTACATAGGAGACGAGTCATAACCATACATTTCGGCGCATAATAGCTGCGCCCTGAAGCTCTTCTTCGGGTCAGTGTATAGGTCGCCTATGGGTACACCGACTATCTTAGCGGCAAAACCTAGGATGAACGGGATTACTGGAACTCGGTCTGGCTTCTGGCCCATAAGGACTGCAGCTAGACGCTCACCCGGCTTCATTCGATCTATCATCACGCACCACCCCTCTTAATCAAGAGCTCTTTTGCAACTCTTACAGCTGCAGCTGCATCCTTTGCATAGCCGTCTGCGCCGTAAGCTCTTGCCAATTCCTCGCTTAGAGGGCCTCCACCTACCATTGTTATCGTCTTAGGCGCCTTTTTCTTGAGTTCGCTTATTATCTCAGGCATGGCTATCATAGATGTTGTCATCAACGCAGACATGCCACAAATGTCCGCCTGCTCTCTCATAACAGCCTCCACAAACTGCTCATTTGGAACATCTCTACCCAAGTCTATAACTTGGAACCCTGCAGCCTCCATCATTATCTTTACTAAGTTCTTCCCAATGTCGTGTATATCCCCTCTAACGACCCCAAGAACAATTTTTTTGGGCGTTTCAACTCGCTCAGCCTTAAGATATGGTTTAAGAACACCTATAGCGGCATACATAGCCTCTGCCGAGCAAAGTATCTCGGGAACAAACATCTCCCCCTTCTCATATTTTTCACTCACGATATTCATACCGGCAGCACAGCCCTCCATAATTGCTTCATATGCATCGATACCCTCGGCAATTGCCTTCTTTGCAAACGATACTACTTTATCGACATCTCCCTCAACAGTTGCATCTCTAAGTCCTTCCAAAATCTCTTTTTTTCCCATTTTTCTTCACCCTATCTTTCGGCGCACAGATGTGCGCCGTAATAAAAAGCAAGCTTTTCTAATAAACTTTTTTCGACAAAAAATAAGAAAAAAATAGGATGGATTATCCATCCTTTTCTTAAAAAAAAGTGTAATCGCCCTAATTAAGCGGAAAGCAAAGAAGCAGACGTCGATAAGCAAAACAATAAATGCCAATCTGCTTGGAAAAATTTTTAACATTTTGCACGCACCTCTACTTATCAATTAAAAATAATATAAGAGAAAGTAATTCATTTAGCACATTTTTTAGCAATATCTACAAGCACCTTTATGTTAGCTAGAGGAGTGCGCGGCGCTATCCCACATCCCGGTGCTAATACATCAATTCCAGCCTCTATTGCAGCCCTTGCCTCTTTCTCGACATCAGCAGGAGTTCCCATGAACAGGGTCTTGGCTGCAGATACATTGCCCACCAAAACAGGTTTGGAACCTATTGTGGCCTTTGCTTCCCTAACATCGACCTTCTCCTCAATGCTGAGGGCATGAAATCCGGTCTCAGCCATGTCCTTGATGATTCTTTGAGCCCTACCACAGATATGAAGTACACCTATTGCTCCTTTTCTTTTTATCACATCAGCAAGTTCCTTCAATTTCGGCTTAACCAGTGATGCAAAATCCTTCTGACTTATGAGATCAGGCGAGGCTGTTGGGTCACAGGGAACGATTACTTCAGCCCCAGCATCTATGAGAGCTTTTGCATACTCTACGTTTGCCTTAGTGCACAAATCTAAAGCCTTAGCAACAGCATCACGCTGTTTCATAATCATTATCATCATTTTTTCAACGCCCAGAATATGCCCAGCCAGCGTCATAACTGCCTCAAATCCAGCCATTTTGGGGAGATTTTCGTATTTCTTCCTCATCAACTCCACTGCCTTTATGACAGCTGGTATCCTACCTCTTTCTAAAAAATCAGAAGGTAGGTTTTCCGGGATGGATGGCAGAGATTTCCTCACCGATGGCTGTTTATCCATTGTTCCCATATCCACTCCGCATCCAAGAGCCTCTGCCTGTACTGTAAGGCAGAAAGGCACCCTGCAGGTCTCTAACCCTACAAGTTTATAGAGCGAGACACCGAGCTCAACCATTTTCTCAGGGTCTTTGTGGGCCTCAGGCCAGAAAACACCAAGCTTTTGCATTGCCTCGACAATGCCAACCTGTGTTACGCAGGAAACTACGACTTTCTCCTTTTTCTCTCCCAAAAGGGCGCCCAAAACTCTCTCTCTGGGAGTCATATAGGGTCCTTTTTCTGGAGAAGGAGATCAATATAAAATTTTTCCTAGTAAGAGTGACATAAGCTTCTCTCGCTATCTTAAGAGAAAAAATTTAAATTTGACTCATTGCCAGAAATTCGGTGAATAATTTATGCCTGACAATCGGAACCTTCCTAATGGTTTAATAAAATTCTTCTCGTCTTTACACAAGCCAGAGGATTCGATGACATTTAGAGATAGCAATCGCGCCCAGAAAGACGAGAAAATAAAGGATGTTCTGAACTTTATGCTCTCGATAAAGGGGATATATAAAGTTAAACTATTAAATGAACAGGAAAAAAAGTACATCTTAGAGTTGGAGGAACAAGCTGAGAAAAAAGTCCTCATGGGTTTAATGCCGGGAGTAAACCAGGGAGTAAGAGATGCTCTATCTAGAAATTTTACAGCCGCCGCTATAACTCAGAATGAATTTGAATGGCCCAAGAAGGGTTTGATTAGGATAGTACATGATAATGAGGTATTGGGAGAAGATGTTAGGGATCAGGAGGAACTGGAAAAATTAAAGAGGGAGGGCTACAAAGTTATTGCAAACTATATCGTAATATATAAGTACGACAGGCTAAAGGAGCTAGGAGGATTTAAGAATACAACCTTAGTTGTGGCCTCCCTTGATCTTGCATGGACTAGGGAGGTTCCCCATTCCTGCAGGGTGGTTGTNGGAAGCCCCTCACTGCCTNCTGATATTTTTATAAAAAAGATTATGGGCATTGAGACCGAGAGCGGCNTTGGATCTATATTANTAGGATTCGATTTAATTCTTTAATTCTAAAATAAATCTCGATTAATAAAAGTACACACGCAATTTTAAAAATAGGGCGATAATTTTTTTTTAAGTGTCTGGAGCCTAAGTAACTTATGGCCAATAAATATGAAGAGGAGTTGATTAAGAAAGCAGGTTTCTGTAAGGAGAAATGCCCCATATGCACACGTGCAAGGAAAGGAAATAGACTGGCAAGAGCTTTTGTAAAATATGTTGACAGAAAGATTTGCCCATACTGCAAGGCATATGAGAGGATTTACGGGAAAAAAGCATACGAATAAGAAGTTTTAGGAAATATCACCTACGCCTGCAACTTCAAAAGGAGGTTAAAACTTTTGAAAATAAAGTTTATAAGGGGAAAAGGTTATCGGTAAAGGGGGGGAATAATTGACCACTAGTTATGTTGTGAATTCTGGACCATGTGCTCATAAAACTTGCGTCGAAGCTGAGCTTGTGCAAGATATTATAAAGCTTCGTATTACCTCGACTTGTCCCCATATTCAGAAATATGCAGAAAAGCTGAAGGAAATCAGCATTAAGGATATATCAAAACCTATGTCAGATAATCCAGCTTATTCATTAGCACGCGATCTTACAGTAAACTGTGCAGTCCCCTGTGCCGTCTTATATGCCTGTTGGGCTGAAGCTGGATTGATTTCCAAAAACTTGCTGAAGCAGCATCCAACTGTAACAATAGAATATAAAGAATAAATAAAACAAAGTAGGTGTTTTACCGCTACGCCTTGAGCTCGAGTGCCCGCTTTATCTCCGGATGGGTTCCCAACCTTATTATCAGTTCAATGGTCTCTGGGAATCTCTTTAGATCCTTATGGGGAAGATACATCGAGGATACATACTCGTCGTTGAACTTTGGATATGCAGCTATCTCAAAGTGCCTTATTCTTCCCTCCTTTATGGCCTTAGTTATATATTCCCTCTCATCCACAGAGATGAGAGCCATTCGTGCCCCAGTTCCAGCGGAATTTCCGACGAACTTGATTCTATCTATGGGAACTTCAGGGTACATCCCTATCGTCCTCGCGCTCTCTGGATCGATATAATTTCCGAAGGCACCTACAACATAAAGGACATTTATGTCCTTCTCTGTCACATTGTGGAGCTTGCACAAAATTGATGCTACTGCATGTATTGCAGCCTTCGCCTTCTGGATCTCCCTGACATCTTTCTGTGTAAACACTATATCATGCTCCCCCGATGCCGTCTCCTCCTTCCATGCAATAACATACTCCCATCCATCAGGTCCAAGTCTTATTCTCCTTGTCCTTTCGGCCAGCTCTTTGTTGAAGCGCCCGCTCCAATCTATTATCCCTGACTTGAAGAGCTCTGCCATTATATCCACAATTCCGGAGCCACAAATTCCAACAGGCTTTGTATCGCCTATAACCCTGTATGACGGCTCAAGCGTCTCGGGATCTATTGCTATCTTCTCTATTGCGCCATCAGCTGCTCTCATACCGTATTTGATCATCATTCCCTCGAAGGCAGGCCCTGAAGCACATGAACTATACCACACACCCGTGGCCTTACAGCCTATCCCTATTTCAGTGTTTGTTCCAACATCGATGCACATTCCAAGCTTCTCACTATCAAATAGTTTTGTAACAATCATATTCGCAACGTTATCTGCACCCACCCATCCGCCTATCGTATCCAGAAAGTATAGATTGGCCCTTGGATGGCATTTGATTCCCGCTTCCCTAGCTGGCAGGTTCACTCCGCCCATTCTTGGAGGCTGAAATGGTGATTTGGCAACGAATTCAGGCCATATCTTGAGGAAGTACATCATCATCGCGGTGTTTCCAACAAAAACTGTCTCATATATCTCCTCCGGCTTGACTCCAGCTTTTTCGCAGCACTCCTCTATCATCTCATTTATGCCATTGACAACTGCTTTTTGGAGATCCTCAAGACCTTTCCAGCCGTTGAGCAGGACATATGTCAACCTTGTCAGGATATCCTCGCCATATGATATTTGGGGGTTCATCCTTGCAGCTACTGAAAGTACTTTTCCTGTGTTCAGATCCATTAGAAATCCGGCTAGTTTTGTGCTGCCTATATCGCAGGCAAAGCCAAAGCACCTGTTCGTTGTATCACCGGGTTCTACATCTATTATTGTATTTTTCCATACAGTTACCGTGATCTTCCAGTTTGAATCTCTTAGCACTTTTGGCAGAAAGCGAAGAACTTCATAGTGAAAATCCACATCAAGCAAATTGTAATGCTGGGCTAGTGCTTTTATCACCATTTCATCGTCGAATGTTGCATTTTCTAATGTAGGTGGACTCATTTCAATGAAATATTTTCGCACAGCTGGGTTGAAACGCATCACAGGAACTTCAAAGCCTTCTGTCTGAAGACGCTGCTTGCCGACCCTGCTCCTCTCTGGAACAAGTACCAAAACCTCACATGGAGCAAATATCTTAGCACAACAGGCAAGCCTATAGCCAGCTTCGATCTCCTCTTTCGTTAGGAATTTAAGCTCTGAGGGATCTGCAGGGCTTAAATAATCACTGCCTTTTACGATCTTAACCTTGCATTTCCCGCACAAGCCTCTTCCACCGCATACTGATGAGATATCAACCCCTAGCTCTTTTGCGGCATCGAGTATGCTTGTCCCCTTTTTAAAAGAGCCCCTTCTCCCATGAGGCTGGAAAATTACCATCGCATCATCTTCATGATCCCTTCTTTCAAACATTAAATCCCCCCACTGTCTATTTATCTTGGTTAAAAAAGTAGCTTTTTTTGGTATATTGATAATATTTCCAAAAATAGGCTAATGCTCTCACTTGATGATATACTTTTGAGCTTCTTCTCTGGAGAAGGGCTCTGCTTCTATGAGTTCATCGAAGCCATTTTTGCTCCAATACCTCACTTTAGCCTTTTCTCCTCGTGGAACTTTGGAATATGAGGCTATAATCGAGGCTGCTTTTTTCAAGTAATCCTCCTTTAAAACACCAAGATAGACGCCGATAGGCCCCTTAAGCCCAACTACATTGAAGATAATGTCATCTCCTCCTATAAGCTCGATTATTTTTCTATTTTCATTTTCATTTCTTCCTATGACTATCTTGCAGTCATTTTCTAGGCGAAAATGTCTGCCCAGCTTGAGAAGCAAGAAATCCTTTAAAGTGAAATCAGGGTTGTATTTCCTCATGTCATTGAATCTTCTTGCAAACGCAGGATCTGTTAAAATGCAACCACCGGCAGGCTGAAGAAAGGAGGATATACCGAGGTTCCTTGCAAGCTCTAGCTGTCTTTTCCTGCTCCTCCCTCTTATGTCCAGAAGATCCTCGGTTATTGCTCTAGTCATAAGGCTTCCCTTTCTGGATATTGATGAGGGAAGCAGAGCGTATGAAGTAATAATGAAGAACGTTAAAAAGCTGAATATAAAAATTAGGTTCGTGAACATCCTTGATGATTATCTGCCACTTCTAAAAAATCCAAAATATGGATTTGGAAGTGCTGTGAACCCGTGCATTGACTGCAAGATCCTGATGCTGAAAATAGCAAAGAAGGTCATGGAGGAGGAAGGAGCTGACTTCGTAGTTACAGGGGATGTTGTGGATGAGAGGCCCTTCTCTCAAAGAAGAAGGGTACTCAGCATTGTGGATAGAGAAGCTGGAGTTGAGGGGCTAGTTCTCAGACCCCTCTCCGGAAAGCTTCTGCCTCCCACAGTTCCGGAGAAAGCTGGCCTGATAAGGAGGTCCACTCCTACACGCCTCATGATGTGCAGAGCTAGGGTACTGTCCAGTCCTCCTGAATAGAGGACAATCCCTTTTGCCTTCTTCTGCATCACCTTATCAACTAGTAAGATCTATAAATCTTACCGGAGATTGACTAAATTTTTAAAAAGGATAAGTCAGCTTCCTATGACCACGACATTTACAATTACATTCGAGAGGAAATGCTTTTCCCGCATTACGGCAGAGCTTGAGCGGAATGATCAGATAAGAATCAGCATAGCATCCACATGCCCTTCCGCCGAGCTTTTGGGTAAAAGGATAAATAAGATCAAGAAAAAGGATCTATTGAAGCCGATTCATGAAAACCCGGTATGTATAACAGCAAGCGATATGGTGTGCACGGCTTGCGTCATACCTTTAGTCATAGTGAATGCCTGCTGGGTCGAGACAAAGCTGATCCCGAGAAGTATGTTCGAACAACATTCAACTATAACAATAAAATTTGAATCTTGACTTTATGAATTTATTAATTATATTCAAGTCTTTCCAGCTCCTACGTTGCCCTCCTAGGCACACGCCCCAGAGAAAGTCGTGGTAAACTTATTTCTTCGCAGATAAAGGATGAATCTCGCTAATAGCGTGCAAAAATAAGACAAATTGTAGAGAGGCCTCCTGGTTTCTTTTTGTAACAGAAATTTTTTAAGTATAGCACCCTTTATAATAAGGGGTGTAACATGACTATTATTGACGAAGTTATACGACTTAAAGGAGATATCGGGAGAATTCCTGTTGCTCCAGTAATAACATCAAGGAGGGAGCTGTTCGAAGACCTTATAAGAAATAACAGGAGCAAATTAGAGGGGTTTGATGGATTTTTGCTCCATCCAGCAGTTTTCGATTCAGGATGGGTTTATTTGCCTTCTAAGCCCTCGCTTCAGGAGCCAATCCAAGTAATAAAACAGTTTGAAGATTATGATAGACTGAACGAACTTGGTCCTGTGGAATACGCGATCGAAGTTCACAAGGAAAAAGATCTTTTGTCGGACATAGAGAAAAGATTGAAAGAAGCCCCTCAAGAGGTAAACAGATTTGTTGATGAGGTGAGCAAATGGGGTATTGCTTTTTATTGCGGTGCCCTAGGGGTAACACCAATGGGGTATATAACATATTTCAGAGGTTTTTATGATGCCATTAAGGATCTGGCTAGGGACATGACGACTATGTATAAGGTAGCTATGAATATCGCCAAGAAGTATCCGGATTTCCTAGTTGAATTCTGCAAAACCTCAGGAGTACCTAGAGTGTGGATCTCATTTGCTAACGCAACCCCTTCCATAGTAGGTGATTACTACTTCGATAAAATAGTTTGGCCTTCTACAAAAATAATGTTAGAAAACTTAATAAATAAAGGTATAACACCAATAATACAATTTGATGAGGAAATTAAGAACCTTAAATTTTTAACTCAACTGCCCTCTCGGACCTTCGCTGTGCACCTGCCCTCAAGCTCAGATCTTCTCGGAGTTGTCAAGATGCTCTCAGGTAGCGCATGCGTGATCGGCAATCTTAAAATACCACCAGACGACAGTGAACTGAGGAGAATTGATACCTTGCATAAATTATTATCTGAGTATAAACCTAGAAATTTAATAATATCCACAGGCGGAGAAAGTCCCTTCGTGATGACTGCTGACAATATTGGAGAACTCTCAATATTTAATTCATTTATAAAGTGAAAGAAATTTGGTAATACTAAAAAAATAAAAAAGGGAATGGATATTTTATCCCATCCTGTCTGCGTATTCTGCAACAAACTCTCCTACAACCTTTGGATACTCGTAGCGGAGCTCTTTCCAAGTCTTTCCAGCCAATGCTGCATCTGCAAGCTTTGGAGCATGGTGAGCTTTTACTCCATAGACGCTGAAGTCATATGACTCCACAAAGTCTCTTTTTACAGCTCCACCACCGCAGCCGAAGACAGGAACGCTTATACCCTCTTTCTTCATCATCTCAGCAATTGCTGGGAATGCTGTCATTGTGGTTGTCATCAGGGCAGTTCCAGTCACCATTATAGGTTTGTGTTTCTTTATCGCTTCTATAACCTCTTTGTTGGGCACATCTCTTCCTAGATCTATAACTTCATATCCATTTGCCCTTAGGAACATGACTACCAAGTTCTTTCCTATGTCATGCGGATCTCCCTCAGCGACGAATGAAACCACAGTTCCCTTCTTTTTCGTAGCTTTCCCTAGCTTTTCCTCGCATAACTTCACTCCAGCCATCATTGCATCAGCTGACAGCATGACATCGGGCAGGAAGTACAAGGCTTTAGCATATAATGCACTTACTGCATCCATTCCCTTCCCTAAGCCATTCTCTATAACTTTAACTGGGTCTATCTTCTTTAATGCCTCTTTAACCTTCTCTTCTACCCCTTTTAGATCAGCTTTCAATACAGCCAGCGCTATCGATCTGAATGGCTCTTCAGTAGGCAGAATCTTCTTTACATCGGGGTCGTCTTCCGGCTTTATAGCTGGCCCCTCTACTACCACATTATACCTTATGTGAACATAGTCGAAATCTATCTTCTTTGCCAACTCTTCTATGGACATGACATCACCCCCCTCATAACTCATAGCTCTTCGGATCAAATGTCGGTATCTTTCCTTTGTACTCCCTCAAGCACTCATCAACGAATTTATCTGCCTCCATTGGAAGGCTTTCTAAGATGCTCACGAACTTATTGAGGGAGTCCAGTTCAAACCTAGTCAGTGCTATACGCTTGGCTTCATAAGCCTCCTTTATGATCTTAGCTGCCTCTAGTGCAGCAGCTCTAGATCTAAGGTACGGATCCTTTCCATACTCAACTATGGCCTTTGCTATTCTGAACGCATTCGGGTATGCCAGGATCAGAGCTTGCGGATCCCTGTACATATCCGTGAGGGCATATAGATCTCTTAAGACCTTTGCATATCCTGCCTGGATTGCTGTGTTCATTAAGGCAGCTTCATAACCGGTGGCTTGTAGCCAGACTGCTGGAGTTGGTCCTCCCATCTCCTCCCTGTGGAAAACAGATTCGTTGCTCCATACATCCACTGCTTGACAGACCAAGTTGCCCATTATGTCGGAATGGGCACAAACCGCATCCTTCCCCTCCTGAGCTATGGGAACCCCTGTTATGAACTTTATTATCGTGTTCTCATAGCCGCAGTCCTTCAAAGGTCCTGTTGCGCCACACTCAACGGCAACCAAGCTCCTAGCGGCAGACATAGCTCTCACCAAGGCAGCTCCTGTGTGGGACATATCCTTCCCCATGAGACCCCCGGCAACGAACATCGCCGTGTTTGCTCCTGAGCAATGTGTGTCTCCTGCAGGTCTTGTGTCATACTTTCTGCATATGTTAACAGCTCTTGTCCAGAAGTATTCCATATCTATATGAGCTAAGTACTCGCCGAAAAGTAATGCCTTAATATCTCCCCTCATCACTCCATAGTCTATTACTGACTTTCCACCCATTGTTTCAGCTGCTATATCAGAAGCTCCTGCTTCGCAGCATCTCTCTATAGTTTCTGCAATTCTATTGTCATACTCTGACCCCCTGAGACCTCCTTTCTCCTCCACTCTTATGTCTGCTACTGTCTGCCTGAGCGCTATTCTTACTCCATACTCCTTATAGTACTTCTCTAGAACCTCTAGCTGTGCATGGGTGCAGTCATAAGCCCAGTCTGGATAATAAGTCTGCTGAAAGACATGCTCTTGCTCCAACATGAATGCAGGCAGTCCTATATCAACAGCCCTGCTTGCTGCTTGTTCTGCTATTGAGGCCATCTCCCTCACAAGGGACTCTTTATCCTTCTCTGTTCCAGGAGCAGGTGCTACCTTTACCTCTGGGACAACAAAGCCTGCCCCGAAGACAATGCCAAAGTGCTCTTGCACAGGGAACTTTGCATGGCCAAAGAGTATCTCATCGGGGTCCTTATAGGCCAACTTTGTGTACCTTCTCAATACCATCTAGACACCTCTCGGCGCACATCTGTGCGCCGTAATAAAAAGCAAGCTTTTCTAATAAACTTTTTTCGACAAAAAAATAGGATGGATTATCCATCCTTTTCTTAAAAAAAAGTGTAATCGCCCTAATTAAGCGGAAAGTAAAGAAGCAGACGTCGATAAGCAAAACAATAAATGCCAATCTGCTTGGAAAAATTTTTAACATTTTAGCAGCAAATTAAATCCCACAAGTATTAAGCCCAGATTTTTGTTAGAGACATCCACTCCTTTTTCCTTAAGCCAGTTCTTTAGAAATTCGCATGCATTAGAGGAAGGCATCCCTAGAACAAGACCGTATACCCCTTCAGGAGGCTCTATTCCTACGCTCATCGGTGGTATAAATAATTTTATCTCACCAACTAGCGCTCTTTTGGTGCTATCAAAAGGAAGTTTATCTTTAAATATTACAAAACTATCACCTAATAGTATTACATTCTCATCATTGCGATATTTCTCAACCATAGATTTATCCCTTAGCTCCATTCCGACAGTTTCACCAAAGCATATGAGTTCGATCGGCTCAGGGGGATATACATACTCCTCATTTGTCAAGGCCACAAGCACATAATCTCTCTTTAGTACCTCTCGAACTCCTGCATTATATCTGCGGAAGAAGTTCTTAGGATCTGATTCCTCACAAACTTCTAGCTCTAAGATCTTTCTTTTCAGTTCATCTGGCAGAAGAATAATATCCGAGACTCCTTTTATGCATGAAAGCCTTTTCATGACCTCCATAACGTTCTTGATTGCCCACTTCTCCTCCTCCTGCATACGATCACTTCTACATTTTACTCGCTTGAGCTTAATAAATTTTCTTGGAATGTGAAGAAAATTTTTTAAACAACTCTTTAGCGTTGCTAGAGGATGGCTCATGTACGGGTTAGCTATTGACGTTGGAACTAGTGGTATAAGGGTTCAAGCACTTGATTTGGACTCCTCTGAGGTAATAGGGACAGCCATTACGCTTAGGCATCCTCTACCAGGCGCTAATGTGATAGACCATCTTCACTTCGCACTAGAGGTTGGAAGGGATATTGCACACAGACTGATCATAGATACAATAAATTCTCTGATAAAATGTTTGGAGATAGACGCATCTAAAGTTGAGAGAGTTGCTGTGGATGGAAATCCCACGCAGCTCTCACTTTTTCAAAATATAGAAATAAGAGATCTCGCTTTTTGGGGAGAGCATGCAATGCAAGACTTAGGCTTTACACCTCCGGAGAGAAAGGGATGCGTTGTAGAAGCAGAGTCCGTTGGTCTCGAAGTTAACCCGAAAGCTGAAGTGTACATACCTCCAAGCATTAGGCATGAGGTTGGAGGAGATGCACTGGCTATGCTGGTCAAATCAGGCGCTTTAGAGAAAAAAGGCATCTCTCTTGTAACAGACTTTGGAACAAACGCAGAAATCGCTCTTGTAGTAGATGGAGAGGCATATACATGTTCTGCTGCTGCAGGACCAGCTATAGAGGGGCAGAGAATCGAGAGGGGAATGCTAGCTTCACCTGGTGCCATTTCTGACATAAATATAGAGCCCGGAGGAAGCTGGAGATGTAATGTGCTTAATGATCAACTGATTGCTGAAAAAGGTGATTCAGTAAATCCAGCCTCAGGTGAGGTAATAGATAAAGGACCTATGAGCGGTAGAGCCTTAGGGATAACTGGAACTGGTGTAATTGCACTACTTGCCATTGGAATGAGATCCGGTCTTATTAAGCTTCCACATATTAATACAAAGAGTAGAAAGATATACTTACAGGATGGAGTGTATTTCACAGAACGTGATCTTATAGAGGCTGGTAAGGCAATAGGTGCTTTCCGCGCTGGGCACATCTCCCTATGTGAGGAAGCAGGTATCTCCATAAATGATGTCGAAACTTCTTTCATGGCTGGAGCATCCGGGTTTTATGTAGATGCGAATAAATCAGTGGAAGTGGGTCAAATCCCTGCGTGCTCAAGAAAAGTGGTACAGCTTGGAAATACATCTCTTGCAATGGCAAAGGATATTGTGCTCGATCCTGAGACCTTTGATAAGCTGCGCAACTTGGCAGAGAGCATGAGAGGTAAGCACATAATGTTAGCCACTTCAGAGGTATTCAAAAACGTCTACATTCTTGAGCTCTCCTACTGGACGGAGGGGATGCCGTTATCTATATATAATGAATATCTCCGCAGATATGGATATTCTCCACTACCTAGAAAGGCCACTAATGTAGAAATAAAACGCATGTATGCAAGAGATATACCAGAGCTGGGGAGGAAAGGTCTGAAAGTTCTAAGGGAGATAGGCTTAGTTCTAGTGGGTGAATTTGAGGGATGTACTGGCTGTGAAAACTGTGTAAGAAACTGCCCAGAAGGTGCGCTGAAAATTGAGGATATGGGAGGAGGAAGGTTTAGGGCCCTAGTGAAGACTGAGTTGTGCGATGGAATGGCTTGCTTGAGATGTCAGCAAGCCTGCCCTCAAAAAGTTTTCAAGTTTTCAAAATTGATAAGACAGCTACCAAAAAAAATAAGAAATTGAAAAAGGTAATTATCTAGCAAAGAACTCATCTCTAGCTTCCACCATGGCCCTGACATTGGCAAGAGGAGTTGGAGGTGCAAGACCGCATGCAGGTGCAAGAAAGTCAACACCTGCCTTAAGAGCCTGAAGTGCCTCTGCTTTTACCTCTTCTGGCTTTCCCATAAACAGTGTTTTAGCAGTAGATACATTTCCTGCTATTTTTACCTTTACGGGTCCACCAAAGGTCATCCTTGGAAAGCTAGGTTTACCTACTGATTTAGAGATGGCTTCCTTCGCCTTAGTTATGTCCACTTTATCCTCTATGCTTATTGCATCATAACCACATGCAGCCATATCACCGACTATTGGAAGAGCTGAACCACATATATGAAGCACCTTCTTTATCTTTATACTATTAGCTAACGTTTGCAGTCTCGGTTTAACCAAGTACTTGAAGTCAAGCGGGTTTAAGAGATCGGGAGAAGCAGTGGGCTCATTCACGGTAATTATGTCTGCTCCGGCCTCCGCTATTTTTGCACAATAGGATATATTAGCCTCCACAACAGTGTCCAAAAGCTTTTCTATGTTCTGAGGTTCGACTTTTATAGATCTCACAAGCTTTTCAGTTCCAATAAGATGACCACTTAATGTGAAAGGTCCAGTAATCCCAACTATAAGTGGCGCATCTAAGCCTTCCTCCTTCAAGAGCTCTATTGCCTTTAGGACTACTGGCACTCTTCCCCTATCCAGCCATCCTGGATCTATTCTCACCTCAGAGGGAGACTCAAATGCATGCGCTCTTATAGAAGGTTGCCTGTCTATTTTTCCCATATCTACCTTGCATCCAATTGCCTCAGCTTCAACGGTAAGACAGAAGGGTACTCTTATCGCTTCTAATCCGATCAGTTTGTACAATGATGCGCCAAGAGTCGCCATCTTGTTTGGATCGCTGTGTGCTTCTGGCCAAGGTGCTCCAACTTTTTGCATGGCCTCCACAATACCTACTTGTGTAAAACTGGTCACTGGAGTTTTATCGACTGGGTTGTCTGACAAAACGTTCAACACTCTTTCTTTTGGACCCATGAAAATCTCACCTGTCCGAGAAAGAAAGTACCAAATTTAAGCTTTATGGTCAGTGCGTGGAGAGATGATGTTACATAAATATGTAAAACAATTAGGCTTTTCTTTTTATATAAAATTTAAGTTATATATTTACATTATATTTTTCTGAGTATTATCTTACAAGAAGTGATGGATTTAATATAGTAAAATATTCATTTACAGGAGAGCTAAACAACTAAAACCGCAGAGGATTATCTATAGCATACAGCGAACAATCTGAGTCTTAGATCTATTGTTTATAATAGATATAATGAAATCATTTATTATATTATATTTAAGCATACGCAGGAAAGTAAGTTTTTTAAGAAATTTTAGGAATTACATAAGGATGCTGTCGAGAAGAAACAATAACCTCATCGGAGCTCCTGATATATGCGCTGCCGACTCACAAAATTTTCTGAAAGACACTAAATCTCCCAAATTGTCTTCTATAAGGCTTGAACTGCTTCCAATCAGTGAGCTTAAATCTCATGAGGACATTGAAGCTCCCAGATTTAAAATGTTGTTATCAGATATTGTCTCACGTAAGCTAGTTCTCAAGCCAATTATAGTTGAATCTAAGAAATTTATAGTAATAGATGGACATCACAGGCTCGCTGCATTAAAGGCCCTTGGCGTAAAGCACGTGCCAGCTTATGTGGTTGATTATCATCATGACGTACCTGTGCTCAGCGGATGGATGTTTGCGGGCGAACAAGTCTCAGGGAAGGTGTTCAAAATTCTTGAGGAAATGGAAAGCCTGTGCAAGCCTGGTCCTGATGAGTTGCTTGTTAAGACCGCTGATGACATGCTACACATTCAAGTAGACAGAATTGATATATATCTTGCAATAAAAGAGATAGATATAATCAATAAGTTACACTTAATAAAAATACCCTACAATGAGAGAGCACACTCTCATTTCAATGTGCTCATCTTGCCACCACCGCTCAAGCATACAGATGTGTATAGAATTGCTGAGAAAGGACTCGTATTTCCCCCGAGAACCACATTGCACATAACAGATCTCAAGAAATGCTATAGAACTTTTTTGTTAAAAAATTTATTATAAAACATCTCCTGCTATTAGCATGTTTGAGGAAGTTGTGGTGAACTTGTTCCTGCCGAGATGAAGCAGAAATCTCACGGATAAATCGGGCATATCATCGTGGAATACTCTTTTGTCATAGCTCACATGCTCTATCTTACCGATTATGAACTGATGATCTCCTGCGTCTATCTCTTTCAGGAGCCTGCACTCGATGTTTGCTATGCATTCTCTTATGCTCGGCACTGATACAACTTTCGACTTCATTAAAGTTATTGAAAGAGCTTTTATTTTGTCCATATTCCTGCCGGAGAGGCTTCCAGCTTTCCACACATCCTCAAGAATTTCTGCTGTCGGCACGGCTATTACGAACTCCCCGAACTGTTTTATCAGGCTGTAGCTGTATCTTTTCTTTGATACTGAGACGCCGAGAAGAGGAGGATCAAAGCTAAGAGGGGTTACCCAATCAGCAGCCATGACATTAGGCTTGTCAACACCCGAGACAACCAAGTAAGTTCTGAGAGGGTACAGGACTCTTATGTCCATAAAGAATGCTGCACAGCTGTATATAAAATGTTCTTAGGATTCCTCCTAAGAGGTTAAATTCAGAACCTGCAATACAGCTTGATGAGGATAAGGTTGGGGAATGGCATAGAAATTGAGGGAGATAGAAGGATATTGCTTGATCCAATTACGACAGAAGAGGGTTCAGCCGTGTTAATATCGCATGCTCATTATGATCACGTGCCAAAAGATATAAGGAATCCAAGGTGCACAGTTTTCGCTAGCAGGGCAACAGCAGAGATTCTATCCTACTTTTATGGGGCTGATGAAGTGAATGCAATGGAGTTCAACTCTCAGTATGATCTTCATGGGATGAAGGTGACGCCTCTAGTGGCAGGGCACATACTCGGCTCCACGATGTATCTCATAGAGCATGATGGTCCCAGAATACTCTACACAGGGGACATAAACGTCGGAGGGGGCCTTACTGTGGAGGGACCCGCTGATCTTCAGGAGGCAGATATCCTGATAATAGAGGCCACATACGGATCTCCTGAGTACATATTTCCGAGCCAAGATGAGGTTAGGATGAATTTGATCAAATGGGTGGCTGACTCTGTGAAAAACGGATTAATCCCAATGATAAGCGCTTATACAATAGGAAAATCTCAGGAGATAATATATCTGCTGAACANGCTGACAAATCTGCCTGTTGTCGTCTCCAGCAAGGTCGCAAGAGCAAGCGAGGCATATCTGAACTACTTCGACCTTAGATATCAGCTAGAGCANGATGAACCGTATGTGTATGTGGGCAGCAGATGGANAAATATAGAGAACTCAGTAAAGGCAGTTGCAACAGGATGGGCCATAAAAAGGGACTTTGGAGATGCAAAAGGCTTCTGTCTGAGCTCTCACTCGGATTTCAACGGNTTAATAAAGGCTGTGATGAAGGTGGATCCTGAGATAGTGCTGACAGTGTATGGACAGAGCAGGAGGTTTGCGGATGANCTGAGAAAAATGGGAATAAAGGCTGAGGCATTAAGCAGTGAGTTTATCAAGCTGTGATCTTCTTTGCTCTTAGATCAGCTGGAACTATGGAGATCCTCTCTATTATAGTGTCCAGCACCAGAGATGTGTTCGACTCCTTTATTCCCGGGATCTCGAGTATCCTCTGCAGTATTGAGTTCAGCTCCACCTGATCTCCTGCTATAACCTTAACCACAACATCATATGGGCCTGTTATCTCATGTATCTCAAGGACATTGTCCTCTATTGCATTAAGTATTTTCCTTGCCACTTCTTTATGCCTTCCCGGCTCTGTCTTAAGCAGTATTATGTACTTATATCCCTTGCCGAGCTTTGCATGATCCACTATAGCTGTGTACTTCTTTATTATCCCCAAGCTCTCAAGCTTCTTCACCTTCTTCATCACGCCAGCAGGACTCATTCCAAGCTCCTTTGCCATATGCGTGTATGTCATCCTGCCATCGTCCACAAGCTTCTCCAGTATCTGAACCTCCTTCTCACTAAATCTTTTCCTCCTAGGCAATATCATCACCTTTGATACCAACCCTTATTGGACATTATATGTATATCTTGAGGTGATGTCTTTAAAAAGCATTATGTTTCCAGCATGAATGTAATGGAATTCAACGAAGACAGCACGGAAGTGGAGAGAAGAGCTGGCATGGTGTTCTCGCTTGGATCCACTAGCATGGCCTTAATCTTAGCTATATTTATGCTTTTCCTTATGCTGTTTCTTAGCATGACTTTTAAAAAGCCTTTTATTCAGCCAATCCTGTTTTTCCTATCCCTGATTTTCGCAACAGCCTCCTCCACTGGCTCAAGCAAGTTCATGAACTTCAGAAGATCTCTATGGGCCTCTCTTATATCAATATCCCCGCAGATGATCCCCTACATTATCATGCTACCGTTTGGGATGGAGAGGATTTTCACAAAGTTTGTCTACAGCTCCCTATATCTTGCAGGCCTGATAACTTTCATAATGGACAAGAAAACAAGAAAAGCCGCGTTCATGGCATCCCTTCTTATCCCCTCAATAAATGAAAGAACTGCTGTGATAGCACTGCTGGCATCAACCATATCCTTATTTCTCACATATAAAGTAATTGAAAGAGTATCATCGATAGGAGGAGAGAACCCGGCAAAAGCCCTGTCTTACCTGCTCCTGTCATCTGATCCAAGGCCTTTAGAGGATGCGCTTGAGAGATTGTCCCCAGAGGGAGAGATAACTTCATCGGTCGTGCTTTTAGATGATATTGCAATTGTCACAGCGAACTTTCATCCAGGCCCTTTAATTGCCGGAAGCTCGGGAGCTCCGGCCAGAATAATGATGGAGCTTGAGAAAAATGGATATAAGCCGATTTTCCTCAGGGCTGCAAGCACTCATGCAAGCAATCTGCCATCAAAAAAAGAAGTAGATAAAATGGTGGAGGAGATAAAAAAGGGCATAGAAGAAGCTGAAAAATGCAGATGTGGCAATGCTGTTAGGGTAAACAGCAGATTTGAGGTCACTGCACAGAGATTTGGGGATATTGTAGTGGCAACCGTAAGTGGAAGGAGCTTTGAAAGTTTTGAGGATCTGCCTAGTACGGTGGAAAAAAGGCTGAATGATATATTGAGGGCCAAAGGGTGCAAGATAAGGGCGATAGTCATAGACAGGCATGACTCCCTGCGCCCTGGAGGAAGGAGAAAGATATACCCGTTCTCCAAGGAGGAGGATGAGCTGATAGATCTCCTTCTAGATGCTGTGGACAAAGCTGAAGCCGGGATGGACAAAATACCAGTTGGCTACTCAAAAGCTGATATAAGGATGAGAAGCATAGGAAAAGGTGGTGTTAGAGTGGCAGTTGTTGGAAATGCAGCTTATATATGCTTCGACTCCAACAACATGCTCCCTGAACTGAGGGACATGATAGCTGAGAGGGTTGAGAAGGAGGGATTAATACCTGTCATAGCGACGACAGATACCCACGATACTCTGGGCATCAGGGATACGATAAATCCAGCGGGGATTGGATGTGATGAAAAATGCCTTGCAGAAACAGCAGATGCTGTGAAAGAAGCTGTTTTAAAAGCCAAGGGAAGTGCAAAAGAGGTTGAGGTAAGGGTGAGCATGAGGAGAATAAGGACTAAGGTCGTGGGAGACGATCTCATGAGGGATATATTGAGAAAAGCAGAGGAAGCGGATTACTCAATACCTCTAGTTCTCCTCGGGATCCTGCCAGCTCAGATGGCATTTCTATTTATATAAATCAGTATGCCAATCTATATACTGTGTTTTTACCTCCTCCCTCCTTGACGATTAGACCCCTTCTCTGAAGCTTCTCTAGAATCTTTCTCACAGAGCTCTCCCTCAGTTTTAGAATCTTCTCCAGATCGCTTCTAGAAGCCTTTCCGTTCTTCCTGATGTACTCCAAGATAGCCCTCTCTCTATCATCAATAGCTGATAGATATCTGCTCTTTATCTCGACCTTGAAGAACCCATTTGACTGGAAGATGGGCTCACCATTCCCGTTAAGCAAGCATTTTTTCATCACCTCCAAGGTGCCAACCCCCCATTTCTCCACATATCCGAGGTTGTAAAGGACATTTGCTATCTTAGGATTTCTCAGCACAGATCTGTGGGGCCTTTTTAGCTCATCGACAGTTATCCCAGGAGGAAGGCCCGGATTTTCTATTATAATTTTGTCATCATAAATTTTTATATATACTGGACTTTTGATGGAGTAATCCCTGTGGGAGACTGCATTCACTATCAGCTCCCTCAGTGCCTCAGCAGGATACTCAAGGATCTCCTCCCTCCTCAGATTCACAACCCTTGTCTCCTTTCTTATAAGGGATAAGACCTCAGCATAGCTCCTCTCTATCTGCTCTATTAAATCTCCCTCTATCTCCTTCTCAAAAATGGGCATTGCCCTTTCGGAGAGAAACCTCCCAATTTTCACTATTGCCCATGGAACCCTCGACTGAGGATTTCTTCCAAACAGGAGAAGGGCAGCAAGCCTAGCCTTTTCATCAATTAGACCTAGATTTCTCAAAACAGCAAGCTCATCCTCTGGAACCGAGACAGATCTTACCTCTTTTGCCCTGTGGATGAACGATTTCACCTTATTTAGATCTATCTCATCGATTGATGCGATCTCCACATCCTCATATGAGAACTCATATGTCCCTCTGAGGAGGTTCAATATCTCATCTCTGTCCATCTTGATGTTGCTCCTTCCAACCCTTTTGTACGCAATTCCCTTCGCAAATACCGGCTTATCGCTGCGCTCCGATACCCTTATCTCTATTATATTTTTGCCACCCATTTTCTTAACTGTGATCTCCGGGTATACTCTTGGATCCGTGTTCTGAGCTATCCTGCTTGCTATTTCCTCCAGAGTCCTTTTGCCAAGATCTACCCCAATTATCTCACCGCTATCATCAACTCCAATGAGTATTGTGCCCCCTTTTGTGTTGGAAAATGCGGATACGGTGGCTAATACTTCATCAAAATCCGACAGGGATCTCTTAAATTCTAGGGTCTCTCCCTCAGTTTTGTCCATCATTATAAGTGCTGAAAGAGAAAGTTATAAGCTTACCGGTAAATACCGGTAAGTAACGGTAAACTTCAGCTCTACTGTTTGATTAAGCATAAGTTTACAGTAAATTAATAAAAAATAAATTGAATGATCTCGCTTCCCTGAAGCTTGTTTTCCTAGGCGCTCATGAAGCTTTCATTCTACTCAGCTTTTGTGGAGGATAACAGCTTTTTAACTCCATTTTCTACGTGAAGATATGCCACAGCCAGAACTGGCTGAATCATTGGTATCAGCGCTGGTGCTAGAGCTGACTGAGGACCCAAAGCGGACACTGCCATTGCAGCCGCAACACTCTGGTTTTTTGTGACAGATATCAATGCTATGGCTTGGTGATCCTCATATGATATGCGAAGAGCTCTGCTGATNATAAGAGATAGGGCTAACAAAGTCAGTATCACAATCGATTGGTAAACCAGTATTGATATAGCAATAGCAGGATTTGTAATTATCTTGATCGCCTGATTAAGCACTAGCACGAAGACCAGAGCAAGCATTGAGATCATTGTTGCTAGGGAAAGGTGAGGCTTTATGTTTTTGTCTACATACGACAAACCCTTGCTCCTCGCAATTGCATATCTTGTCAGCTGGCCAACAACAAGCGGAAGGATCAGAAAACCTCAAGGAGAGATGTTATAATCGGCTCTATTGGCACAGGAACAGACACCCTGCTGCTGTAGATGCTTATGAGCAATGGGATTACAGGTATCCCTATGAAAAGGGATAAGATGGCCAAAACCGTGGCAAGCTCTACACTTCCACCTGCTATAAGGACATAGCCCAGCGATGCACTTGAGGCCGGAACAACATTAGCAGCAACATATCCTATTCCTATGTGGGGATCGCCCAGAGTCGGTGCGATCAGAAAGGCCAGCAAAGGGGAGAGGAGAAAGACATAAAGCATCGAAAGCACTATCTGTTTCCACGATCTAAAGCTTTTCAAGAGCCCTTCTGTCTTAAGTTGTACCATCGATGGATAAATAGTCAGTATTGCTAGAATTACTACTAAATTCGAGATAAGAGCTTTGTTGGAGGCTATAACATCCTTAAAGTAGTATCCAATAGGCAGCGCGAGAATCGTGGAGAGGAGAGTGTATATTATCAGATACTTTCTAACATGACCTGATAGGTGCGCAATGTCCATCATCGCTCGCCTTCCACCGTATTAAGCGAGAAATTGGATAGGAAGTCTTTAACTATTTTATCAGCTATTCTTGTCACATCCTCATCGTTGAAGTCCAGTGAAGGCATCTTATTAATACCTTCTTTGGCTACTACTATCTCGTATGCAGGCTCTATTCCTCTCTGCCTAAGCACGTTTGATGTACACATCAGTTGGCATCCGTTAATCGCTATTACCGCCTTAGCCTTCTTGAAGATCCCCAAGTGCGTCTTGCTTCCAGCACCTATTGCTGAGAGGCAGCACATCCTGACCCCATCAGGGTAAGCCTTAGTTAGTCTCCTAGCTACCTCATTGCCTATCTGGCCTGTGCTGGAAGCACCATCACATGCAGCCACTATTATTAATTTCTCAGCATGTGTACCACAGTGAGGAAGTAACTGATACTTTCCTATTACTCCAGCGAGAAGGCCGGATATCAGAAGTGCCGACACCATTATTACGTCCATAAGATCCCCAGCGGCACAAATAGTAACCATTATATAAAGGTTTGGTTACAAATTGATATGCAGGAAAAGTTGAGCAATGTTGAGAGGAAGATCCTGAAAATTCTCCAAGAGGATGGAAGAGCTTCCTATTCTAGAATGGGAAAAATGCTGAAAATGACACATGTGGGGGTGAGAAAACACATTCTTAGCCTGATAAACAGGGGAATAATGAGGGTTTCCGCGGGTTTAAGCCCTAAAGCGATGAATTTAAGGCATGCAATCATACTGATAGAGACCATAGATGATAAAAGCGCTAGCAGGATAATAGAGAGGTTCAGGGATTGTCCAAGGCTTGTTTTTCTCTCAAGACTTATAGGAGGGAACAATATAATTGCCATAACGGTAGCTGAAGATATGAATGTACTTGAGAGCATAACCTCTACCTGTATCCTCAGGACTGCCGAGGGAATAAGAAGAAGTGAGGTCATAGTCGGCAGCTCCATAATCTACCCGGAATATCTGCCTATAAGAATTGTTGCTGAGAGATCATCCCCTCCCTGTGGAGTCGATTGCTGCTCCTGCAACAGATTAAAAAACGATATCTGCTTGGGATGTCCTGCCTCCTCCTGTTACAAAGGATTCCTCTGACCTTAAGCACCGATGCAAGGCATACTCCAACTTCTTAAGGCGAGATATAGGCTAAATTATTTCAGATATATGTCATGAAAAATTAGTATAAGCTTTTCATTAATTTATACTTACGGATAAACTTAGAATTAGTCTCATTCCACTTCATCAATATATCTAAGCACTGAATCCGCTATGATAGTAACTATATTTCCTCTTCTTACTTCTTCAGCAATTTTTAAGCTCGCAGCGATGTTTGCACCAGAGGATATTCCAGCGAGAATTCCCTCTTCTCTTGCCAGTCTCATGGCCATCTCCTTAGCTTCCTCGTATGAAACTTCAACAATTCTATCTATGATGCTTTTGTCAAGTAAAGGAGGTATCTCCGCCGAGAGGAAACCCTCTATTTCCTCTCCTTTAGAACCACCGGCAAGAGGAGAACCTTTTGGAGTTACAGCAACTATCAAAACGTCTTTTTTCCTTTCTTTTAAGCACCTTCCAACTCCTGTTATCGTTCCTCCCGTTCCAACACCCATCACAAAGGCATCTATGTCGCCATTCAAAGAGCACCATATCTCTTCAGCTGTGGTTTCATAGTGTGCGAGAGCGTTTGCTTGGTTTGAGTATTGATTTAGGAAAATGCCTCTATGCTTTTTTGCTAATTCTTCAGCAAGTTTTATGTAGTAATCGCTTGAAGAGGGATCTTCACTACCCTCAAAAATCTCAGCTCCCAGCATTTTTAAAATAGCCACTTTGCATCTGCTTGTATTTTTTGGAATGACTATTAGAGTTTTCAAACCAAACCTCTGAGCGACGAATGCAACCGATATACCAGTATTGCCGCTAGAAGCCTCGACGATAATATCGCCAGGTTTCAAATTGTGCTTTTTTATTGCCTCTTTGATCATGTAAAGTGCTGCTCTATCCTTGTGACTTCCCGTTGGGTTGAGAAACTCCAGCTTGGCAAAAATCCTTACATTTGTTGATGGTTTAATTTTTTGAAGTTCAACAATAGGGGTATTGCCTATAATGTTAATGATGTTTTTCATTTTTCTGCCTCCAACGATAGCAGATCTCAACAGGATATAAGGCCGTTAGGAGAAGAAACAAAATGTATTTTTATATACTACCACTAAGGAAGGTATTATCCTCGCTAGTACCTTAATAATCCCTCACTATCCCCCTTGGATCTTCAGAGTTCTTCCTCATCTCATTTTTCTTAAGTCTGCGCGCCTGAAGCGCTAATATAATAAATATCCCAACAGTCTTCAAGCAAGAATATGGGTTTTTAAATAAAAAGCTTTTTAGAATGGAGCTTGCGATACAGTTGTACCGCTGTGGCCCTCTAGTCTCCTCAGAATTCCTTCGACTAGTTTAATCATGCCTCTGACCTTCTTCACTTCATGCATGATACTAGATGGAGTTAATTCAAAATCATGAAAGCCCCACCTATGCAGGGCTACAGCTGCTATCCAGCCATCCCTGAAGATGGATTCGAATGCAGTGTCCTTCCATTTGATGTTCTCTATTATTTCATCCACAGCCTTATTCAAAAGAAGAATTGTCCAAGGTGTTTTTCCTTCTTTAGTTCTTCTGAAGACTTCTGCCATGACCCTTGGGGCATAGTGCTCGCTAAGGGCTTTCACAATCTCCTCTGAGATCTTGTAATATTTCTCGCAGGCTTGGATATAGTTCTGCTTCTCAAGCATCTCTTCAGCTTCCTTCTCCATCTCTGCAAGGCTTTCTGATGACAATCTAGAATAGCCAGA
>JGI20130J15133_1000333_pt1 | contig 44401 bp, 48 predicted proteins | sample WasSprMetagenome_FD_15133 | JGI IMG/M metagenome (IMG submission 15133) | reverse complement strand
TGTTCCTAAAAATATTTGCTTTTTATCTAATCTATTCATATTAACATTATTTTAGCATAATTTTTTGTTTGTCAAGTTTATGTGGTGGATAAAAAATATAGAATGTTAATATGTTAATAGTTTTTATATTTAAACTTCAATATAATCCTTTTTAATGAATTTTTTATACCAATTTTCATATTCTTCTGGGGTAGCTAAATGTATTTGAAATGGAGAAAATAAACCAACAGTTTTTTTAATTTTTAATTTAATAGGCATATTTTCAAACCAATTTTTATTAAGATTTTTAGAAATTATCAAAACATCGATATCACTATTAGGAGTCCAGTTTCCTTTCACTATTGAACCAAAAACTAAAACTTTAACATCTTTTCCTAAGACTTTTATAGCTTTATTTTTTATTTTTTTGCACCAGTAAAGATAGTTTCTAAAATATTTTTCTTTTCTTTCAACTATATCTTTTTTAATATCAACTAATGTTATCATTTTCAATAATTTTAATTAATACAAACCTAGCACGAATATTATTATACGAATTCTTCACGAATTACTACGAATGTTTCACAAAATTTATTTATACACGAATTTTTACACATGATAACGAATTTGCCTCGAATTTATTGTTGTTTAATTCGTAATCAATTCGTTTAATTCGTGATTCATTCGGGTTTATTAATCCTAAATTATTATCCGCGTTTATCAGCGTTGCATCCGCAATAATCCGTAGTAAATTCTATTTCTTTTAACATTAAAAAATTATTTTTTATCAGATTTTGATGGAGGGTTAATTTGTTTGCTATATTCAATTATTTTATCTATCAACCCATATTCTTTTGCTTCTTCAGCACTTAAATAAAAATCTCTATCTGTATCTCTTTCTATTTTTTCTATTGGTTGACCTGTATGTCTTGCTAAAATTTCATTGATTCTTGCTTTAATTTTAAGAATCTGCTTTGCTGTTATCTCAATTTCTGTTGCTTGACCAGCAGCTTCTCCCATAACTTGATGAAGTAAAATTTCTGTATTTGGTAAAGCCATCCTTTTTCCTTTTGTGCCTGCGGCAAGTAAAATAGCTGCTGCTGAAGCTACCATTCCTAAGCCAATAGTTACTACATCTGGTTTAACAAATTGCATAGTATCATAGATTGCTAATGCTGAAGTTACTACTCCTCCTGGAGAATTAATATAAAGATAAATATCCTTTTCAGGATCTTCATGTTCTAAAAACAAAAGTTGAGCAATAATGGAGTTAGCTACCATATCATTAATAGGTGTTCCTAAAATAATAATTCTATCTTTTAAAAGTCTTGAGTAAATATCATAAGCTCTTTCTCCATATTGAGTTTTTTCTATGACATAAGGAATCAATTGCATATATTTTTCTTCCATTTTAACTTTATTATATCAACTCTTGATTTAAAATCCAAATATAAAACAAAAGCAAAAGCAAAGTTCTTAAATAGATATTAAAAGGTGAGAAGTAGAAAAGCCAAAAAGCTTCGGTAACAAAAATGCTTATTAATAAAGAAGAAATAAAGTTTTTATTAAAACCACTATAAATAACAAGAAAAAATATTAGAAAGACTAATAAAATTATCCATAATAAAAAATATTTATTAGCTAAAAAACTTAAAATCAAAGTCATAAAAATCAAAAAGATGAGCCAACCAATTTTTTTATTTTTTATAAAAACTAGATAGTAAATTAACCAAATAAAAGTAAGCAAGTAATTATTAAGTTGAGAAAAAACAGAGAAAAATAAAAGTGGTAAAGGAGAAACTATTGTATGAACTAATATTTCTAAGCCTCTTAAATAGTAATAATTAACAAAAAGTAAAAATAGAAGAAAAAAAGGATAAAAACGGGATGAATTTAAAGATAAATAAAATAAGATCGTAAGTCCTGTAAGAGAAAAAATTAGAAAATAATTGTTATATATCCAAGTTTTTAACTTCTCGAGCATAGGCTTCGATAAATCTTTTTCTTGGCTCTACTTCTGTACCCATTAAAATTGTAAACAATTGATCTGCTTTTTCTGCATCTTTAATAGTAACTTTTTTAAGAATTCTTTTTTCAGCATTCATTGTTGTTTCCCACAATTCTTCAGGATTCATTTCTCCTAACCCTTTATACCTTTGAACATCAATATTTTTTCTCTTTTCTTTTTCTAGTTTTTTAATAATTTCATCTTTTTCTTCATCAGAATAAGCGTAATAAATTTCTTTGCCTGCTTGAATTTTATAAAGTGGTGGCTGAGCAATATAAACATATCCTTTCTCAATTAAAGGCCTAAAGAATCTATAAAACAAAGTTAAAAGCAATGTTCTAATATGGGAGCCATCGGTATCAGCGTCAGTGGCAATAATTATTTTTGAATATCTTAAATTATCTATATTAAAATCTTTGCCAATACCAGTTCCTAAAGCTACAATAAGATCTCGGATTTCTTTAGACTTTAAGATTTTAGATATATTTGCTTTCTCAACATTCAAAATTTTACCTCTTAAAGGCAAAACAGCCTGATATGTTCTATCTCTACCTTGTTTAGCACTACCACCAGCACTATCCCCTTCAACTATAAAAAGCTCTCTTTTAGAGAAATCTTTACTGGAACAATCCGCTAATTTCCCTGATAAAGCTAAAGAAGCTGATAATCTTTTCTTAAAAACAGTTTCTCGAGCTGTTTTTTCTGCTTCTCTTGCTTCTAAGTTAACTACTAATCTTTGTAAGATATTTTTTGCTTCATCTGGATTTTTCCCGAAATATTCTTTCAAGAAATTAAAGGTTTTACTTTCAACAAAACTTTTAACTTCGGGATTGCCTAATTTTGATTTTGTCTGACCTTCAAACTGTGGTTCAGGAATTTTTAAAGAAATAATAGCATATAAACCTCCTCTAATGTCATCGGTAATCAAGTTTTTATTGTTTTTAAGAATATTAAGTTCTTTACTTAAATCATTAAAAATTCTAACTAAAGCATTTCTAAAACCTATAAGATGAGTTCCACCTTCAGGATTTAAAATGTTATTAGTAAACGCTAATTCTTTATTCTCTGTACTTTCAACATAATTAAAAGCAAATTCATATTCTTTATCTTCTTCGATTATTTTTCCATAGATATGATAAGGATTTATAAGTTTTTTATTTTTCGTAAGATGATCTAAAAAGCTAACTAGGCCACCTTCAAAACAGAAACCATAAGCAAAAAGTTTTTCTTCTCTTTCATCATAAAAACTTATTTTAAGACCTGGAGTTAGATATGCTTGGTGTCTTAAATATCCTAAAATAAGGTCGCGGTCAAATTCTATCTCGGTAAAAATTTTAGGATCAGGTTCGAAAATAATGGTTGTTCCTGTATTTTTAGAAGGCCTACCTTTTTTTAAAGGTGTTTTAGGTACTCCTCTTTCATATTCTTGTGACCATTCAAAACCATCCCTATATACAATAGCTTTTAAATATTTAGATAAAGCATTTACTACTGAAAGACCAACACCATGTAAACCGCCAGAAACTTTATAAACTTTTTGGCTAAATTTACCACCTGCATGAAGATAAGTAAGAACAGTTTCTAAAGCAGACTTTTTTGTTTTAGGATGAATATCAACTGGAATACCTCGACCATCATCAGAAATAGCTACTCTATTATTTTTCATCAACCTTACATCTATGCTTTTTGCATAACCAGCAAGTGCTTCATCAATGGCATTATTTACAATTTCCCAAACTAAATGATGTAAGCCTTCTTTACCAGTACCACCAATGTACATCCCAGGTCTTTTTCTTACAGCTTCTATACCTTCTAAAACTTGGATATGCTCTGCTTTATATTCTGCCATTGTTAATTAATTAGTTAATCTAATATCATAAAATTTATCTAAACTTAATCCAGGGCCTGCTGAAAGTAATATTATAAAATAAGCTAAAATTGCTAATTTTTCTATCTGAAATTGCTTTTTGATAGAATCTCTAATAATATTTACTAATTCGAAAATAAATAAAATTATAGAAGAAACCGAGGTATAAATTCCTAAAGCTAAAGAAGTTGATAGCAAAAATAAAATACTACCCTTTATTTTATCCACAGCAAAAATTTTATAAGAAAGGTTAAAATAAATTAATGAAATTAATAAACGAGATAAAAAAATCAAATAATCACTAAAAATCCATATAAATTGTATCATGGAAGAAAAACAGTTTTTTAATGCGATAAATTTGCTTTATAAACCTTATCAAAGCTCTATATTTAAATTATATCAAAAATTAGGAAATTTTAAAAGAGTTTTCGAAGAATTAAAAATTAAAGACAAAATAGATATCGAAAAAGAATTTAAAAAAGTTGAAGATTTCAATATCGAAATTATTACATACAATGACTCCAATTATCCTTCAAAATTAAAAAATATCGATGAACCTCCGCTTGGATTATACATTCTAGGAAATAAAAACTTATTTAACGATGAAAATCTATATATTGCTATTGTAGGAACAAGAAAAGCATCAAATTATGGTTTAAATATTGCTTATAAATTTTCAAAAGAATTAGCATCTTTAGGGATTACTATAATTAGCGGATTAGCTTATGGTATAGATGAAGCAGCTCATAAAGGAACACTCGAAGTTCAAGGTAAAACAATAGCTATTATTGGAGAAGGTATTGATTTAGCTTTAAAATCTACAAAAAGAAAATTAATAGAAAAAATTTTAGAAAATGACGGAGCTATTATTTCTGAGTATTCTTTATCTACTCCAGCAATGCCTTATCATTTTCCTTTAAGAAATAGAATAATTGCTGGTTTAAGCGATGGGATTTTAGTTGTAGAAGCTCCAATAGATTCTGGTGCTTTAATTACAGCCAATTATGGTTTAAAGTATGGTAAAGAAATATTTGTGGTTCCAGGAGAAATAATAAATAAAAATTTTCAAGGAAGCCATAATTTGATAAAGCAAGGAGCTAAATTAACTACAGAAATTGAGGATATCTTAAGTGAATTTAATTTTGATATTAATTTAAGAAATAAATTGAAAAGAATAAAACTTTCTCCTAAAGAAGAAATTATTTATGAAATTTTAGAAAAAGGAACAAAAACAATAGAAGAATTGCAAAAAGAAACAAGCTTTTCTATTCAAGAACTTTTGGTTATTTTAACGAATATGGAGGTCAAAGGAATAATTAAAAACAAAAGTGGTAAGTTCTTCTTAAATCAATAAATATACAATAAAATATTTCCTAAGTTTTCATAAGCAAATTCTCTTTCTATTTTAAATTTCTTAGGCTTTGTGTATTTTACTGAAAGCAAATTGCATTCTTTAATAATTCTATTTAAATTTTCTCTAACAATAGTTTTTATATTTTTAGGAGCTACAATAGCTAAATTAACTTTTCTGCTAGGTATTAAACCTAAATCTTGTCTTAAATCTTGAATATTTCTTATAATATCATTAACAATTCCCTCTTCTTTAAGTTCTGGAGTAATTACTGGATTCAACCATATATAAATAGGTTCTTCTGTAAATAGATAATTTTCTTTATTTTTGGGTTCTCCTATTATCACTTTTTTAACATTAACTTCGTCTTGGATAATATCTAAATATTCTTTATCAATTTTTTCTCCAAGATAAACTTCGCTTAAAGGTTGCCTTACTTTTATTTTGGCAGTCTTTCTTAAGGCTAAAATTGCAGAAGTTATATTTCTTATTTTCTTCATTTGTTCTAATATTTGTTTTTCTTTTGTAGAAAGAGGTTTTGGTGAAGATAACTCTTCTAAGTGAACGCTCAATTTAGTTTTGAATCTATTTTGAAGATCATCTTTTAATTCTTGATATAAAAATTCACTAAAGAAAGGTACAAAAGGAGCTGACATTATAGCAATCTGATATAAATATTCTTCAAGCTTTAATAAAGCTTTAATTCTTTCTTGTTCATTTTTAGGTCTTTGAAATCTTTTTCTGCTTCTTCTTAGCCACCAATGAGAAAGATCTTGTACTAAATTAACTAACTCTCTTGAAGCTTTGGTTGGATTGAAATTATACAAATTTTCATAAATAATTGAATAGGTTTCTTTGATCCTAATATCAAACCATTTATCTAAAATATTATCAGAAGGAAGGTTTTTATACTTATTTTTATTTTTGTCATAATACATTCTATAAAAGTGATAAATATTTAGGATAAGATCAAAATAATTTCTTTTTAGATTTATAAGTTCTTCTTCATTAAACTTTTTGTTATCAGCAGATTCACTTACATATACAAAATAAAGCCTTAAAAGATCAGCTCCATATTTTTCCATGGCCTCTATTGGATCAACTACATTTCCTAAAGATTTTGACATTTTTCTTCCTTCTTTATCTAAAACTAATCCTGTAGAAATAACATTCTTATAAGCTTCCATTTTCTTTATCAAATAACCAATAACTAATAATGTATAAAACCATCCTCTAGTCTGATCTACTCCTTCAACAATAAAATCTATAGGGTATAGAATTCCTTCATCTATTTCTTTTTTGTTTTCAAAAGGATAATGTCTTGAAGCAAAAGGAGCAGCTCCTGAATCAAACCATATATCTGCTAAATCCTCGATCCTCTCCTTTTCGCCACCGCATTTACACTTCCATTTAAATCTATCAACAAAAGGCCTATGAATATCTATTTCCCCCTCTTCGTTTCGCGGAAGAACTAAATATTCTACTTCTTTTAATTCTCCGGGAGCAAGATTAAAATCTTCTTTTTCTGCTGTTTGTTTTTTAGAAAGAGCTTGCATTTCACCAAATAAGGCCCATAAAGGATCTTGATGAGAAATTATCAAGATTGTTTTACCTTCATATTTTTTCTCTAAATCGAGAATGACTTTTATCATTCTTTTTCTTACTTCATCTAAGTTTTCGCCTCCTTCTGGTTTTTTGAAATATTGATCATATTGATCTTTATATAATTTATCATATTCTTTGATTGATTTTCCATTTAAAACCCCAAAATCAATCTCTCTTAAATTAAAATCGACATAAACAGGAACATGTAGATATTCTCTAATGATATTAGCTGTTTGTTTTGCTCTTAGAAGAGGAGAGGTTACAATAAAGTCAATATTAAACTTCTGAAGCGTAGAAAGAAGATTTTTAATTTGTCTAATTCCTTTATCTGTTAAAGGATTAAAGAATGTTTCTGGATAAGAAGATAATAAATTTTTAACATTGCTTATAGCCTCTCCATGTCTTAAAAATATGTATCTATTGTTGGCTTTAAAATGTTTAGCTAATTCTTGTAAGCTTCCTATAATTTCTAAAGAGCCACATCTATTACATCTCCAAATAGGTAAAGGAATGCCCCACATTCTAGTACGTGATAGATTCCAATCTTTACCCTCTTTTAACCATTCATAAAATCTACCTTTTCCTATTTCTTGAGGATACCAATTAATTTTGTTGTTAATTTTAATTAATTTATCTTTAAATTTTGAAACTTTAATCACCCAATTTTTGGTTGCATAATAAATTAATGGTGTTTTACATCTCCAACAATGAGGATATTCATGTTCATAACCTTCTAGATTAGCATACAAAATTAAACCTCTTTCTTTAAGATCATCAACAATAAATGGATCAGCTTCTTTAAAGAATAGATGATTTATTTTACTACTGATAAAAGCTGGCTCATCAAAATTAAATCTTCCAGTTTCATCAATGGGATTAATTAATGGTAGATTGTATTTTTTGCTTAACTCAAAATCTTCTTCACCAAAAGCTGGAGCAATATGGACTATTCCTGTCCCTTCGTCTTCTTTTACAAAGTCTGCTGGATAAACTTTATAAGCATTTTCATAATTTTCTATATTGGCAAATTCATACAAAGGAAAGTATTCTAAGCCAATAAGCTCTTCGCCTTTGATAGTTTTTATTACATTAGCTTGATAATTTGAAGGTAATCTTAAAGAAATAATTATTTGTTCATTTAATTCATAAACTTTATATTCAAACTCAGGATTAATAGCTAAAGCTGTGTTTGAGATTAAAGTCCATGGAGTTGTTGTCCAAACTAAAAGATAAATTTCTTTATTTTCAAATTCTTTTAAAGAATCATTTAGCTTTTTGACTTTAAATTTTACATAAACATCTGGATCAAGGACGGTTTTATAAGCATCTACTTGCCCTACCTCTGCTTGAGAAAGAACTGTTTGGCATCGTGGACAATAAGGAAATACTTTATATTCTTCTTTTAATAAACCTTGTTCATAAACCTTTTTTATTATCCACCAACAACTTTCCATATAAAAAGGATCATAAGTAATATACGCATTTTGATGATCAATCCAAAAGCCCATTCTTTCATCTACATATTCCCAAATATCTTTAAACTTCATTACTAGTTCTTTACATTTTTTATTAAAATTTTCTATGCCTAATTGTAGAATTTCTTTTTTATCTTTAATTCCTAAGAATTTTTCAGTAGCTACTTCAATAGGTAAGCCATGAGTATCCCAGCCTGCTTTTCTTTCAGCATATTCGCCAATCATTGTTCTAAATCTTAAAATAACATCCTTATAAACCCTTGTTAAAAAATGACCTATATGGGGCTTATCATTAGCATAGGGTGGACCTTCAAGAAAAACAAATCTTTTATTATTTTTATTTTTTTCTAAACTTTTCTCAAATATATTATTCGCCTTCCAAAAATTTATTATTTTTTCTTCTAGGTTTATTAAGTAATCTTTATTTATTTGCATTTTTATAATTCTCTAAAGCTTTATTAATTAATTCTTCGGCTTTTTCTTTATTCAACCAATTTTTAATTTTTACCCATTTCCCTGGTTCTAGGGTTTTATAGTTTTCAAAAAAGTGTTTAATTTGGTCTTTGTAAATTTGTGGAATATCATCGATATTTTCATAAATACCCCAGAATGGATCAATCTTTTTAAGAGGAACAGCGATTATTTTTTCATCTTGACCAGCTTCGTCTTCCATTTCTAAAACTCCAATAGGCATTACTTTAATCAAGCTACCTGGGAAAATAGAAGCATAAGAAAGCACCACAACATCTAGTGGATCTCCGTCATCAGCTAAAGTTTCAGGAATAAAGCCATAATTAAAAGGAAAATTCATTGCGGTATATAAAAATCTATCCACTCTAATTCGATTTTTTTCTTTATCTAATTCGTATTTTACATTGCTATTTTTAGAAATTTCTATTAAAACATCTACTTCCATTTAATTAACTTTCTGACGATTCACTTTGTGAGGAATCGTCAGATTGGCCTAATGAATCTGCTTCTGCAATACCTCCTTCAATTTCTTTTTCTGGCTCTTCTATTAATCTAACATCAATTCTCCATCCAGTAAGTTTTGCTGCTAATTTAATATTTTGTCCATTTTTACCTAAGGCTACAGGAATTTGATCTTCGGTTACATAAACTTTAATAGTTCTTTTAGGCAAAACTTCTGCACTTATTGCTTTTGCTGGAGATAAAGCATTTAAAACATATTGAACAGGATCATCTGAATATTGGATAATATCAATTTTTTCACCATTTAATTCATTTGAAATACTTAAAACCCTTGCTCCTTTAGGCCCTATACATGTACCAACGGCATCAATACCTTCAATATTAGATTTAACAGCCATTTTACTTCTTACTCCTGGAATTCTGGCAATTCCTTTTATTTCGATTATGCCTTCTGATATTTCCGGAATTTCAAAAGTAAACAAAGCAGGAACAAATAATGGATTAGCTCTAGAAAGATAAACCTCAACCCCACTAGATGTTTTCTCAACTCCATAAACATAGAATCTCATTCTGTTTCCAATTTTATAAAACTCTCCCGGAATGGCTTCAGATCTAAACATAATTCCCATAGCTTTTCCTAAATCAACATAAACTGCTTTATGATTTACTTTTTGAATAATACCAGAAATTACTTTATTTTCTTTTGCTTTAAGTTCCTGATAAACAGAATTTTTGGTAATTTCTTTTAATCTTTGAGTAATAACTTGTTTAGCGGTTTGAGCAGCAATTCTACTAAATGTATCTTTATATTCTAAAGGTATTCTAATTTCATCACCTGGTTTTACATTAGGATTTATTTTTAATGCTTCAGAAAGAAGAATATGTCTATAAGGATTAAACTTTATATTTTGCTCTTCTACATCTTTGTCGTCAACAACTGTTTTTACTAAAAAAAATTCAATTTTTTTAGTAACAGGATCTATTTTCCCTTCTACCCTTTCATCTTTATGTCTATAATCCTTTTTATAAGCAGCAGCTAAAGCATATAAAACAGCTTCTTGTACCTCTTCTTCATTCAAATCTTTTTCTTCAACTATTTGGTCAATTAAATTTTGAATTTGTTTTATGTTGATCATGGCATAAATTGGATAATTTAAAATATAATTATAACATGAAAAGGGCGGGACAACTAGAGGATATAATAGTCTTTTTAGTTACAATATTTCTTATTCTTTCTGCTCTTGTTTATTTTTTATATTTTAAAACAGGAGTTATACCTGTGTATAAACCTCCTCAAAAAATTGAACCAGCTTCAAAGGGAATTGTCCCAACAGGTACTTTTTTTAAATACCCAGAAGAAAAGCTCCCTTTTAATTTCTTTTTGAAAAAAACTTATGCCGAATCTAAAAAGTTAAAGCCAAATAAAAAGATTGAAACCTATATTTATCATGACTATTTAGATTTAAACAACCTAGAAACCAATATAGTAAAATTTACTTTCGAAGGAAAAAATTTGGAAAATCCAAAAGATAGATTCTATTTTAATTATATACTTTATCCTTTAGATAAAAATTGGGAAACTTCTTTTTCAAATACCCAATATTTCTATTTGCCTAAAGGATATTATCGATATTTTTTAATTGTTTCTGCTGTGAATCAAAATGGCGAATATGATCCTTCTCCTGCTTATGTTTCTTTTACAACAAAAATTTCTCCTTATTTTAAAGATATTTACCTTTATCCTAGAGGAGATAAATTGACATTATATTTAAGCAATAATACTAACAAAGAAATAAAAATCACAAATTGGAAAATAGTTTCTTCTCAGGGAATATATTCCATTCCTCAAGGAGTAAATTATATAGATCCTGATTATAAATATAAAAAAGAAGATATAGTTTTGCCTCCTTATGGAAGGGCAAAAATAATTGCTACTTCTTCGCCTTTAGGTTTTAGCTTTAGAATTAATAAATGTTTTAGATATTTTTTGAATTTAAGAAAAGATGTTGAAAAATTTGTAGATTACGTTCCTTATTATTGTAAATACTTTACTAGAGAAGAATTATTTAATTTAAGAAAACAAGGATATTCAATAAAATGCTTAGATTTTTTAAGTAGAATTTCTTGCCTTCCTAAACCCCGAGATCTAGAAAAGATAGTAGGTGATTCACGTTGTATGAATTTATTAGATAATCTTTATACTTATAAAGGATGTTATTATAACAATTTAAATACCCAAGATTTTCTTACAAAAGATTGGATTATTTTTATACCAACACCTACAACTACTCTTTATGTAACCTCTACTTTAAGATATAATGAGGTTTATAAAAATTTATATGAAACAAGGTATGAAGAAATTAGGCTTTATGACGATAAAAATTTATTAGTAAATAGCTATATTTATTATTGATTAGCAAAAGTTTTATTGAATTTTTGAGCTAATCTTGATTTTATTCTACTTGCTGTATTTTTATGCATAAAGGTCTTGGTTGCTTTATCAAGATATTTATATGCTAAACTTAAATATTCTTTTGCTTTTTCTTTGTCTTTATTTTTTAAAGCAAGCAAAAATTGTTTAATGGCTGTTTTGATTTGTTTCTTTCTTCTTAAATTTCTGATCCTCCTTTTTATGTTCTTTCTTAATTCTTTTTTTGCTGATTTTGTCCTAGGCATAATTTAATTATAAAAAATTTCATATATCAAGCAAGGGGTTAATTTCCAATTTTTCCGGCTCAAGAGCATTATTTTTAAAAAAATAACCAGCAAAAGCAATTTTAATCCCATTATCTGTAGCTAAAGATTTCTCTGGAAAAACTAATTTTTCTTTGCCAAAAACTTTAATCATCATCTTCCTTAAAGTGGAATTAGCTATAACACCACCAGTAACAATAATAGAATTTGGCTTATATTTTTCATAAGCTTTTTTAGTTTTTATTATTATTGTCTCAAAAACAGCTTTTTGATAAGAGGCAGCTAAATCTCTTTTAGTTTCTTCATTAAATTTATTATATTTTTTAATTTCTTCCACAAGTTCCCAAAATGCTGTTTTAATTCCAGCAAAACTAAAGTTAAAATTATTTTGCAAAATCATTGGCCTAGGTAAATTAAAGATTGGCTTTCCTTTTTTAGCTAATTTTTCTAATTTAGGTCCACCAGGATATTCTAAACCTAAAATTCTTCCAGCCTTATCTAAGCTTTCACCAATAGCATCATCTTTTGTCTCTCCTAATTTTTTAAATTTTTGAAAATCTTCCATATAGATTAAAATTGTGTGTCCTCCTGAAATTAAAAGACATAAAGCAGGAAATTTTATTTTCTTTATTTTTTGATAAACATTTAATTTATTTTTAGGAATTAAAACAGAATAGATATGTGCTAATAAATGATTGACAGGAATAATTTTTTTGTTTAATTTTTTAGCTAAATTAATAACAAATTCTTTACCAGCAACTAAAGAAGGTGGTAATCCAGGTCCATAAGAAAAAGCTATATAGTCAAAATTTTCAGGTTTTTCTTTTGTTTCTTTCAAAAGTTTTTCATATAAAATAGGAAGGTTTTTCTTATGCTCCCTAGCTGCTAAAATAGGAACAATACCACCATATTTTGAATGAATATTAAATTGGCTTCTTAATTGATGATTAATAATTTTAAATTTTAATTCTTTCTCTTCAATAAATTCTAAAAGAGCAATTCCTGTCTCATCACAAGTTGTTTCTATTCCTAAAATTTTCATTCAAAATATTATATCATTCTCTTATACCACCAGTGCAAACATTACCGCAAACTGAAGAAGAGGTGGGTGCCCAGTTTCCTCCATCATACCAATAGCAATAAGAAAATACACATCTACACCACATACCTGATGCTCCAGGACACTCAAATGCACCAGGTGGTGGAGTAAATGGAGGTTGAACTGTTATTCTAACTTGTACAGGAGAAGGAGGGCCTATTATTTGACTTGAAGAATTAACTAAATACAAATTATAATTTCCAGGGCTTATCCCCCTTAACCCCAAGGCTCTAGAAACCGAATCGTTAGTTAAGAACGAAGAAGAAGTAACATTAAAATGAATGAAAGACCCAGAAGAAGGACTTGGTGTAATTGTAGAAGTTCCACTCGCCATATAACTTGGGCAATATAATTTATTACTATAAACTGTGTAATTAATAGTTGAAGTTGGTTGTGTAGTAGTTGAAGTTGGTTCTAAATAATATTGATCATTCTTTGAAGCTATTCCTGTATTTTGTGCATAAGATTGTTTAACAAGATAAAAGGATGTAGAAGCAGTCTGACCATGTGTTAAAACTATTGTCCATTTTTCATAATCTGCGGATGGTTGGTTGAAAGTTCCTTCTATTATACAATTAGAGCCATATTGTTTACCTAATATTAAAGTACAATTCGAAGATGTACTCATTACTAAGGTACCACCTCTATAAAATTCCAAAGTAAAATTACCATTACCTACATTTATCAGTTTTAATTGATATTCTGTTCCCGCAACAACTGTTGAATTTTGAGATGTTTTATAAGTATCAGATTTTGCATTATCTATTTTAATCAAACTTCCTCCCCCATAAAATCCTTTAGGATAAACATATAATTCTATTCCTATTGAAGATTGAGCTTGTGTAAATTTTTCTTTAATTAAAAATAAAACAAAAAGAAGAAATATAACTAAAATTATTCCTAAAAAAATTTTTTTCATATTAACTATATTATATCCCAAAAATTTTTAAAATCAACAAAAATTGTGGATAAATGTTAAAATTAAATAATATGCTTAATTTCTTAGCAAAATTGATTTATTTAAAATTTAAGCCAAAAATTATAGTGGTTTCAGGAACAACAGGAAAAACTACAACTATAGAAATTATCAAAAGATTTTTAAGTAATAGAAAAAATATCTTTTCTGTAGAATATCATAAAGATCATAAATTATCCATTCCATTAACTTTCCTTCTAGAAAAAGATTACAAATTATTAAAAAACATACTTAAAGGACTAAAAATTTTGTTTTTTACAAAAAATTATCCAGAATATATTTTGCTTGAATTTGGCTTTGAAGATCCTAAAGTAGTTGATTATTGGACAAAAAACTTAATGATCGATTATTTAATTATTACTTCTATTGGAGAAGTGCCTGCTTATTCTGAGGTTTTTGCTGGCCCAGAAAATATTAAAAGAAAAAAGAAAAAGTTAATAGAAATAGTTAAATCTACTGGTTTAATTATTTTAAATAATGATGATATAAGCTGCCTTGAACTTGTAGAAAAGGAAAATAAAAATAATGTTGTCTATTTTGGATTTGCAGAAGATTCAGATTTTAGATGCAGTCATTATGAAATTATTTGCGATTTATATTCTACACCCTCTATTTGTGGAACTTCTATAGAAATTATTACAAAATTTGGTAAAAAGAAAATATTTTTAAGAAATTTATTTGGGAAAGGAATTATTTATTCATGTTTAGCTAGTACTGCTCTTTTATATAACTTAGGTTTTGAATTAGAAGATATAGGAAATTATTTAGAAACATTTTCAGGGGTTAAACATAGGTGTGAATTAATCAAATCTAAAAAGGGATATTATATTTTGGATGATTCTTTTCATCTTACTCAAGCTTCTTTCTGGAATATTTTTGATATTTTTACAAAAATTCCAGCAAAGAGGAAAATTGCCTTAATTGGAGATTGCATTACTGCAGGTAAATATGGTATGGAATTTCATTTTGAAATTGGAGAAAAACTAAAAGATGTTTGTGATTTTGTCATAACTTTTGGTTTAAGAGCAAAATATACGAAAGATTCTTTAATTGCCTATGGATTTGATGAAAGTAAAACCAATCATTTTTATCATACACAACATAATGAACTTTTAAATTTTTTGGAAGAATTATTAAAGCCAGATGATCTTATTTTAATTACTGGCGATAAAAGATTAAATCTCCATAGGATCGTTGATCATTTATCTTAAAAATTGTTTTAGTGTTTTAACAACATAATTTAAATCTTCTTTCTTTGTTTCAATACCAAAAGAAAATCTTATGCTTTTTTGTGGTCTATCTGAATTAGGGTAAAGTTCTTCAATAATATAGCTCGGAGTTAAAGCCCTAGCTTTGCAAGCCATACCAGGAGAAACCATTATCCCTTTTGAATCTAAATATATTAAAATTTCTTGACTAGTTTTTAGCGGAAAATACAAGTTTAAAATTTTAGGCGTAGAAAAATTTATATTTCCATTAATTTCAAATTTTATATTTTCTTCTTTTAATCTTTGCAAAAAATAACTTCTTAATTCTTCCAAATATTTTCTATTTTTTTCTCTATTTTTTATAGCAATTTCTAAAGCTTTTGAAAAACCAACAATCAAAGGAATATTTTCTGTTCCTGCTCTTAATTCAAATTCTTGTTCAGAGCCTGAAATTAATCTTTCTAAAATAATATTTTCTTTTTTAAATAAACAAGCTACTCCTTTGGGTCCATAAATTTTATGGGAAGATAAAGTCATCATATCAACATTTAATTTTTTTACAGAGATATCTTCTGTAAGAGGAGCCTGAGCTGCATCTATATGAAAAATTATTTTTATATCTCTATTTTCATTAATTTCTTGAATTTTTTGACCTAATTCTTTTATTTTTTGAATTGTCCCTATTTCACTATTGACATAATGCAATGTAATTAAGGCTGTATTTTCTTTAATAAGATCCAATATATTATCAATATTTACAAGACCAGTCTTTTCTGGTTTTACTAAAGAATATTCTAATAAACCCAGTTTTTCTAAGTCTTTTAGAACTTCTAAAATAGATGGATGTTCAATAGTTGAAGAAATTATATGAGGTTTTAACTTTAATCTAAAAAAATAATAAAAAACTAACCCTTTTATTGCTAAATTATTGCTTTCAGTAGCTGAAGAAGTAAAAATTATTTCTCTAAAATAATCTGCCTCAATTAGTTCTTTTATTGTATTTCTTGCAAAGTCTAACGCCTTTAATGCTTTTTGTCCTAAAAGATGTAAGCTGGATGGATTTCCATACTCTTTTGTAAAATATTTTTTCATAAAATCAAAAACTTCTTTAGAAACAGGTGTTGTAGCTGCATAATCAAGATAAATTATTTTTTTCATTTTTAGGGAGATATTTTTTTAACTTCTAAAAAAGATAAAATTAAAGCAGGAATTGAATAAGAAGCAAAAAGCAACATTAAACCTAATAAAATCCAAGGTAAATTTTTCTTAACTTCATCAATTTTCTTTGTATAAGTCATATAACCTAAATAAATAAAAGAAATTGCTGAGCCTAAAATTATAAAAACTTGCATTATTCTTATTATTTTGTGAAGGATATTAACAATTTCTGTCATTATTTAAATTTGGGTACAAAAATTTCTATTGTTTTAAAAATTATTTCTCTATTAAGAATTATTATACCTAAAATAGTTAAGCCTAAAATTATAAAAAGAAATGATATTCTTATATCTCTTAAGTTTTTCTTTTCAAAATAAATTTTCATTCCTAAATAAATTATAAAAAATACTGCAATTAATAAGGAAAATTTCAATAAAACTTCTAAAATTCTATCTAATATACCAAGAATTTTTCCAAATATCGGAAACAATTCAAACATTATTTAAGAAAGGAGAAAATTAAAATTGGAATAGAAAAAGATGCAATTATCAAAACAATTCCTAAAATAACATAAAAAAGTTCATTATGCCAGTCTTTTCCTCTTGTATACATATATTTTGCACCTGCCCACATAATAAGAGCAATTCCTAAAACTAAGCCTATCCAATAAAATAAATTTATTACACTTATAAATTTACATATAAAATATTCAATGCCTTCCTTATTTATACATCCTGTCTCATATTTAATTGTTTGAGCAAATACTTCTAACATTAAAATCCAAATAAATCTCTTAAAAGATTCCCTGAAACACTATAAAATCTACCTGTTTCTATATCATAAGTTGTGCTAAAGGGAGATTCAGCAATATTTTGACCATTAACTTTTACTTCTTCACAATCTCCTCGATAATAATAAAGTTTTAAATATATAAAACCTAAAAGATTATTAGGCAAAGGAAGATAAATAGGAATATTGTAAGGACCTTTTCTATTAGCTTCATAATTTATAGTAAAAGAAAAATCTTTGTTAAATGTAGTATAGCTTACTGCCTTTGTTCTATCAAATGAAAATTGATTAATTTTTACGCCTCTTAATGTCCCATAAATTGTACAAGAACCTTGACTTAGAGGAGGTTGATTATCTGAAGTAACATTATAAGTTATATACATTGTAAATGGGGGGTCATATAAATTTCTCTGAATAACAGTAATTCCTAAGGCTTGTTCCAAAATATTTCTTAAATTACCTAAATCTTCAATATTTACATTAATTGTTTGTTGCCCATATATTTTGATTTTGCTACTATCTATATCAATAATAGGTTTTTTAATTGTTGGAACAGTTGTTACAAGCTTTGAAGTTCTAATATCCAATTGCTTAACAGATACTTCGCAATTTGTTGAACTAAATATTACTCTTACAGTATCACCAATATCAAATTTACTCCCAAAAACACCTAAATTGAAGTTAAAATATTGCGGAGCTGAAATTGATATAGGCGGTGCAGATCCTAAATCTTCTCCTTTTGTTAAGTTATAAAAGGAGGCGCTAAGATCACATTGTTTTTCTGCAGAAACAAATACACTAAATTTTTTACTTTCATCTATTTTTGCTGTTTGTGTATCTATAATAAGTCTGGGTAGAGGTTGTCCTCCTGGCGAAGCTGATTCTGTACCCGGACCAGGTTGATATGAGACTACTTGACCACCTTCTGTGGCTACTTCTGTGGCTAAACCTCCTGCAAGCCAATTCTCTAAAGCAATTACTATTGTAAATGAAGTTATCCCTACAACTATTCCTATAATTCCCCAAACAAATCTTTGATGAATATTTTTAGCTTCTAAGGGCTTGGTTATATAAAGAATTCCTGCCCACATTAAAAATATTACTCCTAAAGCCAAAGCAGCAAAATACAAAATTCTTAAGGCTCTATCAAAAAAGAATAAAAGACATTGTCCTATTCCTTTTTCGCAAACAGCAACCCTTGGAAAAGGACCAGAATATCCAGAAGGTGCAATATATATTGCTTGCAAGACGCCGTTTTTAATATCTACCTTAACAGTTTTCCAATGACAATATTCCCTTGAATGGAAAATAGCATCTACAGTATCGCAATCTGACAAAACTATGTCAGAGGCTGCTATTATTAAATTTTCCCATGTTTTATAACTAGAATTTTGAATAATATCATTGGAAACTGGTTGATTTGTATCCAAATCTTTAATATAATCACCTTCTGCCCTAAATCGATCTACTAAATAATATTCATTCAATAATTCTGCTGCCTTTTCTTTTACTGCATTTCTAAAGTCAGAATTATTAACAGTTTGTACTTTTTCTACTGTCTTTATTCCATATTGAAAGGGATTAAAAAATGGTTGAGAAAATGCTAATGTTAGAGGAGTAATTAAAATTATTAAAAGTAAAATTTTTTTATACATTTTAATGGGTTAAACTATATTCAATTGCTCTTACTAAACTAAAAGCTAATATTGTTACTACTGCTCCAATTATTGACCAAAAAACATATTGCATACCAGATCTATCACCAGGTTTTGTAATTAAAATCATTCCTCCATAAATTATAAATCCTATTGCTAAAAGCAAAGAACCAGTATAAATAACAGTTAAAATTTTTTGAGCTAACCACAAAAGACATTTACCTAATAAGCCCTGAGGAACAGGCTTACCGCTTAAAATATCAAAAATATTGTATGGAGTACATACTCTTCCTGGCTGAAATCTTAATTGTTGAGCATAAACTATATTAATCATACCAATAGCACCTCTTGAAACTATATTTTCAATCAAAACTACTAAAGAATAAGAAATTATAGCTATAACTAAACCTATTGTTCCCCAAATTAAAATATTTTTAACTTCATTAGCTTTTTTATAACTCACTATTAAAGTTATCCCTGCATACATAAACATAATAACTGCTAATGCTCCTGAAATCCAAGTTAATATTTTTAAAACAACATCAAAAACTAATAACAAACAAGAAATAAAATCTTTACAAATAACAGGAACAGGAGGGGTTAATTTACTAGGTAACCCAAAAAGCGGATTAAATGGGTATGGCATCTAAATGTTTAAATTCGCTATCAAAATATTATACCCCAACTCCTCCTGATACTATAATATTGTGAATCATTACAACAAGAGCATAAGCAATTAAAGCTATAACAACCCCTACAACTCCATATATTAATCTATTTTTACCTTCATCAATTTTACCTTGAATTATCGTATTAATACCACCCCAAATAATATATATAACACCTAAGGCACCCGCTACCCATGTTAAAATTTTAAACGCCCATTGGAAAAGATTAAGAAGGAGATCTCTTACGCTTCCTGCTGTTGTAAGCGGCGTGCTTTCTGGAGGTTGTTGAATTGGAAACTGTTGCCCTAATGCAGAATTGATTAAGCTAAATATTGTAAATAGGGCGACCAAATATATTAAATTTTTACTTATTTTCATTTTATTTTATTTTTTATTACTTAATTCGACCTTTAATTAAGAAAATTATAAAATAAAAATTTTAAAATCAATAAAAATTGTGGATAATTAATAATATGAATTCAAAAGTATATTCTGCTATTTTAGATGGTTTAGAAGGAAAAATTGTAGAGGTAGAAGCTGGTTTATTACCTGGTCTTACTGCATTTTCAATAGTTGGCTTAGGAGATAAGGCTGTTCAAGAAGCAAAGGAAAGGATAAGTTTTGCTTTAAAATCTATAAATGCAAAACCCCCATTTAAATTCAATAGAAAAACAATAATAAACTTAGCTCCTGCTGATATTAAAAAAGAAGGCTCCAATTTAGATTTAGCAATAGCTATAAGTTTTTTAATTGCCTCAAGACAAATTTCACCAATCAAAAAGAAAATTTTATTTTTGGGAGAGCTTTCTTTAGAAGGAAAATTAAGAAAAATCAGAGGAGCTTTGCCTATTGTTTTAAGTTTATACAAAGAATTTGAAGAAATTTATTTACCAGAAGAAAACTATCCAGAAATTAAATTTTTAAAAATTGAAAATTTATATCTTTTTGAAAGCTTAAGAGAAATTATAGATCATTTAGAAGGAAGAAAAATTAAAGAAAATTTTAAAGGAGAAGATTTTATATATAAAGAGAGAAATTTAGATTTAGAATTTATAAAAATTTCAGATTATGTTTTAAGAATAATAACTATAGCTTCTGCAGGAAGACATAATTTAATTTTATATGGACCACCAGGAACAGGAAAAACATTAATTGCAAAAAATATTGTTAATTTACTACCTGAATTAACTTATGAAGAAGCTTTAGAGGTAACAAGCATTTATAGCTCTGCTAATGAATTAAAAGAAGGGTTCATAACTTCTCCACCCTTTAGAAATCCTCATCATAGTTCTTCTTCTGTAGCTATTTTAGGTGGAGGGCAAAATCCAAAACCTGGGGAAGTAAGTTTAGCCCATAGAGGCATTTTGTTTTTAGATGAATTACCAGAATTTAAAAGAGATGTTTTAGAAGGCTTAAGAGAGCCATTAGAGAATGGTGAAATCACTATATCTCGAAGCAAAAAAACAATAAAAATGCCAGCAAAATTTATGCTTATAGGAGCTTATAATCCCTGCCCTTGCGGATTTTATTTGGATCCTGAAAAAGAGTGTAAATGTACAATTGCAGAAATTAAAAAATATCATAAAAAACTATCAGGTCCTATAATGGATAGAATTGATATAAAAATAAATGTACCAAGAATTAAAGGAGATGAAGTTTTTTCAGAAAGCATTAGAAATTACAAAGATATTATTGGAAAAATAAAAGAGTTAAAAGAATTACAATTTAAGAGACAAAACAAATTTAATAGCGAATTAAATCCTAAAGAAATTAAAGAATATTGTAAGCTTTCCTTAAAAGCTGAGGAGTTTCTAAAAAAATCCATTGATAACTTAAGATTATCTTTAAGAGCAGTACATAAGATAATAAAAACAGCCAAAACTATTGCTGATTTTGAAAATAAAGATGTTATAGATGTTAATCACGTTGCTGAAGCTTTACAATACAGAAATATAGAAGAAGATGAATTATAATTATTTTTATGGTTATCTTAAAAAAACAGCAATTATTAAGATTTAACAAAGACAAAATAAAAAATAAGAAGGTTATTGTTAGAGTTGATTATAATGTAGAAATTAAAAATAAAAAACTTGAAGAAAGTTATAGAATAGAAAAAAGCTTAAAAACTATAAATTTTTTAAAAGCCAATAATGCTAAACAAATAATTCTTATTACTCATTTTGGAAGACCTAAAAATAAAGAACCAGAATATTCAACTAAAAATTTATTACCATTTTTAAAAAAATATATTAAAGAAATAGAGTATTTTGAATGGGAACCAGAAAAACAAATAGATGAAAATAAAAAAGTAGTTATTTTAGAAAATATAAGATTTTTCAAAGAAGAGGAAGAAAATGACTTAAATTTTGCTAAAAGTTTAGCACAATTAGGCGATATTTTTGTTAATGAAGGTTTCTCTGTTTCCCATAGGAAACATTCTTCAGTTTATGGTATTTCTAAATATTTACCAACATATTTTGGCTTTAATTTTGAAGAAGAAATAAATAATTTAAATAAAGTATTTGAGTATATAAAAAATAAAAAATCTATCGGTATAGTTATTAGCGGAATTAAATTTGAAACTAAAATTGAACTTATAGATAAATTCATTAAAAAAGCTGATATTATTATTCTTGGAGGAGGAATAGCTAATACTGTTTTAAAAGCTAAAGGATTTGAAATTGGAAAATCTATTTATGATGAAGAATACTTAGAATTTGCTAAAAAAATATTTTCAAATAAACTTCTTTTACCCTTTGATTTTGTAACCCAAAATGGGCATAGATATTTAGGAGAAATAAAAAAAGATGATATTATTTATGATATTGGTGAAGAAAGCCTAAAAATTTTTATTGAAGAACTTAAAAAAGTTAAAATGATCATTTGGAATGGGCCCTTAGGTAAAATTGAGGAGAAAAAATACGCAAAAGGTAGTTTAGAATTTGCTAAAAATTTAATGAAGTTAAAAAATAAAAAAATAATAGGGGGAGGAGATACTTTGAAAATTTTTAAAAACATTAAAGTCAAAAATACATTTTTATCAACAGGAGGTGGAGCAATGTTATATTATTTAGCATATGAAAATTTACCTATTTTTAAATGATGTTAGAAATTTTAAAAGAAACAATATTTTTATATCCATTCATTGCTCTTTTAGTAATTACTGTTCCAATTTCTTTATTCGGTATATTTGTAATTTTTAAAAGAATGGTGTTTTTCAGCGATGCTATTTCTCATAGCGTTATTTTTGTCATTGCTTTAAGTTATTTATTGGCATTAAATTTGAATATTTTAGTAATTTTTTGGACATTTTTATTTTCAATCTTAATTTTTATATTAAAAGAAAAAAGTAAACTTAATTTAGATATATTAATAATGTTAATTTCAATATTCGGCTTATCTTTAGGTATAATACTCTTTAACTATATTCCTTATTTAAAAGGGGATATTAGCTCTTTTCTTTTTGGAAATATTCTTTTAGTATCAAAATTTGATGTTTTATTAATTTTCTTAATTTCTTTAATAGCTGTTTTATTTATATTTTTAAAATTGAAAGAATTGATTTTAATCCCTTTGAATGAGGAGTGGGCTATAACAGAGAATGTTGATGTTAAAAAAATAAATTTTTTATTTAATATATTATTAGGAATAACGATTGTTTTAGGAATAAAATTTATAGGAGCTTTATTGATAAGTGCTATCTTAATATTGCCTGCTTCTATAGCTAAATTAATTTCTAATTCTTTTAAAGAGTTGTTAATTTTTACATTGTTTTATGGTGAAATGATATCAATTTTAGGTTTTATTTTATCTTACATTTTAAATTTACCTCTTGGGCCATGTATAGTTATATTAGGATTTTTAATATTTTCTATCATTTTGACTTTTCGGCAAAAATTTGTATAATTTAATTGATGGGCAATTATAAAGAAATTACAAAAGTATTAGTTTGGATTGTAGTTATTAGCACAGTTCTTTATTTTGTTTTATTGCCTGTTAGTTTCACTCGGCCTAATCCTAAAAGAGTTTCTCCAGGAGAAATCAATAAAACTTTGCAAGCCAATCCTTTTTCAATATCTACAACCCCAGAAAATAGCACTCAAACTACTTCTACAATAGAATTTGAAATTCCTTCTCCGTCCTTTCCAGTTTCTGAATAAAATCTCTAGAAAATTCTAATAAATCGAATCCTACAACTGAAAAAGCATATATTTCTAATGCTCCTATATCTGAATTAATTTTTGAACTTTCTCCCCTATCTACTAAATAACCTAAAAGGGTTTCGTTAAATTCAATAAGAAACATATTGAAGTTTTCGGATAATTCTTTATAGACATCTAAAATTAAAGATATTTCTTTTATTGATTCTTTTAAATTTTTATTCCAAAAAATAATTTCTTTATCTTTAAAGGGGGTTAGATTTATAGCAAATTTAAGGTTGTTAATTTGTTTAGCTAAATTTAATTGACTTAAAACTTTAAAAAAATCTTCAAGATAATCAGAATTATATGTTTTTTTATATTCATTTATTTTTTTGTAAAAATCCTGAATTTTTGAGGGTATATTTTCTAAAGAAAATATTTGAAAATGGGGATGGCTTATGCTTGCACCAGCTCTTAATCCATAATTAAAAATTAATACTTTAACTGAAAAAGGCTGTCTTTGAAACCATTCATTAGCTAACATCAAACCATTATAAAAATCATCAAAATTAAGTTCTTTTCTTTTATGTTTTTTAAAAATTACTAAAGAATGAAAAGAGGAAATTTTCGCTAAATTTGAAGCAGTAATTGCATAATCATTTTCTAATCTTCCTAAATTATCAATAGGAGTTTCCTCTTTGGGGTTACAAAAAGGATCATAAGTTATTTCTTCTACATTTTCTTTATGAGGTTCTTTCCTTTTTGCTCTCCAAATATTAAAATGGGTTTCTTGATTTAAAATTTTATTTTTAAAAATAAATATTTTTTGCTCTTCTCCTTCCATAATTTTTTCTTTTAATTTTTCTGGAAATTTTTGTTTTGCAATCTCTACTTTGAAGTCAAAAATTCTATCAAAAAGAGGGTTATTTAATTGTTCTATAATTTTTATTAGTTCTTCCATTAAATCTTAAGTTTATTTAAATAATTAACTGTTGAAAGGGCACAAATTATTCCATGGCCTACAGCTATTCCTATTTGTTTAAATGGAATATCAGTAACGTCTCCACCAGCAAATAAACCAGTTACATTTGTTTCACATAATTTATTAATAATAATTTCTCCATAAGTATTTTTTACATTCCAGCTATCTGGGATAAATTCTGAATTAGGTTTCATACCGATATGAATAAAAACACCGTCTACATTTATCTCTTGAATTGTATTAGAGATAGTATCCAAATATTTAATTCCTTTTACAAATTTATCACCATAAATTTCCTGAGTTAAAGCATTGTAAATTATCTTAATATTTTCTTTTCTCTCTAATTGTTCAATCAGAACTTTATCTCCTTTAAAACTTGGATTTTTATTTATGATATAAGCATGTTTACAAATATCAGCAGCCATTAATCCTGCTTCTAAAGCAGAATTACCTCCGCCAATAATAGCTACTACTTTATCTTTAAATAAAGGCATATCGCAAACACTGCAATAACTAACACCCTTATGATAAAATTCCTCTTCTCCAGGAATATTTAATTTTTTAGGCTTACTACCTGTAGCTATAATAACTGTTTTAGAATAATAAGTGTTGTTTTTATTAGTGGAAATAACAAAAAGATCATTATTTTTATCCAATTTAATTACCTCTTCATTTATAACTTCAATACCATAACTTTCTAAATGTTCTTTAAATTTTTTTGTTAGTTCTAAACCTGTAGTTTTAGGAATGCCTGGGTAATTATCTACTATACCAGAAAGTGCCATTTCGCCTCCAATATCTTTTGCTAAAATTAAAAAATTTATTCCTCTTCTTTTTAAATAGATAGCAGAGCTGATACCAGCAGCAGAGGCTCCAATTATTATGGAATCATAAATATTATTCATTTTCTTAAAGGAAAAGTTAAAGTTTTAAATAAAGCCTCAATAACATCGGGGTTTGTAAAAATCCATAAAAATAGAGCTGAGATTAAAAGATAAATTATAAATAAGCCGACTTCTTTTTTCATACTTGAACTTTTTGTTTTTCAAATTCCTTAATAATAATATCTAACTCTCCATCCATAATATCTTCTAAATTATACCAACTTTTGTTTAATCTATGATCAGTTACTCTATTTTGAGGGAAATTATAGGTTCTAATTTTTTCTGATCTTTCTTGGGTGCCTATTTGCTGTCTTCTTTCTTGAACTAATTCTTTATTAATTTTTTCCTGTTCCATTTGCCAAAGTTTTGATTTTAAAATTTGTAAAGCTATTTCTTTATTTCTTTGTTGAGTTCTTTCTGATTGACAAGTTACTACAATTCCTGTAGGTTTATGATAAATTCTAACAGCTGTTTCTACTTTATTAACATTCTGCCCTCCTGGACCACTAGCTCTAAAAAATTCAATTTCAATATCAGATTCTTTAATTTCAATAGGAGTATATTCGTATTTAGGTAGAACAGCAACAGAGGCAGTTGAAGTATGAATTCTTCCTGATTTTTCTGTAATAGGAATTCTTTGTACTCTATGAACGCCAGCTTCATTTTTCAATAATTCATAAACATTTTCTCCTTTAACTTCTGCTACTAAAGTTTTTATACCTCCTAAATCTGAATTTTGCTCTTCATAAACAATTACCTTAAAGTTTTTTTTGTTAAAATATTTTAAATACATTCTCCACAAATCTCTAGCAAATAGAGCAGCCTCTTCACCACCTACTCCAGCTCTTATTTCAAATATTACGCTATTTGTTTTAGAATTTTCTTTTTCGCTATTCATTTTTTAAAATTAAAAATTCTTATTTGAAAAATAAAATATTTATGTTAAAATTAAATCAGTTAAGATTTTTTATATTTTCTTAAGAATTTTTCTACCTGTCCAATAGCCACCCTTTTTTCTTCAGTTCCTATAAATAAAGGAGCGCAATTTCTACAAACTTCTACATTTATATTTTCTTTAGTCGAATAAACTTCAAATTCGCTTCCACAAGCGCATTTGACTTTTGTTTTAAAATATTTAGGATGTATATTCTTTTTCATTTCAAGTATAATTATATCATATAAAAATGGAAACAAAAATTATAGAAGAAATAAAATCAAAAATTATAGAAGAAATGATGAAAGCTGGATGCCAATATGGAAGAGCTAAGAGATTTACTCATCCCTCGATGAGGCCATTTTTAATTAGAAATAAAAGGGGCAATATTGAATTCTTTAATTTAGAGAAAACATTAGAAGGCTTAGAAAAAGTTGCTAATTTCCTTAAAAAAGCATTATCAGAAAATAAAACAATTTTATTCGTAGGTGCAAAACCTGCAGCTGAGGAAGCTATTAAAATTATTGCTGACGCTTTTAATATGCCTTACTTAAATTACAAATGGGTTGGTGGTTTTCTAACTAACTTTGAAACTATTAAAACAAGGATAGCTTATTTTAAAGAATTATTAGAAAAAGAAAAAAGTGGCGAAATTGAAAATTATCCTCCTAAAGATAAACAAAGGATTTTAAGGGAATTAGAAAAGATGAAAAAAATATATTCAGGCGTTATAAATATGGAAAATTTACCTGATGTTTTATTTATAGTAGATTTAGCTTACAAATCTCACAAAATTGCCTTAAGCGAAGCTTTAAAAAAGAACATACCTGTTTGTGCTCTTGCTGGCTCTGATAATGATGTTAGTAAATTAGAATATTTTATTCCTGCTAATGATAAAGCTCCTTCAAGTATTAAGTTTATAATTAATTATTTAATCGAAAAAATAAAAGGAAATGGATAAGGAATTACTTGAGAAAATAAAAAAATTAAGAGAAGAAACAGGAGCGCCTATTGGTCTATGTAAAGAAGCTTTAGAAAATACTAATGGTAATATCGAAGAAGCTAAAAAATATTTAATTAAAAAGGGGGAAGCCTTGTTAGAAAAAAGAGGAGAAAAAATAGCTGGGCAAGGCATTATTGAGGGATATATTCATTTTAATGGAAGAGTTGGTGCTTTAGTAGAATTAAGAGCAGAAACAGATTTTGTTGCTAAAAATCCTGAATTTAAACAATTGGCTCATGAAGTTGCTTTACAAGTAGCTACAATGAATCCTAAATATTTAAGTCGAGATGCTATCCCCCAAGAAGTTTTAGAAGCTAAAAAAGAAGAATTGATGGCTGATATTAAAGATAAACCAAACGATATTAAAGAAAAAATTGTTGAAGGAAGATTAGAAAAGTGGTTTGAAGAAGTTTGTCTTTTAGAACAAAAATACATTAAGGATGAAAATTTGAAAATTAAAGATTTAATATCGAATTTTGCAAATAAATGTGGAGAGAAAATAGAAATTAGAAGATTTGTTAGGTTAAGCATAAATGACTAATTTAAATTTGCTATCTCCTATAATTGGATTTTTATTATTAGGGACAGTAGCTTTTTATTTAGTAAAAAGATATAAAGGGATAAAAATTTTACCAAGGGATTATATAATTTTTTACAACTTTGAAATTAAGCTCAGAAAAAACATTGAAAGATATACTTCTATTATAACTATAGAAAAGGCCAAAAAGGCTTTTATATTTTTAGCTGTTAAATTTTTACAAAGACTAAAAACAGATACAGTTAGACTTCAATTATTTTTCGAAAACCTACTAAACAAATTAAAAAATCATACTTAAATAATTTCTTTTATAAAACTCAAGCGGTGGTGCTTTGAGATACCGTATTTTTTTATAGCTAAAATATGTTCTTTTGTGCCATATCCTTTATTAAATTTGAAATTATAAAAGGGGTAATATCTATCTAATTTGATCATATAATTGTCTCTTAATACCTTAGAAATGATAGAAATTGTTGAAATTAACTTAATTTTCTCATCACCATCTATAATAAATTTTGCTTTCCCAGATATTATTTCTATTTTTAATGGCTTTCCGTCTATCAATATATAATCAGGTCTATATTCCTTATATAAAATTTCAATCGCCCTTTTAAAACACCAGCCAATACCAAATTTGTCAATTTCCTTATTAGTAAATTTTATTATTTTAAATTTAGGTTTTAAATCTATAATTTTTTTATATATTTCTCTTCTTTTGCTTTCTTTAATTTTTTTTGAATCTTTTACATCTAATTCATTTATCTTTTTATAAAATTTAAAATCGCCTAATAAACCTCCTACATAAAACGGCCCAGCTAAAGCTCCTCTTCCTACTTCATCTATTGCTAAGATTTTTTTATATTTTTTAAATAATTTTGGTTCCATCTTAGTATTATTATAATATTTAGGAAATGAAGTTTGTGCATTTACATGTTCATACCCATTATAGTTTATTAGATGGAATGTGCAAAATTGATGAATTGGTTAAAAAGGCTAAAGAATTAGGCTATGAAGCTTTAGCTATTACAGATCACGGAAATATGTATGGAGTTATTGAATTCTATAAGGAATGCAAAAAAAATGAAATAAAGCCGATAATTGGGGTAGAAGCTTATTTAGCTCCTAGAACTATTTATGATAAAACTCCTAAAATTGATTCAAAAAGTTATCATTTAACTTTATTAGCTAAAAATTATCAAGGCTATTTAAATCTTATAAAGTTAATAACTATCGCTAATTTAGAGGGTTTTTACTATAAACCAAGAATAGATAAAAATTTATTGAAAGAGCATAGCGCTGGATTGATATGCTTATCTGGATGCCTGGCAAGCGAAATTTCAAGAAGTATTTTAAATAATGGCCTAGAAAATGCTGAAAGGTTAGTATATGAATATATAGATATTTTTGGAAAAGAAAATTTTTATTTAGAAATAGGATGGCATCCAGGCATAGAAGAAAGCAGAAAAATTTTTAAGCCCTTAATTGAACTTTCGAGAAAAACAAATGTTAAATTGGTAGCCACTCAAGATGTTCATTACATAAATAAAAACGATAGAGATATACATGATGTTTTTTTAGCTATTCAAACAGGGAAAGATGTAGATGAAAAAGAAAGATTAACTATGAAAGAAGATTTTTTCCATTTAACAAGTATTGAAGAGATGATAGAAAACTTTAAAGAAATTCCTGAGGCAGTTGAAAATAGTTTAGAAATAGCAGAAAAGTGCAATTTAGAATTAGAATTAAATAAAACTAAGCCTCCTATTTATGAAGTACCACAAGGATTAACAGCAGATGAATATTTGAGAAAATTATGTTATGAAGGACTAAAAGTAAGAAATTTAGAAAATAATAAAATTGCAAAAGAAAGATTGGAATATGAATTATCAATAATAAAACAAACCGGTTTTTCTTCTTATTTTCTCATAGTTCAAGATTTTGTAAATTGGGCTAAAAATAATGGAATAAAAGTAGGGCCAGGAAGAGGATCAGCTGCAGGAAGTTTAGTTTCATATCTTTTAAGAATAACTGAAGTGAATCCTTTAAAATATGGATTAATTTTTGAAAGATTNTTAACGCCTGAGAGAATTTCTTTTCCTGATATAGACGTAGATTTTTCTGATATTAGAAGAGACGAAGTAATAGACTATTTAGCAAAAAAATATGGTCAGGATAAAGTTGCTCAGATTATAACTTTTGGTAAAATAGCTTCAAGAGCTGCGATAAGAGATACTGGAAGAGCACTTGGACTTCCATATTCTTTATGTGATAAAATAGCTAAACTTATACCCCAAGGAANTGATTTAGAAACTGCCTTAGAAATTCCTGATTTAATGGATCTCTACAATAAAAATAAGGAGGTTCAAAAATTGATAAATACAGCAAAGAGAATCGAGGGAACAGTAAGACATGTTTCAGTTCATGCTTCGGGCGTTGTAGTAACTCCTACAAAATTAACTGATTTTATGCCTATTCAATATGCTCCTCAAGAGAAAAGAATTATTACACAATACGATATGTATGCAATCGAAGAATTAGGACTTTTAAAGTTAGATCTTTTAGGGTTGAGAACATTATCTGAAATTGAAACCACAATTAAATTGGTGAAAGAAAGAAGGGGCATCGAAGTTAATTTAGATTATGAAAATCTAAATGACGAGTTAGCATATAAAATTTATCAAGAAGGCAGAACTGTTGGTGTTTTCCAGGTAGAAGGAAAAGGTATGACTGAATATCTAAAAAAACTTAAACCTACAAGTATAGATGATATAAATGCAATGATTGCTTTGTATCGCCCAGGGCCTGTAGAATTTATTCCTTCTTATATTAAAAGAAAATTTAATTTAGAGTCTATTACTTATTTACATCCTAAGCTAGAACCTATTTTAAAAGAAACATATGGAATAGCCGTTTATCAAGAACAATTAATGCAAATTGCTCAAGTTTTAGCTGGTTTTACTTTGGCTGAAGCGGATGTTTTGAGAAAAGCTATTGGGAAAAAAATTGCTTCTTTGCTTGAAGAACAAAAAAATAAAATGATAGAAGGAATGATTAAAAATGGTATAGATAAAGAGACTGCTGAAAAAATTTGGGCCTGGTATGAACCATTTGCAAGATACGGGTTCAATAAAAGCCACAGTGTTTCTTATGCTTTAATTTCTTATCAAACAGCATTTTTAAAAGCTCATTATCCAATAGAATTTTTAACTGCATTATTTATCCATGAAGGCCATGATGTAGAAAGAATTAAAGAATTAGTCGAAGAGGCAAAGAAATGGAACATTAAAATTTTACCTCCAGATATTAATGAAAGTAGGGAAACTTTTACTATTGTTGATGATCATACTATTAGGTTTGGATTAAGTTCTATAAAAAATGTGGGGTCCAAATTAATCGAAGATATTGTTGCTGAAAGAGATAAAAATGGTCCATTTATTTCTATAGCAAATTTCTTAAGAAGAGTAAAATCAAAAGATTTTAACAAACGCTCACTTGAGGCCTTAATCAAAGCTGGAGCTTTTGATAGCTTAGAAGATAGAGGAATATTGTACTACAATTTAGATTATTTATTAGAGTTCGCCTCAAAGCAAAGAAGCTTTGTTTATACTGGCTCAAGATTATTTGGCGGGCAAAAAGAGGAAATTATACTTAAACGACAAGGGAAAATCGACATCTTCGAAAAATTAAAATGGGAAAAAGAATTACTTGGTATTTATCTTTCGGACCATCCAATTAAACTTATCAAAAGTAACAATTTTATGAAAATAAAAGACATTAAAAAATATAAAGAAGAAATTAAAGTAAAAATTGTAGGGGTTATTAACAAAATAAAAAGAGTTATTACAAAAAATAACGAAATTCTTCTTTATGTAGAAATAGAGGATCATACTGATAATATAGAAGTTTTAGTTTTACCTGAGATATACAACTCTACACCTATGATTTGGGAAGAAGGAAAAATTATTTCAGTCATTGGAATATATAATCCAATAAAAAGAGAAGATAGAGTGGTCGCTGAAAAAATTTCTGAAATAAGATGAAAAAGAGATTATTTTTTGCTATTCCTATCACTAAGGGTCTTTATCCTAAAATAGGAAGATTAGAAGATGAAATCGAAAAAAAATTTAAAGTAAACTGGATACCTTTACAAAATTTGCATCTAACTATTTTATTTTTAGGAAATATAGACATAAATTATTTGCCGAAAATTTTTGAAATTATAGATAGAGCTTATATAGAGAATAAAGAAATTTTCAGGCCACTTAATTTAAGGGTTAAAAAAATAGATTATGGACCACCTGGCAAAAAAAGGATGATCTGGTTATATATTGAAAAAAATGAAAAACTGAAACTAATTAAAAATATATTAGAAGAATATTTACAAATAGAAAAAATTCCTTATCAAAAAGAAGAAAGAGAATTTTTACCTCATATAAATTTAGCAAGGCTCAAAAATTTTAAAGATTTACCAGAAATTAAAAAAGATTTGAATTGGGCAATTATCTTAAATGAACTAAACTTATATGAATCTTATTTAGAAAAGCCTTTTGCTAGATATGAAATTTTAAAAAGTATCAAATTAACGATTTAAAGATTTTTCATAATGTTCTATTTTAATCACATTCAATTTTATATTTTTAAAAAACTTTTTTTATATTCCAATAGGATTCGTTTGTGTAAAGAGTCAAAAGCAGGATTAAAACTCAAATATAAAGCTTCTCCTCCTTTAAAAGATTATTCAATTCCCGCGGTTTTCTAATAAACTAATACCTTTTTAACTTCTCAAAAATTCATTGTAAATTTAGAATTTAGATTGCCCCCTGCCAAAATTCAAATTGGTATTTCAAATCTAAGAAACTACTGCTCCGCTCTTAGACGATAGCAAAACTGAAAAACTGCAGCTATGTTGCAATTTAAAATTATTATACCATTTTTTATATCTCAATTTTATTATCTTATTTTTTAAAACTCCTTACAAAATCTTTTAAAACTAAATAAAAATTATTCAAACTTTTTATATCTATCCACTCTTTATCTGAATGATGCCCTCCACCTTTTGGTCTAGTTACAATTACAGGAATATTTTTTAAAGCAAAAAACCGTGCATCACTTGTCCCGTGAGAAATAATAAAAGAAGGTTTCGTTTTGAATCTTCTTTCAATTATATCGATAAAAGCTTTCATATAAGGATTTTTAAGATCAACTTCATAACCATTCCCGAAAACTTTTTCTTTTATTTTAATATTTTTAAATTTATTTTTAATTTTATAAATTTTATTTTTTAATTTAGTTTTGCTTTCTTTGGGCATAAAACGAATATCTATCAAAGCTGTAGCAAAATCTGGCACTTTATTAGCTACTTCCCCGCCTTCAATCTTCCCGATATTTAAAGTATTGTGATAATGAAATTTATCCTTACAAGGCTCAGATACAAATTCTTTTTTAAGTATATTCAAAAAATTTATTAACTGATCTATAGCATTTATTCCTTCCCATGGCCTTGACCCATGAGTTGATTTGCCGTAACTTTCAATAATCAAATGCCAAACTCCTTTAGCTCCTTTTTCAATTAAAAATTCATTACCGCCATCTGGTAAAAAACAAAATTTTGCTTTGTATCCTTCTTCTAAAAGAGCTTTGACTCCATTATAGCCACCAATTTCTTCATCACTGGTAATCATAATCCCAAAATTATATTTTTTAAGCTCCTCTTTTAAATCTTCAAGTAGCTTTAAATAACAAGCTATAGCAAATTTCATGTCAAATACCCCTCTACCTATTAGTTTACTCTTCTCTTTCCTTAAAGAAAATAAATTATCAGGCCCCGGCACGACATCAATATGAGCAGCAAGAAAAAAATCCAAATTTTTTGTTTTCTGGGTCGTCGCTACAAGCGATGTATAACCATTGAAATTATATTCATTTAAATAGAGATGAAATTTTTTAAATTCATTTTTTAACCACAAAATAGCTTTTTTATTTTCTTTTAAATCAGACGTCACTGTCCTAAAAGAAACTAGTTTTTTAAGAATTTGTTCCATGTTCATTGTTATAATTTTAAAACAGATTTATAGAAAAAGGGTGGAGAGTTAAAGATTTCTCCACCCTTGGGCCTGACGAGGGATCTACACCACTGGACCAAAAATCGCGTCTGAGGCCCCGTGTATTCGGAAATTCGGCCGAGCATTCCATAGACCACCCAGGTAGGTCCATCCACGATCAGGAAGAAGAGCAAAATACACTCTCCTAATCAGACGGTAGCCATCTGGAAGAAAAGGGTGTTGCTCAGGTGAAATCCACCGTTGCCAGTAAGCCACTCGTCCAGATTTTATCATATTTTCTATCTTGGTACGAGTGGCAACACCTGGAGCCCTGGAAGGATGCCACAGAAAGACATCTTTCATCTTACTTCCCTGGGAGGGTTTGGTGACAAATCCCTTATCCCAAGGAAGAAGATCGAGTTCGCTGGGAATTGGTTCCCATAAGCCCAATTTTACTCCGTAGCCCTTCCAGCCTTTAAGACGAATAGGGAAAAGGGAGTGAGTGGCAAGGAATAAGTAGTCCTCCTCTTCTGGTTCCGCACGAACCAGAAGCGCATGGTTTTCCAGAATTTCCGATGGGTAAGATCCGTTAAATAACGGTACATTGAATTCAGATGCCCATATTCCATCGTCATGATTAGCCCGACGATGGGAAATGACCACGGCTAGGTTCCACTCATAGCTTTTCAGCCACGAATGGAATCGGATTTTGAATTCTGGGTTAACGATGCACGCAATTCCAAGACCGGCTGGGCGTTCTTCTATTTCATAAACACCCAGGCCTTCATCTGTTACAACGCAATCAAGCCTAACAAGTACTGATGGTATTCCAAATTTTACAAGTGCCATCGTTTCCTCTTCACGCGGCCAAACACTAGCCCAGCAAGGAAGGAGATCGTTTGCTACTTCTTCGATGATAGAGCGTGGCATGTCCAATGCTACACTCGAAACAGCAAATGTCCATTCTCCAATTTTCACTTGTATCATAGCTATCCACCTCCTTATAGAGTTTCGCGGGGCATTTGCCCCCCAGTGCCACTATTTTTTCAGGGTGGTACTGGGCGACAAATTAACCCCTAAAATAAAAATGGCCGGGTGCCCCGGCTTGATGACTTTTGAAAAATTTTTTATTCTAAACTAAATCACCAAGCCGGGGCTACTACCAACCAAAACAATAAACAAAACCCAAATTAAATTATTTTCGAATTTCATTAATATCAAATTATAAAGCAACTGATTTCCTATGTCAAGAGTTTTTATTAATAATTGTTAACCGAATATTAACGGAATTTGTTATCCGAATGTTGACGGAATATATTTTTATTCGGTTCTTTATTGGGGTATTTTATTCGGCTTATATTCGGGTAAATATTATTCGATCGTTTGATTCTGGCAGATGATTCAGTTTTAATTCTGATAGAATCTTTTATTCAGATAAAAATTTAAGTGGATCTAAATATCCATAATTTTGCGGATTATCAGGAGTATATCCATAACATTTTGTTTCTCTACCATAAATAAAACAATTCGCCTCTATAGGAGACTCTAATGTTGGTTTTGTTTTTATTTCAAAATGTAAATGGATATCTAACGGAGAATTTTTATCACAACCATCTTCTCCTATTCTCCAATAATTACATCCATAACCTGTAGCTCCTACTTTTCCTATAACTTCTCCTTTCTTAATAAAATCTCCTTCTTTTAATTTTGGATTAATTTCAGAAAGATGAGCATATAACACGAATTTTTCCTGAATTGTATTATACGAATTATTCACGAATGGTAATTCACGAATATCTCGCGAATTATTTAATTCGTGTCCCATTCGTTTAATTCGTGATTCATTCGTGTTTTTATTATCTGCGTTAGTCTGCGTCAAGTCTGCATTTATCTGCGTTATAACTACATTTCCCAATCCATGATCACTTTCTCCATTTTTTACAATTTTGACAACCTTACCATCAAAAATATTATAAACTTTCAAATCTTTAGCATTTGGTAATGGAGCCAAATCTATTCCTGCATGTTGGATATAATCTATTCTTCTATCCTCAGAAAATGTCCATCGATTACGAATAGGGTTGTTAAATCTTTGCCTAATAAAAAATTCTTTTAAATTAACAGGAAAAACAAATCTGGGATTTATTTTAAAATTATCTAAAGTTTTGTAAGAAACAATCAAATCTCCTGGTTTTGCTAAATTAAAAAATTTCTTAGCGTATTCTGTTTCCAATCTTATACAACCACCAGAGAAACTTGAACTTACCTTTCTACCATCCAAATAATAAGGAATTTCATGAATAAAAAAATCTTCATACATTTGAACGGCATAATTCATATAAACAGGGGATAACGAAGAAATATGTTTTTCTTTTTTAACTCCAATCCTAAAATACCCAGTGGGTGTTTGGTACCATTTGCCCTCAGGAGCTTGATAAGCTATTGGGATAATTTCTTTTAATTTACAATTTTCAAAAAAATAAATTAAGTTTTTAGATAAATTTACTTCCCAAACCCTTTTTTCACATATTTTAGGTTTTATTGAATTTGAATTTAAAAAAATATTAGAAACAATAAAATTATCTTGAAAATTAAAAACATAATTTTTAGGTATGAAAAAGCCTAAAATTACAATGACAAAAATTAATAGTAGCAAAATAACAAAGGCTATTAAGATGCTATTTTTCATTTCTAGACTTATTTATATAATTCTAAATATTTCTTTTTTAAATAGTTAATAAATGGTTGTGTATCAAAATTTTTATGACAAACTTTATAAATTAAATCTTTTGAGGTATAAGTACTTCCAAATTTATGGATATTCTCTTTAAACCATTCTTGGAGTATATTTATTCCTTCTTCCTTTGTTAAAATCGTTTCTATTTTACCTAAATCTTTTTCTATACTTTCTAACCACATACCTGTCAAAAATGTACCTAAAGAATATGTTGGGAAATAACCAATAGCTCCCATTGACCAATGAATATCTTGCAAAATTCCTTCTTTATAAGTTTTTGGTTTTATTCCTAGATATGTTTTCATAAATTCGTTCCAATATTCTGGTGCTTCTTCTATTTTCACTTTATTTTCCAAAACCATTTTCTCTAATTCAAATCTTAAAATTATATGAAAATGATATGTAATTTCATCAGATTCAACTCTAATAAATTCTGGTCTTATTAAATTGAAATAAATATAAAAGTCTTTAAATTTATATTTCTTTAAAAATAAGAGATGTTTTTTGCAAATAGGCCAAATTTTTCTTAAAAAGACTATATTCCTACCAACTATATTTTCCCAGAATCTTGATTGAGATTCATGTAAACCATAAGAAACGCCTCTTTGTAAGGGAGTAAATTTTAATTCAGGATCAATATTAAGCTCATATAAAGAATGTCCAAATTCATGAATAGTGGCTGATAAACTTCTTCTAAAATCTTTTTTATGATACCAAGTAGTTATTCTTACATCATTTAAAGAAATACTTTCTTCAAAAGGATGTGGAGCAATATCTAATCGTGATCTTGTTTGATCAAAGTTCAAAATTTTTAGAACTTCAAAATTTACTTTTTCCATATCTTCTTTTCGATATGGTTCTTTTTCTAAAGGATGTTTGTCTATATAGTTTTTTGATGATTTTATTTCTTCAAATAATTTTTTAAGTTCATCTTTGATACTATTAAAAAAGCTTTCAAAATCTCTTGTAGTCCAACTTTCCTCATATAAATCAATTAAAGCATCATAGGGATGTTCTTTATATCCTAAATATTCTGCTTGTTTTTTAACTAATTCAAAAATTTTTTTAAGATAAGGTAAAAATTCTTTGAAGTTATTATTTTCTTTAGCATTTTTCCAGACTATTTGAGCTTTATTAGTAGTTTCATTAAATTCTTCAATAAATTTATCTGGTAATTTTGACAATATTTCAATTCTCTTTTTAAGGATTCTTATAACTGCTTTTTCATAATCATTTAAATTTTTTTCTTTTTCTGCTTTATTAATCAATTTAACAAATTCTTTATCTAAAATTAATTTTTTAACCAAAACATCAGTTTTACCTAAAATTATTCCTCGATCTTCAGCGGCTTTTTGTGGCATATAAGTATTTAAATCCCAAGCCGCAAGAGCAGATAATCTTTGAATTGCATCAATTGTTTTATATCTTTCTAAAATTTCTCTGATTAATTTATTTCTAAATTTCATTTTAGATAATTATAAAATCTTTCCTTTTCCTATTTCAATATATAAAAATTCTTTATCAGGAAATTTACTTTTAATTGTATTAAATGCTTTAAAATCAAATATTCCTGAACCAACATAAAACACCCGCTTACTATTTTCTATTAAATTTAATAACCTTTTATTTATTTCTGAAGATAACTTAAATTGTGTAATAAAATTAATACCCTCTTCTTCAAACTTTTTAACAAGTTTTTCAGGGACAAAAGGAAAATAATTTTTTGTAGATGAAACAAATCTACTGGTAAATAGTGCTATTTTTATTCCTTTTTTAGCTAACCTTTTTAAGGTCAATATATAACTAATAGGTATTGAATGTTCTTTAATAAATTTTTTAAACCTTTCTTTAGAAATAAATGCATATAATAAACCTTTAACAAGAATCTTTACATCTATATCTAATAAAACTCCATCAATATCTAAAATTAATAAATCTTTTTCTGTTAATCTCTCTTTTAGAGTCTCTATAGCTTCTTTAAAATTTTCAAAAAATAATATTTCTTGTTTTTTAATGCTTTCTTTTTTAAACATTTTTATTTTATTATTTCAACTACTTTATTAACTGGTAATGGAGAAGTAATAATTTTGACTGTTTTAGTCTTTATAATAGATGGTAATTCTTCTTTTCCTATAATTTTATCATCATCTAACCAATAAACTTCTAAATCAACAAAAGTATTTTTATTCCAAAAGCTTCTTATTTGCTTATCAGGAAAAATAAAGATCATACCATCATAATCAACAGGCTTTTTAACAAACATTAAGCCTTTTTGCCATTCTTCTGAAGTTTTGGCTTCCCGAAGTAAATAAATTTTTTTATCTAGTTCATAAGGCATTAATCTTTCGCTCATATTTTCTATCTGAAAATTATTATTCAAATAAAATTTTCTAAAATAAATATTTTGTATAATCGGAATCAAGTCTGCATGAGTCTGAACATAGTTCGCGTTAGTCCGCATCTTTGTTATTCTGCCTAGTCTGCGTTCAGTCTGCTTAGTCTGCGTCCTTATATAAACCTCAACTCCACCGCCAATCATTGTTTCTTTAGAAAAATTTTGATCAAAAATAAAATTTCCTAAAGAATAAAAAATAAACTTATCTTTATATTTTTCAATATTTTGTATTACATGAGGATGATGACCAATAACTAAATCAGCACCAGAATCAATGGCTATTTTCGCTAATTTTCTTTGTCTTTCATTAGCTATTTTTTTATATTCTTCTCCCCAATGAAAACTAACAATTAAAATATCAACTTTTTCTTTTGCTTTTTTAATAATTTCACTTAAATTACTATTCACAATAGCTATACCAATTTTTCCTTCTTTAACTTCTAAATGTTTTAAAAAATCAGAAAAGCCTAAAAATCCTATTTTTACTTCTCCTTTTTCAATAATTAAAGGTTTATAAGCATTCCCAAAATATTTTATATTGTTTTTCTCTAAATTTTTTAAAGCATCTTCAAAAGCTAATTTCCCATAATCAAAAATATGATTATTTGCTAAATTAACAATATTTATATTTGCCTTGCTTAAAGCTTCGGCAACTTCTGGTTTCATTCTAAATGAATATTTACTACCTACTTTCACTCCTTTGTCAGAAATAGGACCTTCTAAATTAGCAATAACATAATCGAAAGTTTTTAAATAATTAAGAATTTTTTCGAATGGATAAATATATTCTTTGTTTAATTTTTTTATCCTTTTCTCAACATATCTTGTCATCATTACATCACCAACAAAAAGAAGTTTTATCTCTTTTTCTGAGAAATTACTAACAGATTCATTAAAATTAACTGTATAATTATTATGTTTTGAAAAATCTATTAAAACAATCGAGAAAATAAATATAGGAATACTAAAAATAATAAAAAATTTTCTAATTTTCATTCAATTAAAAATAAATTTGTCAATTGGTTATATTTTCGGATTATTTTTAAATCAAAAGCAAAAAAACATAATTTCACAAGTTGGAAAAATAACTAATTTTCTTAAATGACCAGAAATAGGATCAATTATTTCAGTTGGATAAGCATTATGAAAGATATAAAATTCATCAGCAACTCTCATATCATAACCATAACTTGAAAGACCATAAGAAATTTTTCCTTTGCGAACTAGTTTTTCAGCGAAAGACTCAATCATTCTATGCTTTCTTGCCATATGCTTTATCCATTCATCATTTTTTATTCCTGCCATAAACTAATTTTAACATACCATTAATTATCTTATTAAATTTTTTACCTCGATCAAATTCGTTTTTAAATTTTTCAAAAGAAGCGGAGGCTGGAGAAAACAATATCACAGATGTATGCGGATTCAGAACGGATCTATACGGATCATTTTTATTAGTTCCAATCTGTTTAGAATCCGCATTAATCAGTTTTAAAATCCGCATTAATCCGTGGTGAATTGCTTCTCTTAAATCCTCAAAAATATTTTCTTCAATTAAAGGATATTTTATTTTCCTCAGTTCTTCAATTAATTTTTTGGTAGCACTACCATTAAGCAAAATCAGGTTTTCTGGTTTAATTTCTTTTTTTATTTTTTTTGCTAACTCTTCGAAATCTAAGTTTTTATCAGTTCCTCCAGTAATTAAAATCAAGTCTTTATATTTTTTAAATCTTTCAATAGCATTAATTGTTGCATCAGGAGATGTTGCTGCTGAGTCATTAACTATCATTAAATTTTTATCTTTATAAACTATTTCTTGTCTAAATTTGGGGGTTTTCAAATTCAAAATAAAATTTTTAAGTTTTTTAATTTTATCTTGAGGATTTTTTATGTTTTTAGATTTTAAATAAAGATAAACAGCCAAAAGAGCGAAAAGTAAATTATAAAGATTGTGCTCACCATAAATTTCTTTAAATTTTTTTATGGAGAATAATTCATAATCCCTGAAAATGATAGATTTACCCGGATGATTACCGGATTTATCGCCCGGATGTTTCCCGGATTTATTATCCAATATCTTACCGGGATATCTACCGGATAAATTACCCGGATGGTCACCGGATATATCCGGTTTTAATCCGGGTGTTCCATCCGGTTGATATCCGGGTAGCATATCCGGTTCTAATCCGGGTGATGTATCACATATAAAAACTTTCTCATTTTTAATATAAATTCCTCCTCTAACTTTTACTTGCCCGAACTGTCTGCGTTTAGTCTGCGGTAGTCCGCGTAAAGAAACAAAATAAACTTGACTTTTTGGTTTTAAATTCAAAAAGAAATTTGTCCACTCATTGTCTAAATTTAAAATTAAATAGTCGTTTTCTGTTTGGTTTTGGAATATCTTTGCTTTTATACTTGCATATTCTTCAAAACTTGAATATCTATTTAAATGATCATTATAAATATTAGTAATAATAGCAATCTTAGGAGCTTTAACAAATCTACATTTATCCGCAGGGTGGTCATTTATCCGACTAAATCCGTTCACAAATCCGCATTTATCCGTTGGATAAAACTCTAACTGAAAAGAAGAAATTTCTAAAACAGAAATAGTATCTTCTTTTGTTTTATCTAAAATTTTGAATAAACTTTTTTCTGGCTGATTCCCTCCTAATAACGTAGACTTGGCGGAAGATAACGCAGACTTGGCGGAAATACTTTTCTGTTCAGTCCGCGTTAAGTCTGCATAGTCTGTGTATTGTCCGCCTAGTCTGCGTTCAGTCTGCAAAGTCTGCGTCAATAATTCATATATCCAAGTTGTTGTCGTTGTTTTTCCTCTTGTTCCTGTAATGGCAATGATATCTCCTTTAGCATATTTAAAAAATATATAACAATCATTAACTACTTCTTTTCCTTTCTTTTTTGCATATTTTACCCATTCACTTTTATAACTTACTCCTGGATTAAAATAAACAATATCGCAAGAATCTATATCTTTAAATCTATGCTTTCCTAAAACATATTTAGCTTTAATTTTTTTTAATCTTTTAATTGATGACAAGAGTTCTTTTTTTGTTTTTTTGTCAGTAATAATTATTTTGGCTCCATTTTTATAAAACCATTTTGCAGCCTCAATTCCACCGCCCAAAAGACCTAAACCAAAAATTAAAACTTTTTTACCTTTAAATTTTAATTCTCTTTTCATTTTTTATCTTAAATCTCCTGAACCTTTTAATTTCTTTCTATTTTTTCTATCAAAAACTTTTTCTAAATTTTTCTTAGCTACTTCTTCAAAAGAAATACCTAAATCACTACATAAATTAGCTAAGTACCACAAAATATCTCCTAATTCTAATTTAATCATTTCTAAAAAATCTTTATTTAACTTTCCTTTTTGATCTCTAAAAAGTTTTTTGAACTTTTCAAAAACCTCTCCAGTTTCTCCAGCTAACCCCAACAGTGGATAAATAAATTTCTTTCCTATTTTAGGATAAATAGCAGTTTTTCTTGATAATTTTTGATACTCCTCAAAAGTCATCAAAATTAATTATATTAAAGTTTAGATATCTTTAATCTTTCTAGTAGTTCATCTGGATCTATTCTTATTTTAGGTAATTTAGGCCAGGTATCTAATTTATCATTTTTAAATCTTGGAAAAAGATGGAAATGAAAATGGAAAACAGATTGTTGTCCATCTTTGCCACTTGCATGAAGTAAATTTGCACCAGTAGCACCAATTTTCTTTCTGTAAGCTAAAGTTAATTTTTAGCTGTAATTACAAGTTTTGATAATAACTTTTCTGGAACATCATAAAGGTCTTTATAATGCTTTTTAGGAACTATTAGAGTATGTCCATAAACTTGTATTGTTTTAGGCAAAAAACAAATAACATCTTTATCTTCATAAATAATTCTTGCTGGTTCCTTTCCTTTTATTATTTTGCAAAATATACAATTCCTCATCTCTTATATTAATAGTATAACATTAATATAAAACAAATTAGAGATATTTTAAGCTAATTTAAGTTACCTTATGTTAAAATTAAATTATGAAAAATTTAAAAGTTTGGGATTATAAATTGCCAAAAAATTGGAGACCGAAAAATGATTTTGAATGGCAGTGGTATTTGATTAGGAAAATAAATTATGGCGATTTTAAAGAATTAAAAATTGCTCTAATCAAAAAATATTGGAGAAAAATTAAAAAATATTTAACTCCTGGCAAAAGACTTTTATTTGAAAATTTTTTTAAATATTATGGAAAGATTCTAAAATGAAAATTTTAGTAACAGGAGGAGCAGGTTTTATTGGCAGCAATTTAGTTGATAAATTGATTGATGAAGGTTACAAAGTTTTTATAATTGATAATCTTTCAAGTGGTAAGAAAGAAAATATAAATAAAAAAGCAATTTTTTATAAAACAGATATTTGTCATTTAAATAAAATTTTGCCATTGTTTAAAGGAATTGATTATGTTTTTCATTTAGCAGCTAATCCAAGAGTTATTTTTTCTGTTGAAAATCCAATTGAAAGTCATAAAGTAAATGTTGATGGTACCCTAAATGTTCTATATGCAAGCTATAAAAATAAAGTTAAAAGATTAATTTTTGCTTCAAGTTCAGCAGTTTATGGAGATATTAAAAAATTACCATTAAAAGAAAATATAACTCCAAATCCAGTTTCTCCTTATGGACTTCATAAATTAATTGGTGAATATTATTGTAAGTTATTTTCAAATCTTTATAATTTAGAAACAGTTTGTTTAAGATATTTCAATGTTTATGGACCGAGAATGGATCCCAATGGACCTTATGCTTTAGTTATTGGCAAATTTCTAAAACTTAGAAAAGAAAATAAACCCTTAACAATTTATGGTGATGGAAAACAAACAAGAGATTTTATTTATGTTGATAATGTTGTTAAGGCAAATATTTTAGCAATGAAAAGCAAAAAAGTTGGCAGAGGTGAGGTTATTAATATATGTTCAGAAAAAAATTATTCCATAAATTATATTGCTCAATTAATTGGCGGAAGAAAAATTTATCTTCCAGCAAGAAAAGGAGAGATGAAGCATACTTTAGGAGACAATTCTTTGGCTAAAAAACTTTTAGGATGGAAACCTAAGATTAGTTTGGAAGAAGGAATTGAAAAATGCGAAGGGATTAATCAATGAAAAAATTATCTATTATTATTCCTTGTTATAATGAGGAAAAAACAGTAGAAGAGCTGTTGAATAAAGTAATAGATGTTGAATTGCCAGAAAATTGGAAAAAAGAAATTG
>JGI20130J15133_1000308_pt1 | contig 45193 bp, 39 predicted proteins | sample WasSprMetagenome_FD_15133 | JGI IMG/M metagenome (IMG submission 15133) | reverse complement strand
GGGTTGAGAGGACTTTGGAGAAGCTTACGATAGATGTTGAGGATGAGGCTAGGTCTTTCCTTAAGCATAGGCTTAGGGAGCTTGGCTTAAGCGTAGATTTGACATCCCTCATACTCCCAGACTTAGAGCTTAACATATACGGTGTTTCAGGAGACGTATGTGTAATAGGTGAAGCCACTGTTAGAGCAGGGGTCAGCATACTGGAGAACCTTATAGATAAGTTTGAAAAGCTTAAGAAGATGTATCCGGATAGACTTAGGAGGAAGATCATACTCGTAATATACGCGTCTCTACCAACAGCAGAGCTTATAGAGGAGGCTAAAAAGAGGGGAATATGGCTTTTAAAGGCAACAGAAGAATTCCACAAACCTGAAAAACTCTTCATAGAAAACTGAAAACCTTCAACCTAAAGTTTCAAAGGTTTGTTAATTTTTCTCCAACTACGTCTCCCAAGGTTGGGAGTTCAACTAAAGTAATAGTCTTAAATGGCTATGCGTTAGAATAGGCTTTGGGAAAGTTTTAACCTTCTTAAGCTATATTATCGATAACGATGTTTTTAGTTAAACTATTTTCGATCTTTATCGTTTTACTGACCGCCTTAAGCTCCATGCCGTACCATCCAATGGGAGGGGCGTGGCAATTTGATTTAAGCCCCGGTCTTCAGGGTTATGCCATGTCCTATGGGGAAAATTATGTTGAGCCTTCGCTTAAGCTCGAGAAAGTCGGCGATGTTTATGTTCCACTTCAAAACGGTATAGTTTACCCTTCATTTGAATTCCAAAAGTCTAGACAGTATGTAGACCTTGGAGGAGAGTGGAGGGTCCACTTCGACCCCTATGCTTCCCACGATCTGACTTTAATGCGTCGAACTGAGGATGTTTTAAGGAAGCTTACTAAAGATGGCTTTCACCTATTGGTTTACGATGATTCGAATTGGGAGGTTATGCAAATACCATCCCCCTTTAATCTTATAGGTAGCAGGTACGAACACTACCAAGGTGTAGTGTGGTATCGGCGGTTTTTCAGAGTCCCTCAATCTTCGAAAGGGAAATTCGTTAAGCTGGTTTTTCAAGGCGTTAATTATTTTACAGATGTATGGGTGAACGAATTTTATGTAGGTTATCATGAGGGGGGATTTACGCCGTTTGTATTTGATATATCGTCTTACTTAAACTATTCCGGTGATAATCTCATAGTAGTTCGAGTTGATAATATACCCTGGGGTATTTCTAAAACGATCGTCCCATACGCCGTCTGCGATTGGAAGAATTACGGTGGGATCTATAGGGAAGTCTACCTTGAAATAGCTGAGTTGACCCATATAGATCGGGTGGATGTTGTCCCTAAGCGGCTTGATGAGCGGGTTGACTTAGAGGTGAGAGTTGTCGTTTCAAACCACGATACTGTAACCCATAGAGCTTCCTTAACGTTGGAAGTTTACGGTTCCTTTATAACGGCTGAAAACATCATAGCCGTGTCACCAGTAGAAATCGTAGACTTGAACCGTCAGGTCCTTCCAACAACTCTGATAGGTGAGGTTAAGGTTGCATCTAGAGGGTTTTGCGTAATTAAGACGATTTTGCGGGATCTGGATATCTGTAGATGGAGCCCCGATAATCCTACTCTCTACGTTGCCAAGGTAGTCCTTTATGTAGAGGGTTTCTTCGTAGAAGACTTCTACGTACAATTTGGTGTTAGAGACGTTAAGGTAAATGCTGTTAATCTGCTTCTAAACGNTGAACCNGTCTTCTTAAAAGGTTTAGCTAGACATGAGGAATACCCTGATACTGGTAGAACCGTTACGGTTGAGAAGATATATAGAGACCTCCGATTAATCGAGGAGATGGGGGCTAACTGGATTAGAACTTCCCACTATCCCAATCATCCATATACCTATATTCTAACAGACCGCTTAGGCTTCTTAGTCTGGGAAGAAATTCCAGTTTATTGGTTTGATGACGAAGGATTTTCAATACAGATTATTAGGGGTATAGCACATCAGATGCTGCTGGAAATGGTCTTTAGAGACTATAATAGAGCTTCAATCATAATATGGGGTTTGGCGAATGAATGTAGCGGGTATAGATGGCGCATTAAGTTTCTAAACGAACTCGTTCAATTGGTTGAGAAAGTTGATCCATCAAGGTTAGTGGCACAAGCAACTATATGGAATCCATACGACGATTCTTGGGAAAAATCTGGGTGCGATTTAATAGCTGTGAATGAATATTTTGGAGTATTCTACGGTTCTCTTTCAGATTTAAGTCAAAGACTCGACGATCTGCACGACAGATTTCCAAATGTACCAATTCTCATAACTGAGTTTGGGCTCTGGTCTGATGGCAATGAGAAGAGACAGGCGGAGTACTTTCGAAGGTCTTGGGATATTCTTAGCAGTAAACCTTACATAGCGGGCGTCTGTTGGTGGACGGCTTTTGACTACTACGGTAGAGTGTTCAATACGTTCGGTGTATTAGACTGGAGTAGGTCTCACAGGAAGCTTGTATTCTTCCAGATTCAAAAAGCCTATACTAGCCAGAGAGTTATACGGGTGAGAGCTCAACAGTTCCTATGGCGAAGCCTTGATAGGTTCTTCCCATTAATGGCATTGATTTCCACAACCTTGCTTATAACCTACGGTCTCNTAACGCTATNTTCTGACAAGCTGAGGTTTAAAGGGGTATACGTGAGGCTGATACTAGCTGGATTAATTGGGCTATACTTCTTAATGGCGATCATCTACATATTCTTGGGGGTACTTGTAAAATACGTCGGTGGAGCTTGGATACCTGAGTTTGAGCTGCTCGGACTAGTCATGATAATGATTGGATTGGCGACCGTAGCCATAGGTTTCATAATCCTCTACCTGTATGTGAAGTATGCAAGATCTGGTTAATAGAATCATTACCCCAGCCTCAATCTTCCTCTTATCGGCTAGAATTAGTTCGGTTCTTTCTACAGCCTTGATCTTAAGTTCTTCAGCCAAAGCTGTGGTATGACTGTGTAGAAGGAGTCTACGTTAACTAGGATTCTACTTCCTCACCCTCCCTTCTGCCGATGGACCCTTTAACCTTAATGTAGCCAAAAAAAAACACTTACATTCATTTCAATGGACATAAACTTAACGCTTCATAGGTTTTCTACCAGCCGTTCATCCGTCAAAACAGCTCCATCATGTTGATAAATCTTCCAATTGTTTAACATCGAGGATATGGAGCTAGTTGATCGCTATATCAGTTTTCAGAGTGGGGCCACATGCAGTAATTCCCAGTATAGGTTGAAGCGGGTCTTCGAAAACCATATATCTGGGTGGGAGGTGAATTCTTTAAGACCTGTTTGAGGTTATTAAATGTAGGCGTCATCGGCGTTGGAAGTAGGGCTAGAAGCCATATTTCCGTGCTTTTAAAGCTTAGAGACAGGTATAAGCTGGTTGCCGTATGCGATGTCGATGCAGCTCGTGTAAGGAGTATTGCCGAGGAGTTGGGGGTTAAGGCTTACGACGATTTGGAGAAGATGCTTAACGAGGAGAAGCTTGATGCATGTTTAATAGCTGTTCAAGCTGAGGGGCATCATGTCGTAGCAGATGCTCTAGCTCAGAAGGGAGTACACATCCTCACCGAGACGCCGGTCGCTATAACCGTTACATGTGCCGATCATATGTTTAAAGTTGCGGAGGAAAACGGCGTTTTTCTAGAGGTTTCAGAGAACGTTCCAAGATGGCCTCAGGAGCGTTTAAAGCAGAAGATCGTAGCATGTGGGGTTTTAGGTGAAGTGGAGAGCTTCTACCTCTCATATACGTCAGGCTCCTACCACGGTATTGCCGCTGTGAGAAGTATACTTAAAACCGAAGTGAAGAGCTTAGTGGGTGTTTTCCCGCCTGTAGATTCAGTTCTTGAGAGAGCTGAGATAGACCTTCTTAACGGTGTGAGCGGCGTTTACGAGTTTAACCGTAGCCGGGGAAACTACTGGGAGATCGTGGGGACGGAGGCATCTCTTAAAGGCGGTGAACTGTGTTTTAAGAATGGCCGTAGCTTTAAAATCTCTATTGAGACGGCTGAAGTCAACGGTGTTTTAAGAGTAATTGGAGCGAAGATTCCCACACAGCCCGAGTTGTCTTTCCAGACGCCTTTAAGCAACTATCCGTTAGCGGATTACGATGAAGTCGCTGTGGCTGATGCGTGGGTGAGCCTATACGATGCTATAGTCTACGGTAAGCCCCTCAACTACGGGTTTGAAAACGCTAGAAGAGATTTAGAGGTTTTAATAGCTGTTAGGGATTCAGCGTTGCGGAATGGTGTTAGGGTTCAGCTTCCTCTAAGAGGCATCACTAAGTATGAGGAGATGGTTCATGAAGAGTTTACCAAAGTCTACGGGTTAGACCCGTTGGAGTTGAGCCCGAGGCATTTAAAGGTCAAATATGCGCTTCCAAAGCGTTTATGGGAATTGATGTATTACGGTCGCGTTCTTCAACAGTAGAGTACATCTGGCTATGGTTTTTTAGATGTTTGATTTTCCTTAGCTTGATTCCAGGCAGTCTTTACATATGAACTTTCCGTTTTTAAAGGTCAATAGGTCGCTCCACTGTCCGCATATTTCACAGTATCCGACGGCTACTTCTTCATAACCTGGTACTACTGAAAGCCCTTCAATACGGGCTTTTTCGTAGATTATCTCTATGAGTTCAGGCATTATTGCGGCTACGTCTCTTGAGGATACAACGCCCACGAGCTTACCCTTGTACATTACGCCTAGTCTTTTGACGTGGTAGTGGCTCATCAGTTTTGCGGCGTCCGTTATATCCGTGTCAGGGTCTACCGTTATCAACGGCTGACTCATGATATCTTTAGCTTTAACCGTACTTGGGTTTAAGTTTTTAGCTATTACGCGTTTAATTATATCCATGTCTGTTATTATCCCTAAAGGTTTGCCCTCATCATCTGTTATTATGACGCTTCCTATATCGTGTAAATCCATAATCTTAGCAATATCCACCACTTTATCGTCCGCTTTAGCCGTTATGGCTGGGCTCGACATTATGGATTTAACTTTCACTTTTAGACTTACTCTTTCACTCATAAGTTTAATCCTCCAAAATTCCCCCGCTTCCAGGTATGAGCCTATATATACAATCTATAGGAAGTTCTATTCGTTTTAAAACCTTTCCTAATTTGCTCTTAAGTTTCTCAACGACTTCTTCAGCCAGTCTACGCTTATCGATATTGCCCGGTCTTATAGAGACGTAGACGTCGAACAGTTTTTTAGCGCTCTCTTCAGAGCATGGTAAAACCGTTATACCATCTTCTTCGACTTTGACTCCTATGCAGAGTTTTAAGGGTATTTTGCGAACATAATTTCTACTACCTCTTATCATGAAAGCTCCGCGTTTGATGTATTCTCCGGAGGGCGGACTCTTGGATACTTGAGCCGGCTTCACGTAGAATACGTCTAAGTTTGCTAATCCATCATTCCAAGCTCTACTGTAACATGCCGTAAGAACCGAAGCTTCCCAAATAGCTTCAGGAGTTGGCTCTCTACCGTTTGTTTTAAGCAACACAAACGGCGACCCCACGTAGTCTGCGTGGAAAACTACGTCTTCAGGCTCCATATACTTGTTCAGTAGTAACTCGTTGGTAGATGCATCTTTACCGCCGACTATCAGGAAACCGTCTCCCGTAAAGGTGTACCTGAATTGTTCATACCAGGCCCCCGACCTCTTAACGCGTAAAACCTCCTCTTCGCTGGCTTGAACATGCTTTCTAATCGTGCCCATGGCTTCTTCAACCCGCTTAGCTTTCGCTTCAGCCTCCTTAGCCAGTTTGAAAAATCTCGAAGCGTTTTCAGCGATACTTAGCTCCGTGTCTATTTTAAAGCGGACTCCGAAGCCGTCTAATTCAACAAATCTACCGTTCGCGTCGACGCTTACTAGGTTTAATCCCTCTTGAGCTAGCTCACATCTAAAGGCATCTTCAGCCTCTTTAATACTTTGGTTTTGAGCAAGTTCTCTGAACTTGAGAAGCGCCGCTTGTAAATTATGAAGCTTATTCATCAGAAGCATGCCTATAGACCTATAGGTTTTAGCTTCCTCAACCAGTTTAGAGAGCGTTTTCATCTGTTGCTCTAAGGCTATTCTATGCCTTTCAGCTTCAGCTTTAAGCTTCTTCTCTTCCTCTAAGATTTTCTCATACTCGTAGAGTTTTGAAAAATATGCATCAACAGCCTCCGTGAAAGACCCGTAAAATTTAGCCTTCAAGCTTCGATATATCGTTAAAGGTATTGGCGAAAAGTCTACTATAATGTCTTTTTCATCCATATAGATAACTGGTTTGACGGGTTTCCCAAAGACTTCATCTAGAAAAGCCCTCAACTCCCTATATATCTTCTCGATAGACTCCACATCCAACTCCTTCGGGGACATAGATGGGGTTAAACCAGCTCTCACAATAACTTCCTCAGAGTAAGGAGATGGGAGGCCAACAGTCTTGGAAAGAGCGGATTGAATGTTTTTAGAATCGGTCTTCTTAATCTCCAAAAGCTTTTCAACACTAACCTCCCTTGGATCCGCTAAAGTTGAGGGATACTGGTAGGTTGATCCAAGCTTTATTGTTCTCGCTTTTGAAGGCATCCTACGTAGAACCGCTTTAACTACTTGCCCCTCATCTAGAAGGATTAAGTTTCCAGTACCGAACAATTCAGCCACAAGTGTGCATCTCCCCCGTGCGCCCTCAAACGAAACTTCTACAATTTTCTCCAAGCCACGTTGCGAAATCTTCGATATCTTCAACCCAGATATGTATTTTCTCAGAAGCATTGCAAACTGATGCGGTTTTATAGGCTTAACCCTCTCAAACGTTGTTAGATATATGCCTCTACCAGCGTCTATTACGAGCTCTCTTGATACTCCACCACCTTTAAGCTTTAAGATTAAAACTTTATCTACCAAGTATACGCTGTCGACGTATAGCCCCTCCACTAGACTTTTAATCTCCGATATTACCACGGCTATGTCGATGCCGTTCATGCCGCTTCTAGGCATCGATTAATGCTAATCTAAAGTAGCGTTTAAACATTCTCATGAATGAAATAACTGGAAACGTTTACCAGATTACTCGGCTTTTGGAAGAATCGTCTATAGACGTTATGGGTTTTGGAAAAAATATGTAAATCGGCTTAATCGCATAGCTATGTTTGGAATAATGTTCTTTAGGAGGAGAGTAAAGATATAAGTTGGAAACTGAAAAGTAATGCTTAAAGGTTTCCATATTCTAGAGGGGGACGCGTATGAGCCTTAAATATGTGTATTGGATACGCTTCGGTTTAGCTTTAACGATAGCTCTGTTATCGGGCTTACTAAAGATATGGGGTTTTGGAGGACTATTACTCGCTATAGCGGTATACATACTAACTCAGTACGCTTTTAGGAGGGTAGTCGATGAAAAGGTAGATTCTAAGAGGCTTCTTCTTGAGGGGATGGGTACGTATTTTCTCGTATGGTTAACTACATGGACTATTCTATACAACTTCCTTAAGTAGGTTTTATCAAAAGCATTAACTCTTATCTATATACTTTAGAGCAGCCTCCAAAAAATCTATCCAACAGTTAAAAAAGCCTCTATCGTAATCGTCTATCATTGGACTCCCAATCCCTAGAATCTCTTTAAACTTTAAAGATCTACTCTTAATGAAGTCTCTATCTAAATATTGTTTAACATTGGAATCACCATCTTTTATAGTTGAGGCAATCCCCTTCATAGCATTCAAACAACCTAGTTCATAATCTGAAAGATTAAGCCCTTCCAGCTTTTCAATTAAAGACTTAGCTTTAACGTAATCCCCTTTAAGCACGTATTCAAAGAATTCTCTCATAATTGCCTCATTCATAAGCTACTCCTCTTTCACTTCCTCCTCAGTATCTTCAACACCATTTTCTGTTATTTTAAACACGGCCTCTCCTTCTGGAAGATATGGGCTTGAAATCAATCTAGCTATTCTAATATTTCCTTTGGCGGACTTTTTAAGGTATATTCTCGTGTGACTCGTATGCCCCACTATATGACCTCCAACAGCCTGAACAGGCTCTCCAAAGAATACGTCGGGTTTAGCCATGACCTGATTCGTAACAACAGCTACTAGGTTGAATGCTCTGGCCAGTCTGAAGAGTTTATGCATGTGTTTATTAAGCTTCTGTTGTCTTTCAGCCAACATCTCCCTTCCAAGGTACTCGCTTCTAAAGTGCGCCGTAAGAGAATCTATTATTATAAGTTTAACGTTGTTATCTTTAACCAGTTTGTCGCATTTATCCAGTAGAAGCATTTGATGGTCTGAATTGAAGGCCTCAGCGTATATTATTCTTTTTACAACCTTCTCCGGATCAAGACCCCTAAACTTAGCCATTTGAATAATCCTCTCAGGACTGAATGTATGCTCAGTATCTATGTAAAGTGCAGCACCTTCAAGCCCTCCTTTTTCATAGGGGAGTTGAACGTTTACACATAACTGGTGGCATATTTGGCTCTTACCGCTACCATATGCACCGAAGAATTCCGTGATCGTCTGCGTCTCCAGCCCTCCTCCGATAAGCGTGTCAAGGGCTTTACTTCCCGTAGTAAGCCTTCTAACGTTAACTCTTTCTTTTAGTAGAAGATCTGCCGTGACGAATTGCACAGATATGGAGTCCCTAGCCAATGCTATGATCTTAGCCGCCTGCTTCTCACCCAACCCGGCTAACATGAGCTCTTTAACGGTGGCTGTAGCTAGCGATTCAATTGTATGGTAGCCTAATTCTCTAAGCTTAGAAGCTGTAGAAGGCCCTATTCCAGGAATGTCTTCAATATTTTCGAAGTGTTTTTTAGGCATTTCCTCTTCGGAATCCATTTCTATCTAAGATAGACTCTGAAAAATCCTATATTTAAATGATACACACTAAGGAGATAAGCATTTGAATTTAAAAATCGAATTTAAACATGAAAGTTTAAGCTTAAGCTTCAATATTCTATAGAGAGAATTGGAGTTTGAAGAAGTCCTCCTAGAAGTTGCAATTAAACTCATAGATAAGGCGGTTAAAACGATACCTGAAGACGTAGAGAAGGCCCTAATTGAAGCATATAAAACTGAAACGTCTGAAATCGGAGTGAAGATGCTTGAAGCTATTATTGAAAACATCAGAATAGCTAAAGAGGAGGGTAGACTCATATGCCAAGATACTGGCATACCCTTGTTCATCGTTGAAGAGGGGGTGGAAGCGCCTTGGAGGATAGACTACTATAGGATTTTCAGTGAAGCCGTGTCTAAGGCTACTAAAACTATCCCTCTTAGACCAAACGTAGTCCATCCGTTGACGAGATTGAATAGTGGAGATAACACGGGAGCTGGAGTACCAGTATTACACGTTATAAAGACTGAGGGAGGAAACATTAAAGTCTCTTTTATGCCGAAAGGCGCGGGCTCTGAGAACGTAAGCAGTCTTTACATGCTTACACCCATTAAGACTGTAGAAGCCATAAAAAACGTTGTCTTAACTAGGGTTGTGGAAGCCGGTGGCATGCCATGCCCACCCACTATATTGGGAATCGGTTTAGGCGGTACGGCTGAAGAAGCTATGCTTATGGCTAAGAAAGCGTTACTTAGACCTATAGGTGATGAAAATAAAAACCCTGAAATCGCTAAGTTGGAGTCTGAACTATTTGAAGCCGTTAATAAAACAGGTATCGGCCCAATGGGGCTCGGTGGAAGGTGGACGTGTTTAGACGTTAAAATCGAATACTCATATTGCCATACTGCAAGCCTTCCCCTAGCCATAAACTTCCAATGCTGGGCTGCTAGGAGAGCCTCGGCTGTAATTGAGCCTGACGGTAGCTACAAGATTTTGTAGGTGGTGTTTATGATTTTAGATATCACCGTACCAGTAGAAGACGTTTCCAATCTTAAGATAGGTGACGTAGTTTACATAACGGGTCTAGTGGCTACTATGAGAGATCAAGCTACTAGGAGGCTTATCACATACTTTCAGAGTAAAACAGAGATTCCCTTTGATCTTCAAGGCATACCGATCTTCCACTGTGGACCTGTTGTTAGACGTACTGATACAGGCTGGAGAGTGGAATCTCTAGGTCCAACTACAAGTGCTAGAATGGAAGATCTGCTGGAGCCCTTCTTAAAGGCTTCAGGTGCTAAGATTATCATAGGTAAGGGAGGTTTCTCCGAAAAATCCACCGACATTTTTAAACGGTTTAAAGCCGTATACTGTAACCCCCCCGGAGGGGCTTCGGCGCTACTATCTAAGTCTGTTAGGAAAGTTTCAGCCGTCTATTGGCTGGACCTTGGCCTTCCAGAAGCATTATGGCTTTTAGAGGTTTACAGGTTGGGTCCAATGTTTGTCACAATAGATTCACACGGCGGTAACATCTACAGCATGGTTAGAGAGAGAGCTTTGAAGAAGATCTCAGAGATCGTTGGAGAGGCTGTTTAGAAATAGATAAATTCAACTCGTTTTCATATCCTTGACTGTGGGAAGCTTGCCTCCTCAGTTTCTCGATATTCATACGCACGTGGGTTGCTATGGAGACTTAGCCAACGTAAACTCTCCGTGGTGTAAAGTGACCGTTGAGGCGCTTACGAGTTATCTTGAATCTTATGAAAAGGCAAGCGCCGTGCTCCTACCAGTCTATAGTTGGAATAGTGGGTTCATAATGCCTACAGAATACGTTCTAGATATCTCTAGGAAGTACCCAGACAAGCTCATACCGTTCTGCGTAGTAGAAGTAAGAGAGGCATGTCTAAGTGAGAGAATAGTGCGTTATGTAGACATGGGATGTAAGGGTTTTGGAGAACACACGTCTAAAATACCAGTAGATCACGATTGTAACCTTAAACTTTACAGGGTTTGCGGAAGACTTGAAATACCCATACTTATACACGTGGCGGCTTCAAAATCTGACGCCTACGGCATATTGGATACCCCTGATTTGAAAGGATTTGAAAGAATAGCTAAACAGTATAGTAACGTTGATTTCATCATGCATGGTCCAGGTTGGTGGAGGTGCATGTCTGAAGACTTTAATCCAGAAGATTCATACCCTAAAGGTCTGATAGAGCGGCCTGGTAGAACAATCTACATTCTTGAAAACTATGAAAACGTTTACGGTGATTTATCCGCTTTTTCAGGTTATAATGCGTTAAACAGAGACCCGGCTTTTGCCAAACTTTTCCTTGAAAAATTCAACCGTAAACTCTTATATGGTACGGATATGGAGTGGTTCTTTAACCCGGAAAATTCCCACTTAAAACTCTTAAAAGAGTTAAGTTTACCCGCAGAAGCGCTGGATAACATACTGTATAAGAACGCTGAAAAACTCATTAGAAGTTAGAGTTCTCTCGAAAAGTATGGGATAACTTTTTCAGCGTACATTTTCAAACCCTCAACCGTATCCTCTAGCGGCATGAAATGTAGTACAAAGTGGCTTACACCAATCTCAGCGTACCGAGATATCACATCGATACAATGATCTGGCGATCCTATTGTCGCTCCATAACGTACCGTTATCCCACCTGGAAGTTGAACGGAAGTATCGTACTCAGCTACCTTCTCAGCGGAATTTCCAAACCATCTTTCAACTGACCTTCTAGCTTTTTCCAAGGCCTTATCCGATGCAACGTCTATGCTCGTGTACATCTCCATAGCTATTGTTAAACCCCTATCCTTCATATTGAATGCGTCGATTCTATACTTTAAATCTTCAAGCCTTAATGGTGGGGCCAACCACCCATCTGGGTTTATCCGCATAAATCCCTCCAACGCTTTTAATCCAACCCCTCCAAACCATATTGGAGGATTGGGGTTTTGCAAAGGCTTAGGTTTAACTTCACAACCATCAATGTTGTAGTATTTACCTTTAAAGTATACTTTATCCATAGTCCAACACCTTTTAATTATTTCAGCAGCCTCTATGCTTTCCTCAAGCCTTTCTTTAAGAGGCTTCCACACATATCCATAGCTTTTAAACTCATCTTTACGCCATCCAGCTCCCAAGCCGAATAAAAGCCTTCCGTTAGAGATTACGTCTAACGTAGCAGCCATTTTAGCCGTTAAAGCAGGGTTCCTAAACAGTAGGCATAGCACAGAAAAGCCTATCTTAACGCTTCTCGTCGCTTGAGCTAGGGCAGTCATAGTTGTAAAGCTTTCGAGCATATCTATACTGGGCTCACCTATTCTCTCAACAGAGTCGAACCCTAGTAAATGATCAGGAGCCCATATAGATTCAAACCCCAACTTATCAGCTATTAAAGCCGATTCTAAACAGAAATTCCAAAGATCTCTTCCAGTTTTAACTCTACTAAATGTTGGAAGATACACGCCGAACTTAATATCCATAGACTATCTCCGAAAATTAGAGCTTCAAGCTCTTATAAGCTTTTAAATTGCCCTTAGAAGAAGCAACAGTCAGTAAGCGTTCTATTACTTAGACAGTATACGTCTTTCTACATTCAAACAAATATAAAGGTGAGGGATATGAGATGCTTAGGATTCTAGGCTAATATACATGTGAAGATGACGGCTTTATGAACGTAAAGATTTTAAATATTGAATTACTATACTTTTGTAAGTTTGAGTCTGATATACTTGGAAAAAGGTGTCTGGAGTTCTTGAAAATTGCTTTTCTAGGCGGAACACATGCTGTAGGCAAGTCTGCAATAGCCATTAAAGCTGGGGATGTTACGGCTATTTTAGACTATGGTGTAGCTGTAAATGGTGTTCCAAGTTTTCCAATGCATATTTCACCTAAAACTGTAGATTTCGTAATTGTAACACATGCCCATTTAGATCATAGTGGAGCTGTACCGTTATTCTATGTGAGTAAGCCAATACCACTTTACGCGACCGCCCCCACCATAGATTTGATGAAACTTCTAATTAAAGACTTCATCAGACTTTCAGGATATTATCTTCCCTATGAGTATTTAGACATAAATACAATGTTTGAGTACTCTAGGGCTTTAAAGTATGGGGAGAAATTTTCCATAAAAAACCTCCAGTTTACGCTTTTAAACGCCGGCCACATTCTCGGCTCAGCTCAAGTTCTCATAGAAGCTGAGGGAAAAAGAATCCTTTATACGGGCGATATAAACGATGTAGATACGTGCCTCTTAGAAAAAATCTCTAAATACCAGGACCCTTTAGATGCCGTTATAATTGAGAGCACGTACGCGGATGAAGATCATCCGGAGAGGACTAGGCTTGAAAAAGAGTTTGTAGAAAGCGTCACAAACGTTATTGAGGGTGGAGGCAGCGTTTTAATTCCAGCGTTTAGTGTTGGAAGGTCTCAAGAGATTCTCACGGTTCTTTCTAAATGGAATTTCCCATATCCCATAGCCGTGGATGGTATGGCGATAGATGCTACGCAAACATTCCTTAAATACATAGATTGGCTTAGAGACCCCGAGTTATTCAAGAAGGCTGTTGAAAGGGCTAATTGGGTTTCAGGATGGAGGGATAGAAGACTCCTACTTAAGAAGCGTTGTGTAATAATAGCGCCAGCTGGTATGCTTAAAGGTGGAACCGCCGTATTTTACGCCGAAAAGCTCGCTAAGTCCAGCAACAATGCGATATATCTTGTCAGCTATCAGATACCGGGTACACCTGGAAGTGAACTTCTTGAAAAGGGCAGGTTTGTCATAGGAGGTAAGGTTAGGAAAGTTAAAGCGGAGGTTAAGAGGTTTGACTTCTCTTCACACATAGGTGTGAGTGGGCTGAAGAAGTTTCTGAGTGAACTTAAAGGTAGCCCTGTGATTTATGCAGTTCACGGAGAATCTGAGAAGTGTCAAATGCTTTGTAAATACGCTAGAGACTTAGGTTTTGAAGCTCAAGCCCCTAAAATAGGGGATGTGTATGAAGTTTAAAGATGAAGTTTTCCTCACTGCATTAGACGACGTAGAATTAAACTTTTTAATGAAGCTCTCCTTAGAGTTGATGAAAACCCTCCCCTTCATTAAATTCAGAGTTTCAACTGAACGCCTCAGCATCCCCATGGACTCCTACAACATTCACAGGAAACAGTACAACTCTAACGTAATCATGACATACTACTCTAGACTCATTAAGCGTAGAACTCTGCTTGTCACTCAAGTGGATCTCTATGTACCAACCCTTAACTTCATATTTGGACAGGCTGAAAGCCCGGGTTTGCTTGCAATAATATCCCTAGCTAGGCTAGACCCGCGTTTTTACGGAGACGATTTTAATGAGAGGTTTTTCATGGATAGGGCCGTTAAAGAAGCTGTTCATGAGATATGCCATACTTATGGTCTGCGTCACTGCTCCAACCCTAAATGCGTCATGCATTTTTCAAACAACATATTAGATACGGACTTTAAATCCAAGCTTCCATGCGATTCATGTATGAGGAGGCTTGAAGCACTTTTAGAGTAGCTTATATAGTTGAAGAAGCTTATTCTAATGGAATGTCGTTAAGCAAAAAGATGGTAATGGATGTGCTTAAAGAGGTTTACGACCCGGAATACCCCATTTCCGTTGTAGAGATGAATATAGTAGATGAAGATTCTATTGAAATACTGGACTGCGGTAGGATTCGGGTAATGTTTAAACCGACTACACCATTCTGTCCAATGGGTGGTTTAATAGGCGTTTTAATGAAGTATGCTTTAGAGAAAGCTTTAAACGTTAAAGCCGAGGTCTTAGTCAAACCTGGGACTCACGTAAGTGAGGAGGCAATTAACGCCACCATTAATGATGAAAACCGATATGAAGCCGTTCTCAAGCAACTTTCAGATTTAAACCTGCTTAAGAGATGCGTTAAAGTTAAATGATAGAAAACTCTCTCTAAAAAGGGGGCTTAAAATGAAGATTAAAATAGATAGAGATGCTTGTATAGGTTGCGGTCTATGCGCTTCGTTGTGCCCAGAGGTTTTCCAACTAGATGATGAAGGGAAATCTACAGTCGTCAATCCAAATGGATGTGACGGGTGTAATTGTAGGGAAGTTGCCGAACAGTGTCCGGCGGCTGCAATAATCATAGAGGAGTGAATATCTCCTCCATTTTTTCTCATAAATTTTATCAGCATCTAAGCCGTCTTAATTTGTAGGATGACGTTAGAAGTTAAGGTAAGGGAGAAACAGCTCGTAGCAAGATATGCTAGTTCTTTGATAAGAGATGGAGAGGTTGTTGGACTTGGTAGTGGGACAACGGCGGCTATGTTCGTTAGGGAATTAGCTAAGAGGATTAAAAATGAGGGTCTCAAAGTCATAGCGGTCCCTTCAAGCATACCAATAAAACTTTTAGCTTTAAGTTTAAACATGCAAGTGGCATCTTTAGATGAATATCCGGTTGTAGACGTAGATATAGATGGCGCTGATGAAGTCGATAGAAGGCTTAACCTACTTAAAGGAGGCTCTTATGGCGTTTTCACAAACGAGAAGATACTTGCATCCTCATCGAAAAAGTTCTTCATAATAGTCGATCATAGTAAGCTCGTTAAAAGACTTCACACGAAGTTTCCAATACCCGTCGAAGTTTTAAGAGAAGCTAGGGAGCTTGTTTTTAGAAAAATTTCTAAGCTTGGAGGAGAGGCTAAGCTCAGGACTTATAGGATCAACGGCGAGGAGATTCCTCTAATAACTGAACGTGGAAATTTCATAGTGGAAGCATGGTTTAGAAGCATCGATGGAAGTTTTAAAAAGCTCGATCGAGAACTTAAAGAAATACCCGGTGTCGTTGAAACAGGTCTTTTCCTAGACATGGCGGATGCCGTGTACATAGGCGTTGGTGAGAAAGTTGAAGTAGTCAACCGTGGTGAAGAAGTGCCTGAACAGTTGATAGAATGGAGTAAATAATTGCTTCAGGTAGGTTTTGTGATGAAATTTTCTGTTGTAGGACATACAACCATAGATCTAATATATGTAGCCGATCACCCAACTCGTCCGACCCCCGGTGGCTCCGCGGTCTACTCCTCCATGACCGCTTTAAGGCTGAATTGTGAAGCCATACCTGTGTCAAAAGTAGGATATGACTTTCCCGACGAGTTCATGGTTTGGCTTTCAAAATCTGGTCTAAATACAAGCTTTTACGTTAGAGATTTAAATTCTAAAACCACGCGGTTTAAGCTCATATATGGAGCTAACGGTAGGATTCTGAAACTCTTAAGCTTATGCAACCCCATCACTCCGAGAGAGCTTGAAAACCTCCCAAAGGTTGAACTGGCACATGTTGGCTCCGTAGCAGGTGAGGTTGGACTGGAGACTTTAAAGGCGTTGAGGGTTAAATCCCATCTAATATCGATAGATGTTCAAGGTTTTATAAGGAGGTTTAAAGAGGATGGAGAGGTCTACGAGGATGGGTGTTTAAACCATGAAATACTCTCAAATGCGGACGTCGTCAAGTTAAGTATGAGAGAGGCTAAAGCTCTAACGGGGGCTGGTGAAATCATGGAAATGCTTAAGAGACTTAGAAAGTTGTATAATGGTATAATACTTTTAACGCTTGGAGAAGCAGGTTCCCTCTGCATGGTTGATCGCAGAGTTCTGCAAGCTCCATCCTATAAGCCTCCTAAAGTCGTAGACCCAACCGGAGCTGGGGATAGCTTTACGGCTGGTTTCACAGTTGAATTTTTCCGCAGCAGTGATTTAAAATGGAGTTTAGCAGTGGCTTCAGCCGCTTCATCCTTCGTCACTGAAGGATACGGTCCTTCAAGGTTCGGCTTAAAGGATGAAGTCTATGAAAGGGCTGGAACATTGATTGACAAGATTAAAGAGGTAGCTTTTTAAAGGTTAGCCTATTGAAGACTTCCTTTTGAACTGCTTCAAGTATATCTCTCTAACCTTATCTATCGTATCGGCTTCTTCGACGTTTTTATCCCACCGTATCCTAGCTATTCTGGCAAACCGAAGCGCGAAGCCGGAGGGATACTTTCGGCTCTTCTGTATCTCATTATAAATGACTTCAACTACTATTCTAGGCTTCACCCAAACTCTACGCCCTTCCCTTTTAATAACGTCGTTTTCAAGGATTTTTGTAAGGTTTTCAAATTCAGCGTCAGTTAAACCCTTAAATGTCTTACCTATCACCGTGAACTTTCCCGTTGTAGGCTCTAAGGCGGCTAGAAAGTAGTCGCTTATCCATTTATACCTACGTCCATATCCATATTCTCCTCCAACTATAACAAGGTCTAAAGCATCTAGAGTCCCCTTAACCTTCAACCATTCTCTGCCGCGTACACCCGGACGGTATACGCTACTCAGCCTCTTGGCTACAACTCCTTCATGTCCAGCTTCTAAAGCCCTCCTGTAGAAGTCTTCCGCTTCTTCCAAGTTTTGAGTTATCAAACAATCTACTATGGGTATCGACTCCACGCTTTGAATCAAGTAGTCTCTTCTCCTAATATATGGCTCATCTATCATTAGAGAACCCTCAGCCACCAATACATCAAACAAGTATAGTTTAATGGGGAGCCTCCTAGCTTCTTCTTCAATTCCTCTAAGGCGTTTAAACCTATGCATAAGCTCTTGAAATGGAAGAGGTTTCCCGTTGGAGTCTACGGCTACAACTTCACCTTCAACTACGCAGTTTTTTAACTTGCGCTCTTCCTCGACGATGTCTACGATCTCGGGTAAGCTGAAGGTTACGTCTTTAAGCCCTCTTGAGAAGACTTTAATCTTTCCATTAAATGAGTGGATTTGAACCCTTGCACCATCAATCTTATATTCAAACGCCGTTTTATCTTTAAACTCATCTATGACTTCTTTAATGCTATATGCCATACCTGCAAGCATAGGTTTTATGGGGTTAAATGGAACATACTTCATGTTCAGAATACCGTTGAGACCATGCGTTTTAGCCAGTACCGCAGTTTCAGCTAAATCTCCACTAAGCATTAAAGCTCTCTCTAAAGCTTTGTATGGAATGTGAAAAGCCTCGGATAGAGCCTTAGCAATTATTCCCTCCTTAATACCTATCCTAAGATCGCCTAAAATTATTCTAACTAGGTATTTGGCCTCTAACGGAGAGGCTTTGCTGAACAAGCCTTTTAAGATTTTAAGCTTTTTATATTTAGAGCCTGAGCCTTCGGCTTTAGATATTTCCCGAAGTAGTAGATTTAACTCCTCAAGTGTAAGAGGCCTTGTTAACAGTAGAGTTTGACGGCTGAGGTTTCTAGATTCTAAGATCGATTTAACAGCGCTTCCGATGTCGCCAGTTTCGCTGAAAGCCTTATGTAAATCTGCATCCGCCAGTTTATACAGGTCTTTCAACGCCTCCAAGAGCGTAGCCCAACTTACATTTAAAGTTTCTTGAAAATTCGTTGTAGAGAGTTTAACGGCTATTCTGAGGTCTTCCGGGCTTAACCCCCTTAAATACTCGGCTATAGATTCTATGGTTTCGTTTCTAGAGCTAAGCTTTTCTACAGTCTCATAAATTTCACATAGTCTTAAGAAGGAGCTTTTCAAACTTCATATCTATGTCTGAGTTTTTCTGTTAAAGATTATCCAACATGCTCGTGTAAATTCCTTCCATGTAAAACCTCCATTTTTTCAAAAGTAAGCGGCAGATTTGTTTAAGATATATATAGCTAGTGCTATGATTAAGCTAACGGTGAAGGAAGATTGGTAGATATTTTAGAATTCCTTTCTAAGAAGCCTTTCGCCGTTGTCGCCCATAGGGGTGCTTCAGGCTATGAACCTGAGAATACGATTAGAGCCTTTGAGAAGGCTATAGAAATGAAGGCTGACGCTGTAGAGTTTGATGTTAGACTTTCTAAGGATAACGTTCCCGTGGTCATACACGATGAAACCTTAAATAGAACTACAGATGGGACTGGTAGAGTTGACAGTTACACTTCTGAACAGCTTAAAAATTTTAACGCCGGTAAGGGTGAAAGGATTCCACTCCTCTCGGAAGCTTTAGATTCAGTATATGGGCGTATATGCGTACTGCTAGAACTTAAGGAAGTTCGGGCATCTAGATATGCCTTAAAGTTAGTAGAGAGTAAGGACATGTTAAACCAAGTCATGTTCGTGTCGTTCTATGAAGAAGCGTTGAAAGCCGTTGCTGAAGCCAACCCTAATACGTATAGGGGTTTAATCTATGCAAAGCCTGGAGACCACATCCTCACAGCTAAACGTATTGGCTGTATAGCCGTCGCGCCTCACTATAAGCTTGCGTCCCTTAAAACAGTCGAATTCGCCCATAAGCTTAGGCTCAAAGTTAACGTTTGGACTGTAGATGATTTAGAGACCGTTAGGGAACTTGTAGAGAGAGGTGTAGATTCTATAACGACGAATAAACCGGATTTGATCGTAAAGCTTAGAGAAACCATGTAGGCTAGGGAAACCGTTATATAGCTAATCTTAGGGTAAAAATTCATTGTTATGTCTAAAGGAGAAATGTTCGAGAAATGGTCGGCGAGCATATGCCCAGTATGCTTCAGAAAAATACCGATGCGAATCTACGAGGAGAATAATGTCATATACTTGGAGAAGGTGTGTCCAGAGCATGGTAAATTTGAAGACGTTTACTGGGGTGACGCTGAATACTATAAATGGTTTGAGAAGAAGTGGAACGTTGCTAGGTATATCGGCAATGGCCTTGAGAAGCCCCATTCTCAGATAGATAGAGGCTGCCCCTTCGACTGTGGATTATGCCCCCAACATAAAACCCACACAATCCTAGGCATAATAGACGTTACGAATAGATGTAATATGGCTTGCCCAGTATGCTTCGCCTATGCTGGTGCCGTAAACTACGTCTACGAGCCCAGCTATGAGCAGATAGTCGATATGATTAAGCTTTTTAGATCAAATAGTCCATGGGCGGCAAACGCTCTACAGTTTAGCGGAGGAGAACCCACACTTAGAAACGACCTCCCAGAATTGATCAGGGAAGCTAAAATGGCTGGAATTAGACACGTAGAGGTTAATACGAATGGAATTAGACTCGCTGAAGATTTAGACTACTATAAAAGGTTGTTGGATGCCGGTATGAATACGATTTACCTTCAGTTTGATGGAATGAGAGAGGAAATATACTTTAAGCTTAGGGGTAGAGGCGGGCTTATCGATATTAAAAATAGGGTCATTGAAAATGCTAGAAAACTCGGACATAAATCCATAGTGTTGGTTGTTACGCTGGCTAAAGGCATTAACGACGGGGATCTGGGAGATATTATAAGGTATGCTGTTGACAATAGAGATGTTATAAGGTGTGTAAACATACAGCCGATATCTATGGCTGGTAGGGCTAGGAAAGAAGAGATGAGGAATATGAGAATAACTATACCTGATGCTATAAAGCTCATTGAAGAGCAGACTGGTGGAGCTATCTCAAGGTGGAGCTGGAGACCCGTAAACTGGCCTCTTCCCATTGCCAAAGGAATGGAGATAATAAAGAATAGAACGTATCCGGAATTCACTCTACATCCACACTGTGGCGCGGCAACATTCATAGTGGTTGGGGAGGATGGAACTTTCACACCAATAACAGAGCTCGTAGATGTTGATAATTTCGCCAATATATTCTGGGAAATGTATTACTTGGGTATTAAAGGCCATAGTAGGAGGGCTAAGCTAGAAACAGTCAAACTCCTTCCGATGGTGAAGAATGAGCTTATTAGGAAACTTCTTAAAGATGTTGTAACTAAGGGAAGCTATGAAGCTTTAGGAAAATTTATGTACAATATTATTATGATTGGAATCATGCACTTCCAAGATGTATGGAATATCGATTTAGATAGAGTGAATAGATGCGGCATACACTATGCTACCCCAGATGGAAGAATAATCTCATTCTGCACCTTTAATTCAATTCATAGAACACTAGTTGAAGAAAAATTCAAACAACCAGTAGAGGATTGGCTTAAGAAAACAGGGAAGAAGCTTGCCGATTATGTTTAACGGATTATGCAACTTAAGCGTTTAAAAATCTAACCGTGTTAGCGTAGCTTAGGATCCGTGAAGGCGCCTTACCTTCGCCCTATACGTCATTATAGGTTTGCCAATAAGACGTAAAATAGGTAAACATGCGCTTATTGATTTTCAGCTAAGCTAATGTGAATTACCTTTACTGGTTTTCGCTCTTAAGGTCTTCCAATTTTATGCCCAGTTCTCTAGCTTTTCTAAGCATTTCTGTAAGTTGAGCCTTCAACTTCTCCTTTTCCTCCACTTCAGCCCCTCGCTCTATGAAAGAAATTTTAAAGGTTTCTAGAGGCTTCATCTCCATCACTTCAACCATCACAGACCTTGGTTTAAATTCATTGTTTGGACTTGTTTCGTACTCTAAAGTTATTCTCGTCGGTTTTTCTGAAGCATTTCGTCTATTCATTTCTTCGACGAGTTTTCTTGAAAGCTCAAGCCATGCATCTCTGTTTTTCTTTTTAACGTCGTCTGGTATGCTCTTTGTATAGAATGATAAGTAGAACCATCTCTTCAGTTTGAATACTGCTCCTCTACCTGTTGGTGAAATCTTAAACCTCTGCTGTTTTACGCTCATAATAGACCCAATATGATATATGTATAGCATGTATATTAATATTTGTTTTCTAACCAAACGTTCTTACATGGTTACCCTAGGCTGAGGTAAAGTTTCTTAAAGCGCAGAGAGAGGTGTAGAGCAGTGAAAAATGTGACTTATAAGAATTAAGAGCTTATTAAAGCTCTGAAAACACTACCGTGATTTAACACCAAAGCCTACCCATGTATAGTAGGCTTCGAGAACAATTGGAGTTTTATCCAGCCAGTTGAGAAGTTGACGAAACGATGGAAAATGTAAGCTTTTTAAAGTAAATTTGCTTTATTACTGCGATTCTGATATACTATAAAAGGTGATCCTATGGTTGAGAAGGAATTAAGAGTTAGCAAGATTAAAGATGGGACAGTCATAGATCACATAACTGCCGGATATGCTTTAGCCGTTCTCAGGATCATAGGGTTAACTGGTAGAGAAGGAAATATAATAAGCATCCTTATGAATGTTCCAAGCCAGAAGCTCGGTAAGAAAGACATTGTAAAAGTTGAGAATCGTGAACTTAAAGAAGATGAAGTTCATAAAATAGCCTTAATAGCTCCAAATGCCACCATAAATATCATAAGGAATTATGAAGTCGTTGAGAAGAATAAAGTTAAGCTTCCAAAAATAATAAAAGGAGTCATTAAATGTGCAAATTCAACTTGTATTACAAACAGCGGAGAACCTGTTCAACCTACGTTTATTGTTGAAAGCGTAGAGCCTTTAAAACTTAGATGTCACTACTGCAGGATAGTTATGACTAGAGAAGATATAATAAAGCAGTTTTAAACTAGCTTAACGTTGAAGTTAGAGGTTTAAAGTCTTTAACGCTGTAAACTCTCCTCAAAGGTATATTTACCCTTTTTTCAGGGGGCCATCTGTATATTGGTTTAACCAGGGAAGGAGTTCTACCGTATTGAACCACCGTGGATGTATTGTGGCATTTTGGACACCTGTCCCAGTAGCCTTCAAAAACTTTTGAACAACGTTTACAATACGTTGTAAACGTCGAATATGTGAAGCATCTAAGTTGCTTGTGTTCAGACAGTATGTATAGTGTCATCTTGAAAAGTGTTTCGCAGTCAACCTCATTTGAGTTTATCTCTATAACTGGAAGTGTTCCGTAGTTCATAATAGACCCCACTTTCTCCTCTATTTCAAGCCTCTTGGAAAGCGGAATATCATATTCAAGGGGCACTATGCACACATCAGTGTAATATGGCTCCTTCCTAAAGCCTTGGCTGTTCAAGATAGATTTACCGTAGTTATTGAGGTCTAGGTTTATAAGCCTTGACGCGGCTTCCTCCCCACATATGCTTGTCAATCCTATTCTATCTCTACCCGCATCTAACCATGAACGTATACGTCTTAACGTTTTAACCATAGCGGCTTGCGACGACGCATTTGAAAGATCAGCGCCAGTATGTATAATAGTGGCCTCGTTGAGCCCAATTAATCCAAGGGCTGAGAAGATCGCTTTAAATCTTATATACGGATCATCCGGTTGTGAAATCGTCGGCAACAGTCCCTCTTTAATACGACTCTCTAAAGCCTCTTTTCTGATACGTATAGCCTCAATAGCCTTATCAACCGTTTTCTGCAAATTTTCCCAAAGACGTTCATCACTTCCTCTAGATATCTGAGCAAGTCTGGGCATGTTTATGGAAACGTCTGCGATCATTGGTACTGCTAAGGTTTCCACTTCCCAATCTGAGGAGGCTTCAAACCTAAATCCGTAGCTTGAAAAACTGGTATTATCGTTTACATCGGTTAAATTGGCCACTATTGTAGGTATACCAAGTCTAATAGCGTCGTGTATATTCTCCATTAGCTCAACCCATTCGCCTTTCAGAGAAGCCTCTCTAACCTTGACTATCAAATTGAGGTTATGTAACGGAGCTCTTGAAAACTCCTTTTTCAAGACATCTATGAAGGCCTGCGCAAGCGTTAAGGCCTCATCTTGATAGTCTCCATAGACTTCTCCACCCGACGGAGTTTTAAGGTTTTCAACGGCCTGATTTAAACCGATTTCCAATCCGAAGCTTATGTTTAGGTTTGAAGAAACCCGTAGAGATTCTATAAATGTTTGAAGAGCACGTTTGATCTCCACAAGCCTTTTACCTCTAACCAGAGGTGCTAAGAAGATGTTAAACATGTCAAATCCCTGGTCTACATTTACTTCAAAACTGCTGTTGTAGGCAGCAATTCTAAGCCTATTTAAGGCCGACGTTAACGTCGCTGGGTATTTACTCGGCAGATTTGGAAACTTGCCTACTAAGATCAACCGTATATCGTGCTGGATTATGTCCGGTCTGAGTATCCAAGACCCTAAAAGCTCTAAATGTATGTCTCCGCTTAAATACGCGTCGGCGACATCTCTCGGTAGGACGTTTAGAAGAGTGTATTCTCTTAAAACCGCTTCACCAGCTATTCCTCTAACGTCTTCAACGTGCATCTTCATAGCGCTAGCCTTCTCAAAGGTTTTGAGAACGTCGTAAACTGGAAGGCCGAGCCTTGTAAGTCTATGCCTATACTCTTCAAGCCCCTTCTCTATAAGGACTGCGTTAACGATCTCACGTATGAGCGGCGCTGTTAGATATTTAACTTGCAGATTTACAAGCCTTCTCTCAACTTCAAGCGATATGGATTCTGCCAAATCCAAGGGGACTTGCGCCTCTTTGACTAGACTATTGACTATTCTAAATCTATCGAATTCCTCTATAGCCATTCTGGAGCTTCTGACGAGAAGCTTACCCGCTTTCTTAAGAAGATATTCATTAAGCTCTTGAGCAAATTCTAAAACTCTAACCCCAAGGTCTGTAAGCCGATAGGTCTTTCCATCATCTGCTTTTTCAATAAGCCTAGCTTTTATAAGGCTTCTAAGATGATATGCAAACTTACCGGCGTGCTTGGTCGGTTCTAGACCGAGTTTATCCATAATTTCACTATACGTTAAGGTACGGTTAAGCCTGAGTAACCTTAAAACTTCAAATCTAATTGGTGAGGAAAGAACTTGAAAAACTTGATTTGAAAACCCCCTCTTAGCCCTACTCAAAACCCTCTCCTCTTAACAGTTAACATTTTATAACTATGCTTGAGAGAGTTTAAATAAATTTAGGCGGTGTCTGATCTTGAATGTAGTGCTTAAAATAGGCGGCTCTGTCGTAGCCTCTCCATTAAACCCGCAACTTATACTAGAGTACTCTAGAGTTTTAGGTAGGATTTCTATGGAAGGTTTTAAAGTGCTCGTTGTAACTGGAGGAGGTGGACTAGCTAGAATGCTCATAGATTGCGCAAAGGCCATGAACATGCCTCAAGAAAGCCAGGATAGGGTAGCTATACAAGCTTCACGGGTTATTGCTCAACTATTAGCCGAAGCTCTTAAACCAACGACCCCTATAATCATTCCCAGAAGAATATCTGAGGCTTCTAAACTGCTTAAGAAATATGACGTCGTAGTTATGGGCGGTATTAGACCCGGTATTACTACGGATACAGTAGCCGCTCTCGCAGCTGTTAAATTGGGTTTTGATATGCTTATCAAAGCTACTGATAGAGATGGCATTTACGATAAAGACCCTTCAAAGCATCCTGACGCATCTAAAATCGACAGTTTAAGTTTTAAAGAACTTGAAAACATGTTCGGGCATATACGCTATGAGGCTGGTTTGAAAACCATAATAGACCCAAAGGCAGCTAGACTGATAGCTAGACATAAGATCAAAACCATAGTATTAAACGGCTTTAAACCGGATAACATTGAACTAGCCATTAAGGGAGTTAAAATCGGAACGTTAATATACGGTTAAATTTGACGCTCCTCTCTCAAACAGGCTACATGGCTTTTTTAATTCTCTCGTAAGTTTCCTTCAATGATATAGGCATGACTTTCGTATTTGCTGTCACGGGCATGAAGTTTGTATCGCCAAGCCATCTTGGGACTACGTGAATGTGTATATGGCCTTCTACACCTGCTCCAGCAACTTTGCCAATATTTACACCTATGTTAAAACCGTCTGGTTTAAATGCTTTTTTAACAGCCTTGATAGACTCCTTTAAAAGTTTGAAAATTTCCACAGCCTCCTCATCCGAGAGGTCTTCTATACTGGCAATGTGCCTATATGGGGCTATCATGAGATGCCCGGTGTTATATGGATAACGGTTAAGTATTATAAAGCTTCTCTGCCCTCTCAAGATTATCAGGTTCTCCTCGTCTTTGTTCTCGCTAGCTTTCTCACAGAATATGCAGGTTTCTCCGGGCTTCTCTACATAGCTGGCTCTCCAAGGAGCCCAGAGTATTTTCAAATTCATCCACTCCCGAAGATTTTACGTTGAAGATTCTAAAAAGCTTAAACTTTAGATTTCACTATCATAAATCTTGTGGATTATAAAGAGCTCTTCGCCAAGTTTTTCCCCTATAAATCTTACAGGGCTGGACAACTTAAAGCCATACGTTTCTTATTTGAAGCTTTCAAAAATGGTAGAATCGCTCTTCTCTCAAGCCCATGTGGGACGGGTAAAAGCGTATCCGTTTTAACAGCTTATATGGCTGTTAGAAGCCTCGGATTGTCTAAGAGGCTTCTTGTTTTAACGAGGACTAGAAATCAGCTTGAAATCTACTGTAGGGAGGCTAGAAGGATATCTCAATTTTCATCGGAGAAGGTTATGGTAGTTCCATTAACAAGCCGAAAACACATGTGCCCTAAGGCCTCTTCCGAAGACATTAAAAATGTACCATATGGAGACTTTCTAAAGTACTGTAAAAGCCTTAGAAGTCACTCTCTAGATGAGAAATGTACATTTTATGAATCTACTTTCTCCGGTAGACGCCCTTCGTGGAGCACTTTAAAGGCCCTAGATAAACTTGAAGGGTTTGGCGTTTCAACACCGCATGAAGTTTTTCGAGTTGTGTGTAGACTTAGGATTATGCCCATACGAGGTTTCTAAGCTTCTCTTAAAAAAGGCGGATATCATTGTCGGAAGCTACAACTATCTTTTCATGGACGCCATTAGGGAGAGTATTTTCGCTAAAGCATCCATACACCTTGAGGACATTATATGCGTTGTAGATGAGGCACACTCACTACCAAACTACTTAACAGAGCTTACTACGGAAGCAATTTCAACAGTCTCTCTGGAAAGAGCCTTTAAAGAGTGTGAACGTTACGGCTCAAACGCCGCAGAGTATTTAAAAAGCTTTTCAACTGTTGTTAAAAAACTCGGCGAAGAGCTTAGGGTTCAACCAGATGAAATCAAACTTCTAGAAGGCTCTCATCTCGAAGATGTGCTAAGCGATTCTTTAGACGCTAGCTACTCCAGTGGGCTTTCAGAGTTTGCTAGATTTCTCCAAGAGGAGGGTGAAGCCATAAGGTCTATGAAAATCTCAGAGGGTTTACCGCCAATCTCTTACACGTCTAGAGTCGGCGTATTCTTAGAGCATCTTATTGAGCCCAAGTCTTCCAACTTCGTAAAGTATATTGAGGGTTTTACTTTTAGAGACGGCTCTTTAAACTATAGGATTGGTTTAAGACTTCTAGACCCGTCTCCTGTGGCATCTGTGCTGAACGACGTTTACGCAACCACGCTTATGTCTGGGACGCTCTGGGATATGGATTACTATGTCGAAGTCTTAGGCTTGGATAGGAGCCGCGTTGATAGACTTGAACTTCCATATCCATTTCCAGAAGAGAATAGGGCGATCTTTGTAGATGCAACTGTGACAACGAAATTTACTAAGAGGTGTGAAGAAGAGTGGATGAAGATCGCTGAACATATTAAAATTCTTAGGAGGGCTATTGAAGGCGCTATGGCCTTCTTCTTTCCCTCTTATGAAGTGATGAACGCCGTTAAACAGTACTGTGGAGACCTTGAAACTCCAGTCATATATGAGGATGAAGATACGTCTTTTGAAGACGTTTACGGGTTTCTGAAGACTAATAGCAATCCAACTATTATGGCTGTTGCAAGGGGGAAGGTTAGTGAAGGTGTAGACTTCTCAGATGAAGTCGGCTCTCTACTATCGTCGGTCGTAATAGTTGGCTTGCCCTATCCTAAGAAAACTGAGCTTCAAGATGCATTAACCAAATACTTTGTTGAGAAATTTGGTGAGAAGGGTTATGAGTATGCGAATTTAAATCCATGTGTAAATGCCTTAGCTCAAGCCGCTGGACGCTTAATAAGGAGGCCGGAGGATAAGGGGATGATAGTCATCATGGATAGTAGAACCACTGGACGCATAGCTGAAAAGCTTCCTGAAGATTGGCGTAGAAATATGCGGGTCTTTAGAAAAGTTGAGAACTTGGTTAAAGCTGTTAAGAGCTTTCAGAGCCTCTGGAAATTAGAGAGTTAATGGTGCGTATGAAGTCTTCAACGACGTCTTCTGGAAGTTCAGCGCCGCAGGCCTTGCTATGGCCTCCCCCTTTACCTCCGAAGGTTTTCGCCACCTTTCTTACTATAGCGCCCAAGTTTATCATAGGGTCTCTAGTCCTTAAACTCACTTCGGCAACACCATCTTTTAAAGCTACAGCACATCCGACGCTTGCCCCCGACGCGTATATAGAATAGATGGCTGCTTTACCTAAGAACCCTTTATGCGGTAGATTCATAACAACCGCGACACTCCCCACTCTACGAGTATACTCTTCAACGTAGTTGTATACTTCATACTCCAGCTTTAAAGCTTCAACAGCATAATCGACTAGTTTAGGTATTTGGCTCGGTTTGAATCCTTTAACCAAATCTTCAATTACAGCCTTTTTGAAAACTTCATCATGCTTCACTATCAACGCTTCACTCAATATCCCAGATTCAAGGTATAGCACTCGCTTATCGATCGTATTTATCAGCTCCGAGGCGGGAGGCGTATCTTCAGTGTAATCCGCTATCGCTCCATAAGTGGCTAATACCGCCGCCCACCTTCGCATACGCCCCTCCATTTTACCACTGTAAACTATGTAAGCTATCTGAGAAGCACACATATCCTCCCTATGGTAGATTTTAACGCCGGATTTGAGTTCTCTTGGGAAATCTACCGGCAGTAGATGGTGATCTATGTAAACCGCTTCGAAACCTTGGGATATTCTTCTAAGCTCACTTTCTACTAGAGGCCATTCACCTTCATTTAAGGCTATATCGCATACGACGATTTCATCTGGAACATTAAACTTCTTTAAATCCGATAAAAGTCTAGATGGGTTTGTGAAGTAGACTTCTGCACACGGATATATCATTTTAACTATAGCCGCTGAGCAGACGCCGTCACAGTCTCCATGCGTTAATATGATCACAAAAACCACCTAAGGAGGGCTCTGTTTCTAAAACATGAAGAGGAATTATGTAAAGCTTACACAGTTAAAATGCGTACATGCTTTTCTGGAAATTGTTACCATTCACCTATAAGCTCAAAGCCTTGGTTGTGTTTCATAGCAATTTGATTACCATGGGACTTCAAGTTTCCCAGAAGTCTATACGATTCGACAGACTACCGGAGATTCTATTCTTACAGTTTATAAACCTTGATTCTTTAAAGGTTCCAAGACGACCTACGATTTATACATTTGCAAAATGCTACGTTAATGATATTTAGTATCCTAGATGCCTTGTCCGATCAAATTTTACTTGGATTTTTATCCGTTCTTGATAAAAAACCGTGAAAGGGATACGTTTATCTATGTAAGTTTTCTATTTTAAAGTAGTTAACGTATAGTATAGGTTGGTGTTTGATGTGAAAATTAAATTAAATGCCAAACTAATACTATATGCGTTAATTTTAACGGTTTTCCTAACCTTTCCCGCGCATGTTAAGTTGGTTCAAGCGGCTCCGGCAACTCGCGGGCGAATATTGTACATTTACGATGTGGACGAGGATGGAAATACGTCCATATTAATTAACTTAATATATAGTGGTTTAACCCACGGCTCCTCATGGATAACCGTACCATCATATTTGAACTGGAGCTATGTTGTATCAGATGCCGCTTTAACCAACGTAGAGGTTAAAAGCATTTTCCGATACGGGTCTAAAGACCCATTTTGGGAAAACTTCACCTTCAGTTTCACCTCAACGTCTAAATTCGTAAATTTAACTATAAGTTATACTGTTCCACTTTACACTTTCATATTCGAACCCAATGGGCTATTCTACTCATCGCAAATAGAATATGCCTACGATTTAGAGGGGACCGCTGAGATAATACTTCCACCGAATTCGACAGTAGCTTCAGATGACGTAAGCATAATAGTTGATTCCACTGTTAAAACGCCGTCGAACCTTCTAATAACGCGTTTTCCAAAAAACCGTGTTCTAGTAAGCTGTTCCACGGAGTCAAACAGCCGCATTATGATATACTTTACGTTGAAAAATACGCTTCTTAAAGAAGAAGAGTATAGGCTAGGAATCTTCAACTTTCACGCACCTGCGAGATATATGGAATATGCTAAAAGAATTCTAGATCTTTACAATAGAAGCTTGCCGATTTTCCTAGACGTCTTCGGTGTAAACGTTACTAACATAAATGTGACATTCTTCCTTCCAAGTAAAAGTGAGCTATTATCAGGCTTAGGTGGATACGTTCCCTTTACTGGAGGACAGCCTGGGGACATACATCTAAACATATTCTATATGAGGACGATAAGCGGCTCCATAGAGTTGATAGCTCTACATGAGCTCACCCACCACATGGTCTGGTATGCTGGAGTAGGGCCTACGAGATTATGGGTTCATGAGGGTATGGCTGAGTACTTCAGTATGGAAATAGGATGGATATTAGGCTACAGGGAAGCCGTTTCCGCGCATAGGAGTGAAGTTGAAAGCGTTCTCAATACTATAGGTGAGAAGTATGGGTTTGTACAGTCGTGGTCAATGGGTTCAACGCCGTCTAACGTAATTGCATACTACGCAGCATCTTACAAAATCTTTAAAACGCTTGGCGATAAATATGGAGGACTTGAATACTATAAGAGGTTCTTTAAGATAGTTAAACGTATGGGCTCTGTTAATGACGATTCATCGATAATAACGGCCCTTGGACAAGCGGCCAATAATACTATAGAGGTTCTTGAGATGTTTAAAAAATGGGGTTTCACAGGTGTATCGTCAATTGAAGAGATCGCCGTTTTTATGGAAAAGGCTAGGAAGACCGTAGAAGATTTAAGCATTCTCCTACAGCCTTTCAAACTTATAGCTCAAATCTTGGTTTCTATGGCCTTAGAAGCCTATAATAAGGGATACTATTCAAGAGCCTTATTGTATGCGAATGGCGCCGTAACAATCGCTGCAAATGCGCCGATACTATGTTTAATCACATATGGGCTTGCGGCATTTCTCATAGCCAGATTGGCGTATAGGCGGATGGTTAAACCCAAGCCAGTTAAGCCTGAATTGCTCTTCTGCCCATACTGTGGAGCACGACTACCTAGAGGAGCGTTATACTGCCCATACTGTGGTCAACGCGTCCAATATTAGTAGTGAGTCTTAAACGATTTTAGGACATAAAGCATTCACTGGACATATATCACATTTAGCCTTTTTAGGTCTACAGAATTCTCTACCGAGTTTTATTAGAAGTATATGTGCTTCAAAATAGCGGTTTTCAGGGAAAACTTCTAGAAGACGTCTCCTGAGATTTTCATAGCCATTTCTATCGCTTCTAAGACCCATCCTCTTTGAAACTCTGAATATGTGCGTATCTATTGGGAACGTAGGCTTACCGTAGCTGAATAGTAGCACGATATCTGCAGTTTTCTCGCCGACACCCGGCAGATCCATAAGCTTCCTCCTGGCCTCATCTACGTTAAGCTTTGCAATTTCCTCGAAAAACTTCGGTTTCTCCTTTAAAATACTTGATAGTTCAATTATTGCCTTAGCTTTATTCCATTGAAGCCCTGCAACCTTTATTGCTTCCGCCACTTCCACAAGCGGTGCTGAAGCTAAAGCCTCAGGTGTAATGTTGAATCTTCCACTTAGACGGCTGTAGGCTTCGTATGCTTTAACGTCTGTAGTATGTTGAGATAATATGGTGGCTATGAGGATTTCAAAGGGCTTTTTCTCAATTGGCTTAACTGGGCCGAAAAAACCTATGAGGGCGTTTAGAATGTTTAAACCCCAGCTTTTATCCACTAGTCAGTGTTAAATTTGTAAAGCCAATATAAAACTAACTCTCCCACGGTTTCACTCTACATGAAAATGCTAATGTTATCTGTATTGGAATATCCCATATGTGTAACGATTGTTTAAACTCTGTTAAAAACACTTATTGAAGTTTTCAGTAGCCTCTCATATAGATGAGAGCTCCTATAGTGGTTGTTAAAGGTTTATCAATAGCCTCAGTATGGGAACGCGCTGTTCTGGAGGTTTGGAGAAGTGGTGTTGAAGTTCAGACGGAGTATAGTGAGAAGGCTAGGGAGGCGACACTTTTAATGGTCGTTGAAGAGCCGTTTAAAGAGCCTAGAGTCCATAGGGGGGACGTCTTAGCAGTGGTTGGGTTGAAGAGTTACATGGAAGAGGTCTTAAACGGCTCTAAGGATAGGCTTGTTGAAGAGGGTAAACTTCCATACACCTATCATGAGAGGCTTTTCAAATATGGCGCCAATGGCTTCAACCAGATTGAATACGTTATTAGAAAGCTTAAAAATGTCCCTTATACGCGTAGGGCTCAAGCCATAACGTGGATACCAGTTAAAGACGTGAATCTAGATTCCCCACCATGTCTCCAAAGATTATGGTTTAAGATATACGATGGTAAACTTATCATGCAGAGCGAGTGGAGAAGCCGCGACTTATTTAGAGCAGCTCACATGAATATGCTGGCTTTGACAGAGCTTATGAAAAGTATAGCATTAGCCGTAGGCGTTGAACCAGGCTCCTATGTTGACTTCTCAAATTCAGCTCACATATATGAGAAGTCCTACAGCGACGTTAAAAGCTTCCTTAAAGTTTGTGAGAAACGCGGCTTAGATAAATCTGTAGAGGCATACGTGGTCTAAGATTAAGCATACCAGTATAAACGTTTCCAGCCTCCTTCACGTAAATCTTCATATAGTTCTGCCCTAGTGTTTAAACGCATAACCATCTGGGGTTTATATAATCAAAAGAAGACGTGCCAAACAGTTTGTTAAGATAGCCGTAATACGGTTCTAAGTGAGTACGCGAATCCGTAAAATGTATGAATCCACTGATAAGGGAAGACTTTAATATGGAGTATACGTTTAGATTTAATCGACCTCTAGATGAAAGCAGATATAGTTTTTAAAGCCGTCCTTACAAGTAAGGTTCTTACGCAGGATCCGGTTGAAGGTGAATGTGTTAAATTGGATTTCTCAGAGTATAAGCCTATTCCTCCCCCTATAATAACTTCAACTGATGAGGCCGGTATTGTTAGAGAGGTTGCTCCGATAATTCAGCAAGTGATTCAAAGTATGCCTTTTGCTCAGAAGGGTATGGTTAGAACTCCTAGGTTTACGCTTTGGCTAACTAAGACCGAGTGGGACTCGCTTGAGTTTAAACCTGATATAGGTGATGAGGTTACGGTTGTGATAAAACGCGGGGAGGTTTCAATAGGCTTTAAGTAGATGCTTCTGTTAATTCAAGTGTATTCCCAATGGTATTGTCGAAGCATACGTATACTCTACCCCGCTTTTGAGTCCAACAATTAGAGCTTAAATCTCCCTCGCACTTATTCAATTCTCCAATGGTCTCTGAAATCTTAGCCTCATCCCATCCACTTCTATATTGACCTTTAACCAGCTGAACCTTTCCTACTTTAAAGGCGCATTTGAAACTTACCGTTAAGTTTCTACATGGAAACATGTTCTCTACAAGTATTCTTAGAAAACCGCTCTTCCTATCTACATGTATGTCCAATGTCTTTGAAGCAGCATAGTATGAAGCCATTTCGCTAAGCTTCATCCACATGATTTTACCGCCAAGCAGACTATTCAACCTTCTCAAGACTTCTTTCATAACATCTAAGCCGTGCTCAGCCCCATTAGACCATAAGCTGTTCCAATGGGTATGGAAAACTACGTAGCTTCCGGAGTTAATCAATTCCACAAGTCTCCCCCTCTTTCCATCGCCAGTTATATAGTAGTCTGCATATTTTGTCAAAGTAGTTTTACACCATGCTCTCCTACTTTCAGGGGTCATTGTTTCCCATATTACATCATCGTTGCCGCTTACAATACTTACAACAGCTTCTCCCTCGTATTTATCAAGGTATGCAAGTCTCGGATAGACTACCTGTGAGTTTTGATCAACCTTTAAAAAGTACCATGCAAGTTTAAACCCGTAAACCCGTTTAACAGCATTTAAAACGGCCTTTACGAATCTGGATTCCACATCTATTCCGAAAGCGCCCGGTGAAGTTACACCATTCGTTTTAAAACCTACGTTTTTAAGAGTTTCAAGGGCTTTAGCTATGTAATCTGTTAGGGTTTCAACGGTCTGACTACTGGCCCAAGCCTGCTCATGCATCGGCAGGAGTTTACCTGTTTTAAGGTCTATGGCGTTTGTATGCGTTAACATTTCAGGCGTTATATCGAATATGGGTGCTACTTTTTCTCTAACTTTTTCAATCCACCAATTTACGCCTTCCCTGGGATAACCCTCAATTCCGCTGTCTATGTATCCCTGACCAGCCGGGTTTGGAATTACGCTGAATTTACCCTTAACTGGTTGCTCTTCTACAAGCTTTATGAAGTCTTCTAGGAATTCGTTCGGTATTGTTTTAAACTCTTCATAGTACTCTGGGTAGTTTGGGTTTAGAAATTTTCTAAGATAGTATAGGTGGTTTACGTATGGTGCAGGGTCGTCTATTATGAGCGCTATGGGGGTTTTCAACATCGGCATTTCGACTTTAAAGTCCAGCATAAAAGTCATCTCTTAAGGAGGGATTCGGCGTTTTTGTAGAATATCTCCTCCATCTGCTCTCTGGAAACGCCCAATTGTGGGAGTACCGTTAGCCAGAAATGTATGTATTTTTGAAACTCATCCGGTTGCGAATCTGAGCCGAAGAGGAGTTTAGATGTTTTAATGTCGAAGAATAGACGGTTTCTGAGGGTTAGAGCAATGTAAAACGTATGTCCCCCGGATAAGTCGAAGTATACGTTTGGGTTGTGGAATGATACTACTGTGGCCTCCTCACACCATGGATGGCCTAGATGCGCCCCGATTATTTTAAGCTTTGGAAAGCCTCTAGCTATAGTCTCTAAGTAGACTGGACGCATGTTTCTAGATGAGACTCTTCTAACCTTATCGCTTTCACTTCTAGCCACTATACCAGTGTGGAACAATGTGATCATGCCGTACTGTTCCGCCCGTTCATAGTATGGGAAGTATTCGTCTACGTCGTAAGGCTTTGGAGGACCTATAAACTTGAGCCCTGTAAATCCTCTACTATACAGATCGTCTACCACTTGAACCCGGTCTCTCCCCAAGTCTACGTACCCGAACCCTTCGATTAAATCAGGATATTCTTTAAACGCTCTTTCAACAACACTATTGTCCATTTTCCCAAACCCTTCTGGAAGACCGCACATGAAGCTTTTTACAATTCCCGCTTTTTCACAGGCTTCAACAAACCCTCTCAGGTTTCCGTCAGCCGGAGGATGTACATGCGCATCTATAACCTTCAGAATAACCACCAGAGCTTACTACTCACCGTTAAAACTTAAGCTTTAAGTTTCCAGTGAGAATAAATTCATTCTGTATGAAGGCTGATAGGCTTGTAGCAGTTGTAGACTGCGGCTCTACAAACGTTAGAGCAGTTGTTGTGGATTCAAACGGTGTTTTTACGGCTCAATCTTCACTACCGAATAAACCTTCACCTCAACCGGGTGGAATGGGATGGCTCATATGGAATATGGATGAATTGTGGGATAGAGTCCGCACGGTCCTTAGAAACGTACTTTCTAAGGTTGGCAAGGTTGACGCTGTGATCGTTACAACCTGGGGAGCCGATGGTGCTCCAGTTAAAAGGAATGGAGAATTAACCTATCCTCCTATATGCTGGCAGTGCCCTAGAACTATCCCAATTGCTGAGCGCTTGCCATCGATTATGAACCCCTGGGAGATATATAGGATAACAGGATACCAGATAATCTCCTTCAATACGCTTTTAAAGCTTATCTGGCTTAGGGAGAATGAGCCTAAGGCTTTAGATGAAGCCCATACTTGGCTTATGATGCCTGGTTTAATAACGCATAGACTTACAGGCACATTCCACATAGAGCCTACGAGTGCTTCAACAATGATGGCTATGAACCTGGCTAAGAGAGACTGGTCTTCTGAAATGCTTAAGCTAGCCGGTTTAGATGTAGGCTTCTTCCCAGAGTGGTTTGAACCGGGCGATGTAGTAGGCTATGTTACAGCTAAAGCCTCAGAGGAAACTGGTTTAGCTGAGGGTACTCCAGTTGTGGTGGGCGGCCATGACACCCAATTTGCGATACTAGGTGCTGGCGTTAAGCATGGTGAAGCGGTGCTGTCAAGCGGGACTTGGGAGATACTGGCCGTTAGAAGTAGCGTTTTTAACCCATCTAAGGTGGGGTTTGAATGGGGTGTTATAATAGAGGCTGATGTTGAGCCAGGTCTATGGAACCCTCAACTCTTGATGATAGCCTCAGCTGTCTTAGAATGGGTGAGGGAGAGGTTTTATCCCGAGCTTCCAGAAGGCTACTATGAGACTCTGATTAGAGACGCCTCTGGTGTACAGCCCGGTTCAGGTGGGCTACTTTTCATACCAAGCTTCGTTAAAGATTCTGGACCGACTAGAAGATTCAAAACTGAGGGGACGCTACTTGGTTTAACGCTCAGCTCTTCTAGAGCTCAAGTTTATCGTGCCGCATTGGAGGGGTTGAGCTGCCAGCTTAAGCTTGCTGTAAACGCTCTAGTAGAATCTACAGACTTCCATATAGACGCCATTAGAGTCGTAGGTGGAGGGTCTAAAAACAGACTTTGGAATCAGCTGAGGGCAGATATAACGGGAATGCCCATATCCGTAAATAGCATAAAGGAGGCTACGGTATTCGGAGCAGCCTTAACCGCCTTTAAAGGAATAGGCGTCTACAGTAGTTTTGAAGAAGCCCTATCGGCAGTACGCGTGAGTGAAACGTATAATCCGAGCCAAAACAGAGAGATCTACATAAACCTATACGAACAGTATGTTAAAGCCTTGAATATCCTGAAAGACTACTACAGGTAAAGCCTAACCCAGGTAAGAGGCAAAATTGCACGCTATTTAAATTCCAGTCTCTCAATTTACGGTGTTCTTACGTGAACTCGAGAGAACGGGTTTTAGCCGTTATAAATCATGAGGTTCCTGATCGTATTCCAACTGATATATGGGCTACTCCTGAGGTTTGGAGTATGCTTAAAGTGTACTTCGGTGAAGGGGTTGATGTAATAGAGGCTTTACATATAGATGGTATTTTTGGAGTAGCACCTAAGTATGTGGGTCCTCCACTGCCTTCCACTGGCGAGGTTGTTGTAGACTACTGGAGTATACGGTATAAGAGGGTTAATTATGGTTTGGGCGTTTACGAGGAGCCTATAGGCTCCCCCCTTGCAGACGTTAAGACCATAGAGGATTTAGACAAGTACAGGTGGCCCAGCGTTGATTGGTTTGATTTTACTAAGATGCGTGAAGCCGCTGAGAAGTTGCGTAGCAACCGCGTCGTTAAAGCAGGCTATATGGCTATATTCTATCAGCACTGTCTTCTTAGAGGTTTTAAGAATGCGCTTTTAGACCCTCTTGTAAGGCCTGAGTTTACACGTTATTTGCTGGATAGGATATTCGACTTCCTGTACGAGCTTCATCTACGTATGTTTCAGGCTTGCGATGGGCTTATAGACGTCACAGAGGTTACGGACGATTTTGGGACTCAGAATGGTCCTATGATAAGTCTTAAGGTTTTTCGGGAGTTCTACCGTCCATACATGGAGAAGTTTATAGATTTAGCCCACGGCTTCGATATTAAGGTTTTCCACCACGACGACGGAGCCATACGCATGTTCATACCGGATTTAGTGGAAATGGGCATAGACGTATTAAACCCCGTACAGTGGACCTGCCCAGGTATGGATCTTGAAGAATTGAAGAGAAGCTTTGGGAAGCGTATATGCTTCCACGGAGCCATAGACAACCAGCGCATCCTATCCTTCGCAAAGCCAGAACAGGTCAGAGCGGAAGTTAGAAGGTGCATAGACATACTAGCATCAGACGGGACTGGATACATAGTAGCACCATGCCACAACATACAACCAATAACACCAATAGAAAACATAATCGCAATGTACGACGAAGCATACAAATACGGGAAACTCTAACACCCACGTCTAACCGATCGGCTGCCCTCCACGAATCTATACGCACCATATTTTTGGAATGCTTTGCTTTTCGTGAAGAAAACCCTTAAACTGCCATCCCGTTCTCTTCCCCAGTCCTGTCTGAGCTCTCGAAAACACTATTCCACGGCGAAAAACAAGACGAAACGGAGGCTGGCTTAAAAAGGCCCCCATAGGCGTAATCGTGGAAAACAGACAGATATATAATAAATCTTAAATACTGCTCTCAAATACTACCTCGAAGGGAAAAACTCTACGTGAGAGCATGTCTGCATCTAAGTCTACACCTAGCGAGAGGGCCGTCGAGGAGAAGATTCCATGGCACTTCCTAATACCCTTCATGATAGTTTTCGGAGTGTTTACTTTGGCTATAAGTCCTTTAAATACTACCAATATATGGCGAAGACCGTCTGCACACTTCTCTGCTTTAGGGATTGTAGTTATATGCGAATCCGTTTTAACATCTCTACCGTTTATATGCTTCTACTTTGCCAGCGTCCTTGGAAAATTAAGCTTCTTTAAAAAGAGGATTAATCTTGCAAACATGACATGGCTATACGCAACAACTCTATGTTTATCATTAAGTTTTATTGGAAGAGCCAACGCGACCACGTTTTGTGTAAATTACGGCAACTCCCTCATAGCTGACAGAATTCTATCTCCGGGATTGACCACGGAGCTCCTTCCATGGTTTATGGCACCACCGACAGACGTGTGTAAACCAATACTCTACGGCGGCGTTCCCACCCCTTGGGCAGACTTAATGCCTATGATAATATTCTGGTGGATCTTCACCAGTATTTATGGTCTTCTAATGTTATCAATAGCGACTTTGTTTAGAAAGTATTGGATAGACATCGAAAAGGTTCCATTCACGGTCACTTTAGCAGCTTACGAACTTCTGGTGAGAACCATACCAGAGAAGAAGGTGAAGTTTACACGGCCATTCCTACTAGGTCTTATACTTGGGGTTATTGTTTGGATTCCAGTAATTTGCACGGAGCTTTTCCCTTGGTTTCCTGACATTTATGGATACAATGTGAACACATGCGGGCATGCTGCTTATTTCGTCCAGCCTGGAGAAGCCATTGCATCCCTAGTAGGCGTGGCTCGTATCGCGAAAGAGCCCTTAGGTGTTGCACTATTCTATTTCGCACCAATATCCGTACTGTTCAACACATGGTTCTGGTGGCTAGTTCTAGTTATATTATCGCAGGTAGCCTATTTCTACGGATACTACACTGCTCTTCCAAATGTGCCAGGTTGTTGTAGAATTTGGGGAAGTTTAGAACAAGCCATACCATATGCTGAACCATTCAAATGGTCAGCGGTTTTAATGGGTGGTGTTTACAGCTTAACGATATTCTTGCTCATTCTAAGCCGTGGTTACATCAAGGATACTCTCAAAGCCGCCTTCGGAAAAATGGCTCCGTCTAGTAAAGCTGAGTTTGAGAAAAACGAACCTATGAGCTATAGAGCCACGTACCTACTAATGATAGGTACATTCATAGCTGCTGTTGTCATACATATAATATGCGGCATGAACCCGCTATCATCCCTCTTAACACCAATAAGCGCCTTCCTCTTCCTATTCGCATGTACTAGGGTTGTGAGTTTCAGTGGAATCTATTATTTAGCAGGGTGGGGAGGATACTTACCACATAGATTGCTGATCTGGCCTAAAGTACCTGAGCCGCTAACTAGGGACTTTGTATTGTCGGCATACTTTAACGCATGGTATGGAAACTCTCCTCAGTTTGGCTATGGCATGGGTGGAAACTTTGTAACAACCTTCGGAGCCTATAAAATGGCCAGCATCACAGGAACAAGCAGTAAAAGCGTTTTCAAAGTACTTATTGCTTCGATAATCATATACTCGTTTGTTGTGCTACCGACGTGGCTATGGGTAGCCTATACATTTGGCATGACAAAGCTTTCAGGAGGCGGGGGTGGTTGGTGCGATGGGCTGATTTATAGAGCCGCAGTTCCTGCTAGGTGGGAGGTAATCCCTGCCACTGAACCTTGGGTTCCACACTTTTTAGCTGGATTCATAATCGTAGGTCTATTCAGTTGGCTCCACGCTAGGTTCATCTGGTTTCCCTTTGAACCCATAGGCTTTATATTAGGTATAGGTCCTGCGTTTGAACTAGGCTATTGGACATTCGCCCTTATAGCATGGATACTAAAAGTCCTAACGCTAAGGATAGGTGGAAGCAGGCTTTACGAGGAATTCGGAGCACCGATGGCTGGAGGATACATAGCAGGGCACATGTTAGCATTGATACCTGGAATCATACTATCGAGAATAAGGTTCTTCATACCATTCTAAACATCCCTTTTTATTTTTTAAATATTCAAATTTAAACTATGATTTTGGGTGGTGGGTTTGAGGTCTTACCTTGAGGAGGTGGATTTTGAAACTATAAAGCAGCGTTTCGACGCGTTCTGGGAGCGGGAGGTCTTAGATAGGCCTCTGATCCACATAACAGCCCCTAGAAAGCCGCGGAGGAATATAACTCTACCGGCTGTTAAAACCCTTGAGGAGAAGTGGACGAACATAGACTACATATTGAAGAGGGTTGAGCTATACTTCGAGTGTACGGCTTTCCTAGGCGACGCTATTCCAGCGTATATGCCGAATCTAGGGCCTAATCAGCTCACAGCCTTCCTAGGAGGCGAACTGATTTTCCTCGACGAGGAGACGTCTTGGGTGAAGCCTTTCCTAGACGATCTGAAAGGCTACAGCCCGGTTTTAGATGAGTCTAATAGGTGGTGGAGGACGATGAACAGAATAATGGATGCAGTGTGTGAAGTGGCAAAGGAGAACTTCCTAGTCGGTATCCCAGACATGCACTACGGTGGGGATGCTCTAGCCGCTATGATAGGTACTCAGAAGCTTGTGAAGGCACTATACACGCAGCCGGAGGAGGTTAAGAGGCTTATTAGGGAGCTAACCGATATATCCATCCAAATATTTGAAAACTACTACCGGAAGACCTCACGTATCCAAGAGGGTTCTATAAGCTGGATACCCGCCTACTCTAGGGGGAGGTTTTTCCCACTGCAGGACGACTTCTCTGGGCTTGTTTCCCCAAAAATGTTTAAAGAGTTCTTCCTAGANGAGCAAGTAATTCTGTCGAAGCACTTGGATAATTCAATATTCCACTTAGACGGGCCTATGGCTNTAGGCAACCTAGACATACTGCTTAAGGTAGACTCCATAGATGGCATCCAGTGGGTTCCAGGAGCAGGGGCACCACCAATGTCCAAGTGGATACACGTATGCCAGAAAGTGCTGGATGCCGGTAAATGCCTCCATATATCCTGCGAACCTTGGGAGGTGGGGGTGCTTCTGGAGAATCTTAAACACGGAGGGCTATTCCTGCAGACGTGGTGCCGTAGCGAAGAGGAAGCGCGTAGAGTTTTAAAGGTGGTGGAGAAATATAGCGGAGGAGCATCTCTATGAGTCCTAGAGGTAGGGTTTTAGCCGCATTGAAAGGTGAGCCTGTAGATAGGATACCTTTCACAATCTACAGTATTCTAGCTCCTAAGGACGGGCTTTGGGAGGAGCTTAAAGCTATGGGGCTGACACCTGTATACAGTGTATCTGTTTTCCAGGAAAGGTGGCCTAAAGTGAAGGTTAGACGTATCCAGGAAGGTGACTACGTTTATACGGTTTACGAGACTCCTGTCGGATCGGTTAACGCTAAGTATAGGGTTAACCTTCAGCCTGGCACTGGAGACTCTTGGACTGTTGAATATCCGATTAAAAAACCTGAAGACTATAAGGTTGTAAACTACATATACAGGAATGCTGTTATTGAGCCTATTGGGGAAGAGAATGTTCTTAAACAGGTCGGCCAGTTTGGGGAGGACTGTGTGATCTTTGCTTGGGTTGATAGGACGCCTATTCAGAAGATGCTTATAGAGCTTGCAGGATATAAGAGGCTTGCCTTAGACCTGTACAGGAGCCTAGAGCTTGTTGAAGAGCTCTATGAGACTCTAGCAGATAGGCTTGAAACAGTGTGCGAAGTCGCTTCAAAATCTCCCGTAGAGCTTATGTGGTGTGGGGATAACGTGAACGGTATAGTTTTAGGGCCTAGAATTTTCGAGAAGTATCATCTGCCAGTCTATAGATATATGTCTAAGTTGTTTGAAAAGAACGGTAAAACCCTCATAGTCCACATGGATGGAAAACTAAACTGTCTAAAACACCTCATAAAAACATCTGGCGTAGAAGTTGTAGAAGCCTTTACACCACCACCCATGGGAGACCTCCCACCAGGGGAGGCTAGAAGACTATGGGGTGAAAATGTAAAGATATGGATAAACTTCCCAGAATCCGTCCTCCTAGGAGATGAAGAATACGTAAGGAGATACACGTTGAATCTTCTAAAAGAAATAGCACCAGGCAGGGGATTCCTAATAGGAGTAACAGAAGACATAGCACCAGGCTACGAGAACAGGCTTAAAGCAGTAGCAGATATCCTAGAAAAATACGGAGAATATCCCATAAACTTCTAGACAAAGACAATATTGCAAAGAGATGCTATAGAGAAGCCTATTGAAGGCTCAGACGCGGCAGACCGAGAGACTAGGCTTGAAGATAGGCTTAAAAAGGTTCCCCAATAGGCGTAAACGTGGAGAATAAACACATACATAGAAAAACTTATATTCCTATACAGTAGAATGCACATTCTGTGAAAAAATGTCTAAATCTAATCAAAGCCTGGAAGAGAGGGTTACGGTTAAAACGCTGATATGGGTAGCTATTCTAGCGGTAGTTTTAACAGCTTTCTGGGATGCTTTCACACTGTTTCTGCCCACTGTAGCCTTCTGCACACAGAACGTTAGCAACCTGATCCCTACACCTGGTGTATGTCTAATGGGTGCGCCATTCTTAATGCTTTCAATCGCTATGGTTCTTATGCGAGCCCCATCTATTGGCAGACGTTTAACGACTACAAACCTAGTATATCTATACGTAACAGCACTAGCAGTGGCTTACTTTGCAAATACTACTTATCCATGGGGTTACGTTGCAGGGCTCTTCTTCTCGAAGATTCTAAGCTCGCCAGAACATATTAGGTATATCCCGGACTTCATAGCCCCTCCGAGGGAGGTGGCTGAACTACTGTGGCGTGGGACTGGCAGTGTATGGGCAATACCCTGGAGTGCCGTACTTCCAAGAGATATCTGGAACTTCCTAATAATCGCATTATTCGGATGCATAAGCATAAGCATTGTAAACATATTTCGACGCCAATGGATTGACGTAGAAGCCATACCTTTCCCGCATGTGATGTTGGCTCACGCAGTTCTAGTCAATGTAGAGAGTAGTGTGAAGAGAGAATGGCCGTCTAAGACTATGTTTCTACTCGGGATTCTACTCGGCTTCTTGCTTGTTATGCCCGTTAGCATGGTGACACTATTCCCCTGGTTTCCAGACATCCTAATGTGGCGTACAGGAACATGCGGTCCAGGTAGCCACTGGATAGCTCCGCCAGATGTGCCGTGGCATCTAGGTATTCTTAAATATCCTCCGATGTATGCGCTGGCCCTTCTAGTGCCCCTTCACTTCCTTATAAGCGTACTGTTTTACATATTCGTTATGGAGGTTGCCTTCTTCGCATCATTCTACATGGGCTACTACACAGGATACCTTCAAATCGGTTTCTGTGGTAGAAACTGGTGTACCCCAGCACCATATCACGACCCACCATTATACATGGCGGTTGTAAATACAGGCTGTATTCTAGGAGTGTTCGTAATGACTCTTTTCCTTCAGAGAGGCTACATCCTAGAGACGTTGAAAGCTGCCTTCGGCAGAAGTAGGTCTGGCGAGGAGGCCGGTGAGCCAATGACGTGGAGGGCGTCTTGGATCATGTTCATAGTCTCGTTCATAGCTATGATATTGTTCTTCGTTTTCACAGGGCTCAGCCCATGGTTGTCCTTCGCCATAGTACTTTCAGGGCTTATATCTTGGTTTGTTGCAGCCCAGGTTTGGGGGAGAGCAGGTGTCTACTGGGATTCACCATGCTACAACTTTACACCGGGCTTCGTTAGACTCCTAGTCTATCCTACAGTACAGTGGCCGCAGATAACATCTACCGAGTTGGCTATAGGACCGGTTATTACCACCATGTGGGGAGGGCATCAATCTATTGCAGGCTGGGGCGGGTCTTTCTACACTGCTCTAGGCTCATATAGGATGGCTAAGCTCACTGGGGTGAGCTCGAAGAATGTTATGAAGGTTATGGTCACGGCTCTATTTACATCCATGTTGGTCACCCATCTCGTCGACATGGGGCTTCTAGGCGTAGTTGGAGCTTCGAAATTCGTCTTCCCGACGATTAAGGCGACGGCCATAGACGTGGATAGGTGGGGGAACTTTTGGTCTAAGCCAACGGGGCGACCTATGACTGATGTGATCCCATGGGTGGCTGTAGGCTTCATATTCATGGTTGTGATGAAATATCTGTACAGTAGGATTCTCTGGCTTCCAGATCCATTGGCTGCAATACCCGCATGGAGCTGGACCGTGTCGCTTCATGGAGTGTGGTTCCCGTTCTTAGTAGCATATGTTATAAAATCCATCGTATTGAAGGTCGGCGGCAGTAAGCTTTACGAAGAGAAGGTTGTCCCGCTGGTCGGAGGCTTCATAGTCGGATCCGCCGTAGAAATACTGATTACAGCCATTACAAGCTACGCACTGTTTCCGCGATTTTAAATACTACTTTTAACCTTTTTTTAACTTGCGAGGTGTTCTTAAGTGAATTCGAGAGAGCGTGTTTTAGCCGTTATAAATCATGAGAAACCAGACCGCATCCCCACTGATATATGGGCTACTCCTGAGGTTTGGAGCATGCTTAAAGCCTACTTCGGCGAGGGGGTCGATTTGATGGAGGCTCTGCACATAGACGGTATTGCTTGGATAGGACCTAAGTACGTGGGCCCTCCGCTGCCTTCCACCGGCGAGGTTGTTGTAGACTACTGGGGTATACGGTATAAGAGAGTTAACTATGGTTTGGGCGTTTACGAGGAGCCTATAGGCTCCCCCCTTACAGACGTTAAGACCATAGAGGATTTAGACAGATACCAGTGGCCTAGGGTGGAGTGGTTTGACTTCTCAGAAATGCGTGAGGCTGCTAGGAGGATCCGTCAGAAGCAGGCGGTTGGAGCGGGATACATGGCTATATTCTACCTACACAACCTTATTAGAGGTTTTAAAAACTCATTGCTCGACCCGATTATAAGGCCTGAGTTTACACGTTATTTGCTGGATAGGATATTCGACTTCCTATACGAGCTTCATCTACGTATGTTTCAGGCTTGCGAGGGGCTTATAGATGTA